>Ga0209358_10000406_pt1 | contig 38169 bp, 37 predicted proteins | sample LauGreFa1BDMLBSN_2_FD_187574 | JGI IMG/M metagenome (GOLD analysis project Ga0209358, IMG submission 187574) | Freshwater lake microbial communities from Lake Michigan, USA - Fa13.BD.MLB.SN (SPAdes) (version 2) | ecosystem: Environmental > Aquatic > Freshwater > Lake | place: Lake Michigan, USA... | reverse complement strand
GGCCGCGAACAATAATTGTAAGGCAATTGGTAAGTAAGTAGTAGCGCTGTTTATTTCATTAGCCGACATCAAATACAGTGGCAAATTCATACACTATGTTTTGGATTTGCAAAAATACACAAAGGATAGCTCATATAACGAAAAACTCCCCATAAATGGGGAGTAATTTTCAATTATTTTTTAACAGTCCTTTGGTTCTAAATCCAGGGCTTATCCTTTTTTAATTTGCGTAGTATCTGTGGCCGCTTTTTGGCTACCACCAGATTGCATTTTTTTAATGATTTCCCAGTTTTTAGTCAAACTTTCCTTGATTTTTAAGGTTTGTGGCTCCGCTGGAATAAGCTCTAAAACCTTGTCACACATTGCAATTGCTTGCTCATATGCTTTGGTCTCATTATAATACCCCATCATAGTATAAAAGTTGTTGACCATGGCCTGCTTGTTTTTTGTCATATCCTTAGACAAAAACTGATTTTGTAGGGTGACAGCTTCAAAAAGCACCCCTAAATTGTTTGCCGTATCCAATAATCTAGCTGCTTTTACATTAAATGAATACCCATTTGGTTTATCAGGGAAGGCCGTGATATATTCCATTGAAATTGCTTTTGTAGTAGGTCCATCCTTTGCATTTGCCGCAATACTTGCTGTTTTATAATAATATACTTCATCCTTAATACCTCTTAAAGCAGAATAATTCGCATACCATTTTAACTCATCGGAATACATATTAGCTTTTTCTAACATTTCATACCCTAGCTTATAATATTTAAGCTTATTTACTTTTGCTGTATCAGCTGCAATTGCTTTTTCTAATAATGTAGCTAAAGCGACCTGGTTTCCGCTAAAACGAGATATAATTCTAACCGCTAATTCGTAATCACTTGTGACTATCTTATCTGCAGCACTTTTACTCATGAAATTTTCTATATATGTTTTTGCTTGCACTGAGTCACCTTTACGATCATAATTGTATGCCAATAACACCCCTAATCTAGGTAAAGCCGCAACACCAATGGACGCTTCTAATGCTTTTGCTTTTTCTAATGAAGCATCATATTGTCCGGCACGAAATAGATAATCCGCATTAAAAATGTCCAAGGAGGGATCCTTATCAGCATATTTTAAAAACAAATCTAAGTTCACTTTTGCGGTTTCTGTTGCGCTCTGTGTATTAAGATCAGCATAATAGGAATATAAAGCGAAGTACACTGGAGGAAAACTTGGGTCAGCTGCAATTGCTTTGCTGTAATATTCATCAAATGACTCCTTATTACTTTGTGTTTGATATACCCTTCCAGTTCTGTAATAAGGGAAAGCATTTTTTGGATCACGTGTGATTGCCTCTTGAAATGCAGTCACCGCTTCACCCCCATTTTCACCACCCGATTTTAAATAGTTAATGCCTAAATTAATAAATAAGTTAGGGCTTACCATTGATTCATATGCAGAAATAGTTTCCTTTAATTTATCAATTGCATATCTGTGATCTCCAACATTACTAGGGATTTCAGCGTGTATATAACCAATCGCATTTACAATATCTTGATTTGGTTTGCCTTTAAATTTACCTTTTGTCAGTAAAGTGGTGGTTAATGCAACTTCTAAATTTTGCTTCACAGCATTTGCATCTGCTCCTTCTAATAATTGTACGTGTGACATACCTACTAATAGCCAAGGATCATTTCCAGCTGCTTGCATTGCTTGTTGAAAAATTGCTTTTGCTTTTTTTATGGTCGTATCACTTGGCATACCAGAACCTTGCTCTGCTAAAACCGCTTCACCATACCAAAAAATATTTTCCGTATTGGTTGGATTTTTATCTAAGGCTTCCTTGAAAAAGGCCAAGGCGGACTTATTCTTTTCATAATTCAACAACTTCACCCCCTCTGCTAAAGGAGAAACCGGAACTACCTGTGCAAGTACACTTGACAAAGCTAAAACCACACTTACTGATAATAAAACCAATTTTTTCATCACTTTACTTTTTAAAAATTCTGGATCCTTAAATTTAATTCAAATTATAAATTCGGAAGGTGAAAATATCAAATTTTACCTGAAATTCCACCTAAATTAATGGATAATTGTACTACAAAATGTTAGTTTTTATAAGCGGTACTAATTCAACAGTCCGTTTCTTTTTTTAAACCCCATTTTTGCAGGCACCAAAAAGGCTCTTTTAAATATGAGCTGTCCACGTTCTAGGCTTAAAAAATTTAAAAACCCCGACCCTAAACCAGGTGCATTTTCCTTTAAAATATAATAAATTGGTAATGATAATGAATATTGCCCGCGACCAATGGTCGCTTGGGAAGGTTGGGCATAAGTCCCAGTTTCATCGCACAAACTACATTCAACCATAGCGGTTTTTACTTGCTTTTGATTTTCAACCTGCTTTGGATCGTATTTGTCCCCCACCCAATTCAATCCCAGAAATCCAATAGCATTCCGATTATTCTTAATATAAGAAATCACATCAGCAGATCCATTGGCCCCATGCACATTTTTGCCAAACGCAGATTGCTTTAATAAACTGTCTTTTAAAAAACGATTTATTCCAGTTAAATTATTGCCATCCATGACCACTTCTTGTGGATCCACTCCCTTTAATTTATCACCTAATTGCTTTAATGTAAATAGGGTGTCCTTGGCTGATTTATGTACCAATACCGCGATCGCATTATATGCCAAAATACCAAAAGTTGGCGCATATCCTAATTGGTTTTTAAATCCTGTTTGTTCTGATTTTTCCAAGCCCCTTGTAATAATAATCATTCGTGTGCTATCGGCTGTAAGGTCCTTTAAACACTCAATTTCGGACTTATAATACACATGAATTTTCGCCTTTGGATAACTTGAATTAAACACTTTTAATTGTTCTTCTATAATCGGTTTAAAGCTTTCTTCAACTGAAATATTAATTTCTCCTTCACTGGTGGTTTCAATAGGTATGTTGGTTGTCGAACTATTACATGCAACAAGCAAAATGAAGCCCCCAAAAAGTATAAATATTTTACGCATACTTGAAAATAATTAATTTAAAAAAATGGGCAGGTTAGTATTCCTTTTTAAAGCCCCTGTATAACCGAAATCCCCCATACAACAAACACATACCCCCAAAAATGGTCCGAAACTCGGCATCTACATTCAACACTTGATCTAATTTGAACCATTTGGCGCCCAACATTAATACGGCACAGCCTAAAATAAGCGCTGCCATACTAAAATCATAGATACTTTTAAAAAGTCGGTAGGACCTTTCTGATTTATCTCTTGAATTATTCCTGGTATGATTACTTGAATGATTAAAGTCTTCCATATTTTTAATTTAAAACCACAATTTAAACAATTAATATAGGATGAATTTAAAAATTTATCTTTACCTATAAATTTGACAGCATGAGCAAGCCATCTTTGCCACAAGGTACCCGTGATTTTAATGCCATAACGGTACAAAAACGCCAATACATTTTTCAAACCATACGTGGCGTATTTGAATCTTTTGGGTTTACACCGTTGGAAACGCCCGCCATGGAAAATTTAGACACCTTAATGGGTAAATATGGAGAGGAAGGGGACAAACTCATTTTTAAAATCTTAAATAACGGATTAGATAATCCGCAAAAAAAAGAACAAACACTAGAAGGCTTTGATAAAATTTTAGCAGGCAAAAGCACTACTCAAATTACGGAACGCGCATTACGATATGATTTAACAATTCCGTTTGCAAGATATGTAGCCATGAATCATGGCGCATTAACTTTCCCTTTTAAACGTTACCAAATTCAGCCAGTATGGCGCGCAGATCGTCCACAAAAAGGAAGATACCGTGAATTTTATCAATGCGACGCTGATATTGTTGGAAGTGAAAGTTTGTTAAATGAAGTTGATTTGGTAGCGTTGTATGTTACCGCATTTGAAAAATTAAATTTACCAGTTGAAATAAAAATAAATAATCGACAAATTTTATTAGCACTTGCTGAAATTTGTGGCGGTAGCGAAAAATTGATTGACCTAACTATTGCCATTGACAAATTAGATAAGATAGGTTGGGAAAAAGTGCAAGTTGAATTAAGTAGCAAAGGATTTACACCTGCACAACAAGAAACCATTCAAACCTATTTGAATATTCAAGGAAGCAATGAAGAAAAATTAAAAAAATTAGCAGCCTTATTGGGTGACAATGCAGCTGGACAAAGTGGGATAGCCGAATTGAATTATGTATTAAATTACCATAACAATACGGGCATGGCCAAGCATTTGGTTGCCGACTTTACATTAGCGCGCGGCTTAAATTATTATACGGGCCTTATATTTGAAGTTAAGGCCAAAGATGCGCAAATGGGCAGTATTGGCGGTGGTGGTCGCTACAATGATTTAACAAGTTTGTTTGGTGTCCCTAATATACCTGGTGTTGGTATTAGCTTTGGTGTTGACCGTATTTATGATGTGATGGAAGAAAAAAACTTATTTCCTGCATCCGTTGAACAAGCCACACAGGTATTGTTTTTCAATTTGGGTGAAAATGAGGCGATGCAATCCTATCAATTGATGATGGCACTTAGAAATAAAAAAATTGCTTGCGAAATTTACCCTGAGAAAAGTAAGTTTGACAAGCAATTTAAATATGCTGAGAAAAAAAATATACCTACCATTGTTATAATTGGTAGTGATGAATTGGCTGCTAAAAAATGTACTGTTAAAAATTTAAATTCAGGTCAACAAGATACAATTACATTTGAAGCGCTAATGGATTACCAATTTTAGTTGTATAATTTATCTGCCCAAATTTGGTCTTCAAAATAAAAGTCTTGTTTGATTGCACTTGAAGCTGCTGATTTTTTGCCAATCAACTCCATGCCTTGTACATTGATGCCAACACCTTCCACGACACTATTAGCATCTCTTTTAAAAATCACTAACGCATCATACGCAGCTAAATAAAAAGTATCGACTCCTTTTTTCTCTAATGGAAATGAACCCACAGATGATGAAGAAATCAAGACTGAATCTTGAATAGTCAACACCACTTCTGTCACGGGACTTCCTTCAGCAAAAGTATATTTACCTAGGTACTCTTTAAGTGGGCTATCCTGTGCTTGCACAGTTACAAATATTCCTAAAAACACAATACCCATCAATAACATCTTTTTCATAGTTGGTCATTTTTTTAATAATTCAATAAATTGAATACCAAATTTAGGATAATTAGGATGCAATTTTGAAAAAAATGATGTTAAGTCATCAATAAATTACTGGCTAAAAATCGGCCCCACTAAAATTGGGGTGATTTCCGTCAAAAAAGCTTCAAAAAAAGAAATAAAAGGATACAAAAACGATCAAGTATCTTTGCATTATGGAGCATACTAAAGTTAATATCAGACAACTCGAAATCGCTGACATTGAACGATTTATAGGACAATTAGGAGAAAAATCATTTCGCGTAAAACAAATACACGAATGGCTGTGGCAAAAGCATGCGCATAGCTTTGACGAAATGACCAACCTAAGTAAGGACCTTCGTCAGCAGTTGGAAGCCAATTTTACGCTTCCTGCCCTTACCTTAAATACGACACAATTAAGTGAGGATGGTACATTAAAAACCAGATTTGAAACTTTTGATCATCATATGATTGAAGGCGTATTAATTCCTACTAGTGAGCGTAAAACCGCATGCGTTTCCTCTCAAATTGGTTGTAGCTTAAGCTGTAAATTTTGTGCCACTGGATATATGGAACGCAAAAGAAATTTAAGCTATGATGAAATTTATGATCAGGTGGTCATGATTAATCAGCAAAGTGAAATACACCATGAAAAATCATTATCGAATATTGTATTTATGGGTATGGGTGAGCCCTTGTTGAATTACAAAAATGTTTTAAAAGCAATAGAACGAATTTCAGCAAAGGATGGTTTGGGTATGAGTCAAAGAAGAATCACCGTTTCAACAGCTGGCGTTGCCAAAGGAATTAAACAATTAGGAGATGATCAAGTACGTTTCAAATTAGCCTTATCCTTGCATGCCGCTAATGATAAAAAACGCAATGAAATTATGCCGATCAATGAAAGCAATAACATTGAGGCATTAATTCAAGCCCTTAATTATTTTTATAAAAAAACGGGCAGCGAAATTACATTTGAATACATTTTGTTTAAAGACTTTAATGACAGTGAAAGAGATGTTGTTGAATTAACAAAAATATACCGCCAAGTTCCTGCGGACTTAATTAATGTCATTGAATACAATCCGATTGATAAATTTCCATTTGACAAACCCGATGAAGATGGATTTGAAAATTTTGTAACCGCATTACAAAAAAATAGGGTAAATGTTAGGGTAAGAAGAAGCCGTGGCAAGGATATTGATGCCGCTTGCGGACAGCTTGCTAACAAGGATAATTTTTAATAGTACGGCACAATGAAAAAAAATAGAACTGATAATTTTGATAAATTTTCTCTTAAAAAAAAGGGAAGCGCTGTCAAAGAAAATATAAGACAGGATAAGAAAAAAGCCAAAGCGGAATCAAGGGCTATGGGCGAAGCTGCAAGACAAAGAAAAATTGATAAAGCAAGAGGGATTGTAACCGATCCGCCGAAAGAAAAGTATACAAAGGGGCCCTATGCCAAAAAAACAACTGGCTATGAAAAAAAGCCAAGCACTCGAAAAAGTTTTCAAGACGCCCCGCCAAAATATGGGGAACTAACGCCTTCTCATACAACACGTCCAACAACAGCCCGTCCAACAACGAATAAAAGAACACCTGCTTCCATGGATAAAGCAGATGAAAAAAGAACCGCTTCCATTGGTAAAGTAAATGCAGCAGCTGATACCCCCTATGAACAAATGCCATTGAATAAGTACATTGCACATGCGGGTATTTCTGGTCGACGTGAAGCCGCAGCCATGGTAAAATCGGGACATGTTACCATCAATGGTGATACTATTTTGGAGCCCGGTTATAAAGTACAATACAAAGATGTAGTAAGATTAAAAGGGAAAGTGTTGCAATTACAAGTAACTCCTGTTTATATATTATTAAATAAACCAAAGGATTACATATGTACTGCGAATGATCCTGAAGGTAGAAAAACAGTTTTAGATATTATTAAAAATGCAACCACACAACGGATGTTTCCAGTAGGTCGACTAGATAGAAATACGACTGGAGTTTTAATACTAACGAATGATGGGGATTTGGCACAAAAATTAACCCATCCTTCTTATGAAATAAAAAAGATTTACGAAGTAACGCTAGACAAGCCAGTAACCAAGGCGGATTTGGAAGCCATTGCAAAAGGGGTTGAATTAGAAGATGGATTTATTGCAGCAGATGCGGTGAGTTATTTATCCAACACTTCCAAAAATGTCATTGGTATTGAAATTCATAGTGGACGTAATAGAATTGTAAGACGCATATTTGAACACTTAGGATATGATGTAAGACATTTGGACCGCGTTATGTTCGCAAACCTTACTAAGAAAAATGTAGACCGTGGTAAATGGCGTTTTTTAGCAGAAAAAGAAGTACGCCTTTTAAAATTTATGAATAAATCATTTACTAGGAAGTCTGCAAAAGAAAATTAATCCTACTACTCCTTTTAACAGCCTGTACTTTAATGATAGATATATTATTTGAAAATGATGACATGATTGTACTAAATAAGCCCGCCGGTTTATTTAGTATCCCTGATCGATTTGGCAAAGAGGCTTCTCTTAAATCATTATTACAGGAAAAATATCCTGCCATATTTACGGTGCATCGATTAGACCAACACACGAGTGGTTTAATTTTATTCGCAAAAAATGCCGAGGCGCACCAAGAATTAAGCACTTTGTTTGAAGGACGTACAATTGAAAAAAAATACCTCGGATTAGTGATGGGTCGTCCGCCACAAAATGGAACCATTGATCAAGCCATCATGGAACATCCTGGCAAAAAAGGGCAAATGGTGACCCATGCCAAAGGTAAAGCTGCACAAACAAGTTATGAGGTACTCAAATATTATAAAAGATATGCCTGGGTATCCTTTCAAATTCATACAGGGCGTACACATCAAATTAGAATTCATGCACAACATTTGGGCAATCCTATTGTCGCAGATGATATTTATGGTGATGGTGAAAAGCTATTATTATCTTCCATAAAAAAGAAAAATTTTAAATTAAGTAAAGCGGAGGAAGAAGAACGCCCCTTATTGGCAAGACAAGCTTTACATGCGCATACATTACAATTTGAATTAAATGGAAAGAACTACCAATTTGAAGCGCCCATTCCAAAGGATCTTGCTGCCACTTTAAAGCAGTTGGATAAATGGAATAGTGAAAAATAAAATCCCCTTCGCTGAAATTTCAGAGAAAGGGATTTTAAAAGAAAGGTAGCTGACTCGCAACAACAGTGACACACTGTAAGCATTATTTATTTTGAGGTACAAAATCAACAACGCTTTACTGAGGCGTTCATTACCTTACATACATTTAGTAATTACACCCCATTTATTTATTCGGTTGTGGCGTATAACGCAAATAAGGTTTTACTATATTCAAGCCTTTGGGGAATTTAACTAAAGCATCTTCTGTTTTTATGGCTGGTACCACAATCACATCTTCTCCATCTTTCCAATTCGCAGGGGTAGCCACACTATAATTGGCTGTCAACTGCAAAGAATCAATCACTCTTAACACTTCAACAAAATTTCGCCCAGTGGAAGCGGGATAGGTAATAAATAATTTTACTTTTTTATCTGGTCCAATAATAAACAAAGAACGAACTGTGAAAGTTTCTGAAGCATTTGGATGAATCATATCATAGGCGTTAGCCACTGCTCTATCCTCATCTGCGATAATTGGGAATCCCACATGCACATGTTGTGTTTCATTAATATCATTAATCCATTTGTTATGGCTTTCAACGCCATCCACACTGAGCGCTAAAACTTTTACATTGCGTTTGGCAAATTCTTCTTGCAATGCTGCAGTGCGGCCTAATTCGGTAGTACATACAGGTGTAAAGTCAGCAGGATGTGAAAATAAAATTCCCCAACTATCTCCAAGGTATTCATGAAAGCTGATGTCTCCAATATTTGTTTTTGCTTTGAAATCGGGCGCAATATCTCCTAATCTTAAACTCATAATACTATTTTTTTATAGTGAGAATACAAAGATATGTATTTCCTACTAATTTAGTAGACTTTTGTGTAAAAAAATTTAAATTTATTTTGTGGCTACTCCGATGCGGTGCTATATAAATCCAACAAGCCATCCGGAAGTGAAACCGTGACCGTTTTTTTTGCGTGATCCACTCCCTTTAAACTTTCTTCATGTAAAGGTATATAGGCTTCCTGACCTTGGTATAATATGGTTAACATTAACTGATGCGGTTGCTCAATAACTTCGAGCACCTGCCCTAAATCAATACCATTTTCATTGACCATATAACCTAATAAAGCCAAAGGGGAACTTTTATCCACCAACTGCTGAAACTCCGCTTGTGGTAGCCACACTTTTTTGCTGATTAAAATTTGAGTGGCTTCCCTATTTTGAATACCCTCTATTTGTAAATGGGTTAAAGTATCTGTTTTTGCAACAGCGGATGTAATAAAATAAGGTATAAAGCTGGCTGTATTTTTTTCAACAAAGATGGCGTCAATGCCTTTAAAGTTGATGGGTTTACCTAATGCATGTTCAATGATTATTTGCCCACCAATACCATGCGCCGCCACAATTTTTCCGATATGTATATATTCGCTCATGGTATTGTTTTAAATGTTGCAAACACAAAACTAATTATTCGAAACAGAACAATTGGATTATGCCTGATTTTTTTGATAAGTATTGTTTACAAAAAACCCCCGATACCGATAAACGGAACCAGGGGCTTTATTAAAGCTAGATTAATTTAAAATTATTCTGCAGCTGGTGTTTCTTCTGCAGCAGGTGCTTCATCAGCAGCTACTGGTTCAGCTTCCGCAACTGGTGCTTCCGCAACAGGTTCAGCTACTTTCTTCACAACTGGAACATACACTTTTTTAGCAGCTTGTGCTTTTTTGTGTGCATCATTCTTGCTCGCTACATTCGCTTCATGCTCAGCAAACCAAGTTTGAAACTTAGCCATCGCAGTTGCCTCATCAAATAAGTTTAATTTAACACCACGTAATAAGTGTTTTAAATAAAGAACTCCTTTGAAAGATAAAATACGGTGAACCGTGTCTGTAGGTTGTGCACCTTTGTTTAACCACTCTAAAGCTTTTTGACGATCCAATTGGATAGTCGCAGGAACTGTTAAAGGATTGTAAGTACCAATTTTTTGGATGAATTTACCATCTCTTGGTGCGCGTCCGTCGGCTACTACTATAAAGTAGAAAGGCCTTTTTTTACTACCATGACGCTGTAGTCTCATTTTTACTGCCATGTTAAATAGATATTTATTGGCGTTAACAAATAGGGTTAATAGGACGCGAAGATAATATAAAATGATGGAAAATGGTGTTGATTTCTAAAATAAATCATTAATACCACTGATAATCAATAAGTTATCTTCTTAAACCAGGCATTTTACCAGGCATCATTCCGCCAGACATTTGTTTCATCATCTGTTTCATTTGATCAAACTGCTTAATGAACGCATTAATTTCTCCAATATCCTTGCCCGAACCTTTGGCAATTCTTTGCTTTCTACTGGGTGAAAGTAAATCTGGATTACGCCGTTCCAATACCGTCATGGATTGAATGATGGCTTCTACGCCCTTAAATGAATTATCATTAATGTCTACATCCTTCAAACTTTTTCCCATACCTGGAATCATCCCCATTAAATCTTTGATATTACCCATCTTTTTTATCTGCTGTATCTGGGTTAAAAAATCTTCAAAATCAAACTGATTTTTTCTAATTTTTTTCTCTAATTTTTTTGCTTCTGCTTCATCAAATTGTGCCTGTGCTTTTTCAACCAAAGAACTAATATCCCCCATTCCCAAAATTCGTTGCGCCATCCTGTCGGGATAAAAAATATCTAAAGTATCCATTTTTTCACCGCTGCTCATAAACTTGATCGGCTTATCAACAGTATACTTGATGGATAATGCCGCACCCCCTCTGGTATCCCCATCTAACTTCGTTAATACCACACCTGTGAAATCTAATCGCTCATTGAACACTTTGGCAGTATTCACTGCATCCTGCCCTGTCATTGCATCTACGACAAATAAAATTTCCTGTGGATGGACAGCAGATTTAATATCAGCTACTTCATTCATCATGACTTCATCCACTGCCAAACGACCTGCCGTATCAACAATGATTACATTTTTATTATTTGCTTTTGCATAGACCAAAGCATTTTGCACAATCGAAACTGCATTTTTATTTTCTCTTTCGACAAATATATCTACCCCAACTTGTTCTGCTAATACAGTTAATTGATCCATCGCTGCCGGACGATAAATATCTGCAGCAACTAATAAGGGTGATTTTTTTTGCGCTTTTAAATAAGTTGCTAATTTTCCAGAAAAAGTAGTTTTTCCACTTCCTTGTAAACCTGCAACTAAAATAACAGTGGGGCTTTTAGATAAATCCAATAAAGAAGCAGATGATCCCATCAATGTGGTTAATTCATCCTGTACTATCTTAACCATTAATTGACCAGGGCTAATTGCATTAATCACCTTTTCACCAATGGCCTTCTCTTTAATTTTATCTGTAAATTCCTTTGCAATTTTAAAATTGACATCCGCATCTAACAATGCCTTACGAATATCCTTTAAGGTATTCGCCACATTTAAATCATTAATTCGCGCCTGGCCTTTTAGGTGCTTGAACGCCGATTCTAATTTTTCACTCAAACTATTAAACATACACAAATCATTATGGGGTGCAAATATATGCCATCACTTTGAGTGTTGTTTAAGTTAATCGGTCCCAGTAAGTATTATTTTATGAACTTTATCTATATTTTAAATTTTATTAATAATTTGATTATCAATTACTTATATCATTTTTAGGAAATAATCAACGCTGCCTTAAAAAGGTGTGAATGAATTAACAAAAAAAATACTTGGAACCTACCAATTATTTAATATCATTGCAACGAACGAGCCCAAATTAAAGCGGCATTCGATTTTATATGAGTAAGAAACAATTATTTACACTTGAATTTCCTGTGAGATGCTCACCTAATATATTATTTGAGTTTTTATCCACCGCATCTGGTTTACAAGAATGGTTTGCTGATAAAGTGGACGAATGGGAAAACGTTTTCAGTTTTTCCTGGAACGGTGGTGTACCTGATAAGGCAGAATTACTAGACCAAGAAGCAGATAAATTCATCAGATTCAAATGGCTACACAGTGAAAAAAATGAATACTTTGAATTCAGGATTGAGAAAACTGAAATCTCAAATCAAACCATTTTAATCATCAAAGATTTTGCTGAAAAAAATGAAATTAAAGACCAAAGCCAACTTTGGGAATATCAAATTAAAGAGCTATTTCATCGCGTTGGTGGTAGCTAGCTAGTACTTTAACATTGTTCAAAAAATTAGACATACTAATTCTGCGCGCATTCATTGCGCCGTTTTTGGCTGCATTGGCCATTTGTATATTTGTGTTAACGATGCAGTTTTTTTGGTTATACATTGATGATTTAGTTGGTAAAGGACTTGACTTTATTACCATTATTGAATTAATTGGCCTTGTATCTGTTAGTACATTTACCACCGCCCTTCCTTTGGCATTGTTATTTTCGTCCATTATGACTTTCGGTAATTTAGGAGAAAGCTTTGAACTAGTTGCCATTAAAGCTGCAGGTATTCCATTGACGCGATTTATGCGCCCCTTATTTTTATTTTCCGTTTTATTAGCTGGACTTGCTTTTTTGTTTGCGAACAATATCATTCCAGTTACGCAAATGAAACTCACCAATTTAAAATATGAAATTATTGTCGCCAAGCCTGCTATTGATTTAAAAGAAGGCGTTTTTTATGATAAGATAGATGGCTATGTAATTAAACTAGGAAAAAAAGAAGCGAACGATAGTATTATACATAACATTGTAATTTTTGAGAAAAGATATGGATTACAAGACAACTACTTAATTGCAGAATCAGGCGTGATGCGCGTGTCCTCCAATAAAAAGTTTTTAGAATTTATCATGTACAATGGATGGCGATACCAAGAAAGAGGGCTTAGATCCACGACCAATACTGAATTTACTAGGCTTTATTTTAAAGAGTATAAAAAAGTTTTTGATTTGAAAAGCTTTCAACTCAACAAAACAAACGATATTTTATACGATCCTAAAATGTTAAGTGTGCGACAATTAGGAAAGGCAATTGATTCTATTTCTAATATGGATAGTTTTTTTGTAAAAAGAACGGAACAAGAGTTGACCCCCTACTTACGTTTTTTGTTATATAAAGACAGCAGCCATCTGTTTGGTAAAAAAGAATTGAAAACGCCAATAAAAAAATTAGCCCAATTGATTCCTGATTCCGTTGCTTTGGGTGTGAGTGAAGCGGCGGGCTATCAATTGTCCTCTATTGATAATAATTTTAAAATGCTGGGGCAAATTTATACTGAAAATAAAAATGCAGTAGCCATACATAGTATTGAATGGCATCGAAAATTCACCCTGTCAATTGCTTGTTTGGTATTGTTTTTAATTGGTGCACCGCTTGGATCCATCATTCGAAAAGGAGGATTGGGAACCCCTATGATTTCAGCAATCATATTTTTTGTATTCTTTTTCTTATTCAACAATTTTGGTGAAAAATTAGCCAAATCGGGACAATGGTCTGTATTTAATGGTATGTGGTTGTCATCCATGATTTTAGTCCCCATTGGATTGTTTTTAATTTATAAGGCCATGCGTGATTCACAGTTATTTAACCAGGAATTTTACTACCGAATTTTACAGCCAATTAAGGTAACTTTACAGAAGTACTTTAAAAAATAAAATCATGTCAAAATCAACCCAAAATCGTCGCCAGTTTATTAAAACATCTGGTAAAGCGGGTATGGCTATTGCTGCTATGCCAATTTTTTCAACCTTGGCTACAAATAGTTTTTATATAACTGGCTATCAGCAACAACCGTTGCCTTATGCCTATGATGCATTAGCGCCATTTATTGATGCGATGACCATGGAAATTCATTACACGAAACATGCTGCAACTTATGCAACCAATTTAAAAGATGCTTGTGTGGCTGAAAAAGTGGATACTACGCAATTGGCATTCACCGATTTGATAAAAAATATTTCACACTACAGTACCAAAATGCGTAATAATGCAGGTGGTCATTATAATCATGAACTATTCTGGCAATTAATGAAACCAGCACCCGCAACTGCACCGTCTGGAACTTTAGCCGACGCAATTACAAAAACATATGGCTCCTTTGACGCATTCAAAACTGCTTTTAGTGATGCAGCAAAAGCAAGATTTGGAAGTGGTTGGGCTTGGTTGATTGTAAAAAAAGAAGGAGGCTTAGCAATAAGTTCTACGCCTAATCAAGATAACCCATTGATGGATATTGCGGAAGTGAAGGGTTTCCCTATTCTAGGATTGGATGTTTGGGAACATGCTTATTATTTAAAATACCAAAACAAACGCCCTGACTATATCAATAATTGGTGGAATTTGGTGAATTGGGAATTTGTACAAAAAAGATACGACGAGGCAAATCATTAATTAGTTTGAAAGCGCAACCTTACATTTGTTTAATTACATGTTTATCAATTTCACATAAGTGCAAAAATCAAAACAAAATTTAAAAATTCAATTTTTTGTTACTAGTTTAAGTATCGTATTATTCGTGCTTAAATTTGTTGCGTACTATATGACCCATTCTTTATCCGTATTGTCGGATGCCTTGGAAAGTATTGTAAATGTAATAGCAGGTTTGATTGGTTTATACAGTTTATATGTAGCTTCCAAACCCAAAGACAAAGACCATCCCTATGGTCATGGTAAAGCAGAGTTCATATCGGCCGCCTTTGAAGGCAGTTTAATTATAACCGCAGGTGGAATTATTTTGTATGAGTCCATTATTACTTTTTTTGAACCAAGTACTTTACACAACCTAGACAATGGGATTTGGGTATTGCTATCCACTGCGGTATTAAATATGGCTGCCGGATTAACTGCAAAAGCAATAGGTAAAAAAAATAATTCATTAGCACTCACTTCTAGCGGACAACATTTATTAATAGATAGTTATACCACTTATGCAGTGGTTATTGGCATTGGGCTTGTATTATTTACTGGGTATAATGGTATTGATACTAGCATAGCTGTTGGTATGGGCTTATGGATCATCTATAATGGTTATAAAATAATTAGAGAATCACTTGCAGGCATTATGGATGAAGCAGATATGGCTTTATTGGATGCAGTTATACAAGAACTAAATTTATCTCGACATACACACTGGATTGATCTACATAATTTGAGGGTAATTAAATATGGTGCATTAATGCATATTGATTGTCATTTAACAGTGCCTTGGTATTTTAATGTAAATGAAGCACATGCTGCAGTAGATGAATTTACTAAATTGATAAAAAATAAATTTGGAGATAGTGTTGAATTTTTTGTGCATACCGATGGTTGTATGCCTTTTAGTTGTGCAATTTGCACGATTGAAAATTGCGAAAAACGAAATGCCCCTTTCAAAGAAAAACTCGCATGGAATAGAGAGAATGTATTATCAGATTTAAAACACCAATTAGTATAATTACTGAAAAATTTTTGTCTGTCACCAATATTTATCAAATAATGATGCTTAAAAATAAGAATTGAAATAAAATACTTAATTAAAATTAATTCAATATGAATCCCTGGAAACAATACCAAGACCAAAACAAAGAAAGATTCTTAGAAGAACTTTTAGCCTTATTACGTATACCTAGCATCAGTGCAAAATCAGAAAACAATGGTGATATGCGCACTTGCGCAAAAGCAGTGGAAGAAGCGTTAAAACAAGCAGGTGCGCCAGTGACTAAAATTTATGAAACTGCAGGACATCCCATTGTTTATGGTGAAATTATAACCGACCCTAGCTTCCCAACGGTACTTGTTTACGGACATTATGATGTTCAACCTGCTGATCCATTGGAACTATGGCATAGCAGTCCGTTTGACCCTACGATCAAAGATGGTAAAATATATGCACGTGGCGCATGCGATGATAAAGGGCAATTCTACATGCATGTGAAGGCATTAGAAATAATGACACAAACAAAATCACTTTGTACGAATATAAAATTCATTATAGAAGGGGAAGAGGAAATTGGAAGTCCAAATTTAGCACAGTTTGTAAAAGCACATACGGAATTATTAAAGGCAGATGTTATACTGATAAGTGATACTGCTATGATTAGTATGGATACGCCGTCGATTGATATTGGGGTACGTGGATTAAGCTATATTGAAATTGAAGTTACCGGACCCAATCGTGATTTACATAGTGGTGTATATGGGGGTGCAGTTGCTAACCCTATCACTATTTTATCAAAAATGATTGCATCCTGTCATGATGAAAATAACCATATCACTATTCCAGGTTTTTATGATGATGTATTATCTTCCACCGACGCGGAAAGAAAAAAAATGGCTGAAGCGCCATTTGATGAAACTGAATTCAAGACAGATTTAGGTATTCAACAAACTTGGGGTGAAAAAGGATACAGCACCAATGAAAGAACGGGTATTAGACCCACACTTGAAATAAATGGTATATGGGGTGGCTACACAGGTGAAGGTGCTAAAACAGTGTTACCATCAAAGGCATTTGCTAAAATTTCATGCAGATTAGTTCCCAACCAATCTTCTGAAAAAATAACCAGTATGATATTGGCGCATTTTAAAAAAATAGCGCCGGCATTTGTAACGGTGAATGCATTTGAACATCATGGTGGAGAACCGTACATTACACCCATTGATTCCCATGAATACCAAAGTGCAGCCAAAGCCATTGCTGCTACTTTTGGAAAGGATCCTATTCCAGTGCGTGGTGGCGGAAGTATACCAATTTGTGCATTATTTGAAAAAGAATTAAATGTCAAAATTGTATTTATGGGTTTTGGTTTAGACAGTGACAACTTGCATAGCCCAAATGAAAAATACGATATCGTCAATTTTTATAAAGGCATAGAAACCATTCCATACTTTCACCAGTTTTTTGCAGAAAAAAAATCCTAATACATGCGGGGGCAAGAAACCATAAAAAAAGCGGAGAAACAAAAAGTTAGATTAGACAAATACTTGTGGTGCATTCGTATTTTTAAAACCCGAAGTCAGGCAACAGAAGCCATTGATAAAGGGCGCGTTAAAATTAAAGGAGAACCGGTGAAAGCATCACGTGCAGTAACCATTGGGGACGAATATGAAGCCAGAACGGAGCATAAAAACTGGGTCATTAAAGTAACTGGGTTACTTGAAACAAGAATGGCATATTTAGAAGCTATTAAATATTACACCGACCTTACGCCCATTGAGGAATTGGAACGCGTTAGTCAAGTAGCATCTAGCTTTAATACTGGAAAGCGATTAAGTAAAATAGGCCGCCCTACCAAAAAAGACCGACGCGATTTAGGCGATCTTTTGGGCTAGACGCACACCGAATGAATAGAAAAAAATACACGTCTATTTTGTTTCTTTTATCTTTACACTATGACCATTGAAATTTTAACCGTTTTACCAGAATTATTAACAAGCCCTTTTGAGCATAGCATGATGAAGCGTGCGCAGGAAAAAGGACTCCTTACCATTAAATTACATACACTCAGGAAGTGGGCCATCAATAAACATGGACAGGTAGATGATTATCAATATGGTGGTGGTGCTGGCATGGTGATGATGTGCGAACCCTTAGCAAATGCAATTGACGAATTACAAGCAGAAAATAAATTTGACGAAATCATTTTTATGACTCCCGATGGTAAAACATTGGAGCAAAAAGATGCAAATACACTTTCACTTAAAAATAGAATATTAATTATCTGCGGTCACTATAAAGGAATTGATCAGCGCATTCGGGATTTGTATGTAACGCGCGAAATTTCCATTGGAGATTATGTATTAAGTGGTGGTGAATTAGCCGCTGCCGTTTTGGTGGATGCGATAGGTCGTATTATACCAGGGGTATTAAATGATGAAACCTCCGCATTGACCGACTCCTTTCAAGATAACTTACTGGCGCCCCCTGTATTTTCAAGACCTGTTGATTTTAGAGGATTACAAGTACCTCCTATTTTATTATCGGGTGATCCTAAAAAAATTGAAGCTTGGAGACAAGAACAAGCACTTGAACGAACCCAACAACGCCGTCCTGACATTCTAGACCAATAATAGACCGCTCATACTTTTATTTTCATATAAGCGCGCGTCTAATAAGGATAATTAATATACATATCTGATATTTGCTTTAAATTATTTAGACGAATGCGCTTGATCAGAAACCTTGTTTTTTATTGCCTTTCCATTGCTTTTGCAACAAAATGTCAAGCACAAAAAATCACTGAATTTCAAAAAGACTATCAACTTGATTTAATTAAAGCAACTGATGTCATTAAAATTGATGGTATTTTGGATGAAGCGATTTGGGCTAGTGCAAATTTTACCAATGCTGATAATAAAAAATTTCCCAATAATATAGGCGAAGCAAAAAGAAAAACGGAAGTACGCTTCACCTTTGATGATAAAAATATTTATTTTGCCTTTAAGGTATACGACAGCGGTACCGCTATTATCAAAAGTTTGAAAAGAGATGTGGGACACGATGGCAATGATGGTATTGGCATTGTACTTGACCCATTGAATCAAAAAACAAATGGCTTCTTTTTCGTTTTAAGCGCTTTAAATGTGCAATCCGAAGATCAGTTAAGTAGTTCCACTGAACGCATGAGCGATTGGAGTTGGGATACTAAATGGTTTTCGGCAACCAAGGACTATGGTAATTTTTGGGTGGCAGAAATAATGATTCCTTTAAAATCATTAAGGTATGATCCGAATCAAAAACATTGGGGCATCAATTTTATTCGTATTGATGCAAAAAATGTGCAGTACAATACTTGGGCCAAAGTGCCACCTACATTTAGGTCCTATGATTTGGGGTATACAGGCGTGATACATTGGCCTACTGCACCCCCCATCAATTCAAATAATTTAATTATTCAACCCTATATCACTGGAACTGCTAATGAAGATAAGCTAAATAATAAAAGCTTAAATGCCAATGGCAACGCAGGTTTTGATGCAAAAGTAGCATTAAATACTTCACTAAACTTAGACGTCACTGTCAATCCCGACTTTTCACAAGTGGAAGTGGATCAGCAAGTAACCAACTTAACCCGCTTTAATATTTTTCTTCCTGAAAGAAGAAATTTTTTTATTGAAAACTCTGATCTCTTCGCCAATTTTGGCATTCCACCTGTACGCCCTTTTTATTCAAGGACGATTGGATTAGATAAGCAAGGAAATAGAATTCCTATTTTATTTGGCGCCAGATTGTCTGGCAATTTAGCACCTGGAACAAGAATTGGTGTCATGAATATGCAAACTGGAAGACAAGGAGATTATAGTCCTGAAAATTTTTCTGCCTTCACCTTACATAAAAGAATATTAAAAAGGTCTGAAATTAAAGGGTACTTTTTAAATCGTGAAAATTACATTTCAAAAGAAGAAGCAATAAAAAATCCATTGGACAGATATGGTCGTAATGCAGGTATTACATTTGAATATTCCAATGCTCCAGGAAGTTTTAGTTCATGGGCTACCTACCATCAATCCATGAAAGCTACTATAACAGACCTCAATTCCTATGTTGACGTAGGAATAGCTACCAATCGCAAGCATTGGAATACGGTGCTTGAAATTGGGAACTTAGGTAAGAATTATTACACCGATATGGGTTTTGTTGAACGTATAAATAATTACGATGCACTAAGAGATACAGTGATAAGAATGGGTTATAAAAATAGTTATGCGCAATTAACATATTTAACACAACCGCCCAATGGAAAAATTGGAAAATTTGAAGTGCAATTAGAAAACTATACTGTACTGAATCCCGATAATACCTTAAATGAAAGTACTTCTAATTTAAGTATACAAACCGATTTTAAAAATTCCTCCTTTTTAAAAGCAAACATAGGAAACAATGTAGTGGATTTAATATTTCCCACGTCATTCACAGGAGGCACCCCTTTACCTGCGCAAAGATACCAGTATAGCCAATTTTTAATCAGCTTCATGTCTGATACACGTAAGGAATTAGGTTGGTTTGGCGATGCCAGAATTGGTAATTTTTATAACGGGACGATTAGAGGAATTAGTGCTGGTATTCAATGGCGTAATCAGCCTAATTTGAATATTCGATTGAGAGCAGAACTAAACAATATTAATTTGCCTGGAAAATATGGCAGCACCAAATTATTATTAATTGCACCTCGGATTGAATACAATTTTAATACCCAATTATTTTGGACTACTTTTATACAGTACAATACCCAAAGCAATAACTTTAATATTAATAGTCGTTTGCAATATAGGTACCAACCAATGAGCGACTTTTTTTTAGTATACACCGACAATTATTTTACAGATCCATTATTTAAAAATAAAAGTAGGGCCCTTATATTTAAATTTAGTTATTGGTTTAATATGTAAACTAATTATAAAATGAAAGCTACCTTTTCCATTACTGGCCAATATGTTGACATTATAGGTAAGCAAATTTATCCTGCAAGTATTCAGGTGGAAAACGGCATCATTGTTGCTATCAGTCCTTGCGAAAATGCCCCCTTACAATATTTATTACCCGGCTTTATTGACAGCCACGTGCATATTGAAAGCAGTATGCTTATCCCAAGCTCCTTTGCTAGGTTGGCTGTTTTGCATGGAACTATTGGCACCATCAGTGACCCGCATGAAATAGCCAATGTTTGCGGAGTAGCTGGCGTACATTATATGATTGACAATGGAAAAAAAGTTCCTTTTCATTTTTTCTTTGGCGCGCCAAGCTGTGTGCCTGCCACCACTTTTGAAACAGCAGGCGCGATGATTGATAGCGATCAAATAACCGAATTATTGGCATCCAATGAGATTTATTATTTGAGTGAGATGATGAACTTTCCAGGAGTTTTATATAATGATCCAGAAGTAATTAAAAAAATTAGTGCAGCACATAAATCAGGAAAACCGGTAGATGGACATGCGCCAGGATTAAGAGGCGAAGATGCAAAAAAATACATTGCAGCGGGTATCAGTACCGATCACGAGTGTTTTACGATGGATGAGGCCCTAGACAAATTAGGGTTAGGTATGAAAATTTTAATTAGAGAAGGAAGTGCTGCTAAAAATTTTGAAGCATTGTATCCGTTATTAGATACGCATACAAATAATATAATGTTATGTAGCGATGACAAACATCCTGATAGTTTACTCGAAGGGCATATCAATCAATTATGTGCAAGGGCGGTTGCAAAAGGTATAGATAAATTCAATGTACTGCAAGCGGCATGTATTAATCCTATTGATCATTATAAATTACCCACCGGTAAAATGAAAGTGGGCGATCCTGCAAATTTCATTGTTGTTAATGATTTGATTTCATTTGAAGTAACCACAACCTACATCAATGGTTTGATGGTGGCTGAAAAAGGGAAGTCCTATATCGCACCCATAAAAGAAAAAACAATTAACCAATTCGATGCCGCATTCATTTTAGCAGCAAAATTGAAAATGTATACTAAGGATTACCCCAATCAAAATGGACTCATTCCTGTTATTGAAGCTATTGATGGACAACTTATCACAAATTGTATTTGGATGTCACCCACCGAAAAGGAGGACTGTTTAGTAACAAACACCCAAAGCGACGTTTTAAAAATGGTTGTGTATAATCGTTATAAATCAGCCCCACCTAGCATTGCATTTATAAAAAATTTCGGGTTTACGCATGGTGCCATTGCATCCACTGTGGCACATGATAGTCATAATATTATTGCTGTTGGTGTTGACGATGAAAGTATTACCACTGCAATTAATAGTGTCATTCAAGAAAAAGGCGGTGTAAGTTGTGTAAATAAAACGGAAACAAAAATACTCCCCCTCCCTGTTGCAGGCCTCATGAGTACCGCTGATCCTTACGAAGTAGCTGAGCAATATACGATCATTGATGCCATGTCAAAGGCCTTAGGAAGTCAACTTGGCTCCCCATTCATGACACTTAGCTTTATGGCTTTGCTGGTTATTCCTCATCTTAAATTAAGCGATCAAGGCTTATTTGATGGGGATCAATTTAAATTATTTTAAAATTGTCCTTAAGAAACCTAGATTTGAAAAAAATATCTTGCCATGGTGCACCATTTAAGTGAAAAACATAGTTTATTAAGTAATTGGATTGCTGAGTTAAGGGATGTGCAAATACAAAAAGATCGCATGCGCTTTAGACGTAATATTGAACGCATTGGTGAAGTAATTGCCTATGAAATGAGCAAACACATGGCGCACAAAGTGGCGAATACAACAACACAATTAGGAATCCACGCTTCAAAAATTTTAATGGAACAACCCGTGATAGCAACTGTATTAAGAGCAGGGTTACCCATGCATCAAGGTATGTTAAACTATTTTGATAAAGCAGACAATGCATTTATCTCGGCCTATCGAAAACATCATCCAGATGGTAGTTTTGAAATAAGTGTTGAATACTTGAGTTGCCCTGATTTAAATAATCGAATTCTAATTGTAGCCGACCCCATGTTAGCCACCGGCGCTTCCTTGGTTGAAACCATACAAGCTATTACAAAAACACAAAAACCAAAGGAAATTCATATTGCTGTAGCTATTGCAAGCAAAAAGGGAATTGAAACTGTACAAGCAGCACTTGGCATGGATACCTCAATTTGGTGTGGTGATATTGACGATGTTTTAAATGATAAAAGCTATATCGTACCAGGATTAGGTGACGCAGGCGACCTAGCTTATGGAACCAAAATGCAATCATAGCATCATTCTAAAGTAGTAGTTCGTATCTTTATTGCAAATTCAGCAATTTGCTCAAAGAACTCATTTTATCGGTTCGCGCCTATTTTTTAGCACATCAGTTCATTCTGCAACATAAATTGTGGAAGTGGATGATATTGCCGGGTATACTATATACCGTTATGTTTATTATTGGCATGACCTACTTCGGTGACACCTCAAGTACTTTTATTGAATGGATTATTCTAAGAACTGGATTAAAAACTTGGTTAGATAGTATTAGTAGTGATTGGCTAGGATTTTTTATAACCATGGGGAGTTTCTGGCTGTGGTTTACTTTATTCCTTTTTTACTTTGCCTTATTCAAATATCTTTTTTTAATCATTTTTTCGCCCATGCTTTCTTACTTGCACTTAAGAATAGATGCGGCACAAAAAGAAATTCCTTTTGTTTTAGATAAAACCGTTTATAAAAAATTAATTACGCGTGCAGTGCTACTTAATCTTACCAACTTATTATGGCAAACGGTTTATTTAATACCCATAGTAATTGTATGTTCTGTTCCTTTAATTGGTTGGTTTACTCCCATCTTTACTATTTTGATGGAATGTTATTTTTTAGGTTATAGCATGCTTGACTATGGCTTAGCCACAGAGAAAAAAAATAAAATCGCTTCCGCCGACTATATATCTAATCACAAAGGACTACCTATAGGTAATGGAATTTTATTTTATATGCTGCACTTACTTCCTATTATTGGTTGGATGGTTGCACCTTTTTATGCTTTAATTGCAGCGCACCTTAACACACAACAAGTAAAAGACAATCAATAATGACCTTAGGAAAAGTATATTTATTGCCAATGCTACTTCATGAGGAAGGATTTGATAGTATGCCCAGTGATGTATTGACTTGGATACAACAGTGTGACGCTTTTTTTGTTGAGAATGAAAAAACAGCAAGAAGGTATTTTAAAAAATTATGGAAGGAGATGGTCATTGACGATTATACTTGGCATGCTATTCACAAAGTTGAAAATGAACAAATACATGCTTTTTCACAACTATTAAAACAAGGAAAAAATATTGGTATTTTATCCGAAGCAGGGTGCGCAGGTATTGCGGATCCAGGTCAAATATTAGTAGCAGCTGCACAGGAATTAGGAGCTATAGTAAAGCCCTACACCGGGCCCTCTTCTCTACTATTAGCCTTAATGGGCAGTGGTATGAATGGCCAAAATTTTCATTTTCATGGCTATTTACCTATTGATGCGCTTGAAAGAAAGAAAAAAATTCAAGCACTTGAAACTGAAATTAAACAAACGGGGGTCACCCAACTTTTTATTGAAACCCCCTATCGAAATAATCAGTTATTTGAAGCAATCATTCAAAATTGTCATCCGGGCACCAAACTTTGTGTAGCCATGGAATTAACAGGGCCCAATGAATGGATAAAAACACAGTCGGTCGCCAACTGGAAAAACAGCAAACCAGAACTTCATAAAAAATTAGTTGTTTTTTTATTAGGCGCATAAACGTATTTCCCGAAGTCCCTTTTTTTATTTATTTCGCTACTATTCGGGATGGAAAAATCCCTTTCGCATTGGAAAGCCGAACATCCCCATTTATTTATCTCCATTTCAATAGGTGTTGGTTATTTAATAGCGAACTACTTTAGCGAACATTATGCAATTTTAAATTACACCATTGCCTTTTTCATTATTGGAATAAGCATGGGCACTTTATTATGCTTACCCCTATTCCGATTAAAAAAATGGCAAGAAGGAATATTCATCCTATTCATATTAATAAGTTGGGATGCGTTATCTATTTAACCACCCAACAGCAAAACTTAATGTGGTTACCCTATCCCAATGGGATCATTAGTCATATACGTATATGGATGATTCAAAAAATTGACAGGCATATCATAGATAATGAAGCTAGTGGTTTTGCAAAAGCATTATTAATAGGCGTAAAATCAGATGTAGATAAAAATATAATTAAAGCATACACCCAATTAGGCATTATACATATCATTGCTATTAGTGGAATGCACTTAGATATAATATTTAAAAACCTAGTTTTTGTCACAGGTCATTTACCACGTAAACTATTTTGGCGATTGCTTGAACTTGCCATTGTTCTGATAACAGTTTGGATATATACATTTATTGCATTCGCTAGTCCTTCGGTGGTAAGAGCAAGTATTTTTTTTAGCCTATTTTTTGTGGGAACATTTTTAAACCAACCCAAGTATACCCTTAATTGTATCGCGGGTGGTATACTGGTAATATTATTTTGTGACATACACTCCATTTATCACATTGGCTTACAACTTTCCTATGCAGCAGTCATTGGAATTCATTTATTTTATCGGATATTTTATAAAATGTTACCCATGGATAATCCGATTTTAAATTGGATGTGGAGTAACTTATGTATCACTTTGTCAGCGCAATTGACCACATTGCCCATTTTATTGTATCACTTTCATCAAACTTCCCCCTTGGTCCTTATTAGTAATTTTATGATGGTACCATTAAGTACCCTTTTATTATATGCTTTAATAGGATTAGTGATTTTGCCTAACCCAGTCAACTTTAGTATGCACCTAGGCGGCCTGATTCAATCCTATATAAATTTCTTAAATCGTGTGGTTTTGTCCTTTCACCACAATCCCATCGGTACTCCTTTGCTAGTTCAAATGTCAGGGCGAATGGTGGTAGGCTATTATCTTTGGCTTTTGTTTGTTTATATATGGCTGTATAAGAGAAAAGCCAAATACCTTTTTTTTAGCTTGGTCTTAATTACCCTAGTTTGCCTAATAAAGTTATTCCCCTAGCTGCATAAGAATTTGTGGAAAATCAGCAAAAAATAAAAAATGGAAAGCGCGTACCTTTGGGTATGGAAAAGAAAATAAAATCAGCCCTCATTTCAGTTTTTTACAAAGATGGTTTGGAGCCATTAGCAAAAACCTTACATAAATTAAATATCACTATTTATTCAACTGGTGGCACGCAAAAATTTTTAGAAGATTTAGGCATTCCATGCGTTTCGGTTGAATCTGTTACAGGTTACCCCTCTATTTTAGGCGGACGCGTAAAAACATTACATCCATCCGTATTTGGTGGCATATTAGGTCGCAGATACGAGGAGCAGGACTTAGTCGAAATGGCACAATATAAAATACCTGAACTTGACCTTGTCATCGTTGATTTATACCCTTTCGAGGAAACACTCAAAAACACCACTGAAGAAAAAGCAATCATTGAAAAAATAGATATTGGAGGACCTTCTATGATTCGCGCAGCAGGAAAAAATTTCAGGGATTTGGTGGTTTTGTCAGCAAAGGATGATTATGAAAAATTAAATCAAATTTTAATTAGTCAAGAAGGACAAACTAATTTAGAACAACGAAAGGCTTTTGCTGCTAAAGCTTTTGAAGTGGTGATGAATTATGATATTGCCATCAGTAATTATTTCAACCCGCCGCTAGGCAAAGTATTACGCTATGGCGAAAACCCACACCAGGTGGCTACTTTTTATGGGGACCTTGACCAATGGTTTACACAATTACATGGCAAGGAATTGTCTTACAATAATCTAGTGGATGTGGATGCAGCCATTGCATTAATCGGGGAATTACCTACGATTAGCTTTGCGATCATCAAGCATACCAATGTTTGTGGCGTGGCGAATCGCACTACCGTATTTGAAAGCTGGCAAGCTGCGTTAGCGGGCGATCCAGAAAGTGCCTTTGGTGGCGTATTGGTGACCAATGGTAAAATTGATACCGCCACTGCAGAAGCAATTCAAGAAATATTTTTTGAAGTACTCATTGCGCCTGCATTTGACACGGATGCATTGACCATATTGTCTGCTAAGAAAAATAGGGTTTTATTACAAAGTAAACCAGGCGTTACTTTTAATGCAGTACAAAAAAAATCAATCCTCAACGGAAACTTGGAACAAGGATTGGATACTGGCAACTATACCCAATGGGAGGAAGCAGGTGCAAGACCTTGTAGTGATAAAGAAAAGGAAGATTTAACTTTTGGGAATATCATTTGCAAGCATTTAAAGAGTAATGCGATTGCCTTAATCAAGGACAAGCAACTTGTAGGCAAAGGTTGTGGTCAAACAAGCCGCGTTGATGCTTTAAGACACGCCATTGAAAAAGCAAAGCAATTTAAATTTGACTTGAACGGAGCGACACTAGCATCAGATGCTTTTTTCCCTTTTGATGATTGTGTTCGTATTGCTCATGCGGAAGGGATTGAAGCTTATATTCAACCAGGTGGATCTGTAAGAGATAAAGACAGTATTGCCTATTGTAAGGAGCATGGCTTAGCCATGGTGATGACACAATTAAGGCATTTTAAACATTAAGCAACTGGCAAGTAATTCACTTCCCCTTGTATATATAAGTCACACTTATGTCCAATAATAAAAAAGCATACTTTGCCGTTGCGGTTACAAGTATCGTTTGGGGCACCACTTGGGTGGCAAGCAAAATGGGAATTTCCCATGTGCCTGCATTTCAATTTGCGAGTATGCGCCAATTTTTAGGCGGTAGTATATATGTTTGTTTCTTTTTAATGAAGGGTGCAGGATTACCTACAAAAAAACAGTTTTTGTGGCTGTTCCCGATGTCTTTTTTAATGTTTGTTTCCTCCAATGGGATTGCGACTTACGGACTTCAATTTATCACCAGTGGTCTTGCTGCATTAATTGCCGCACTTTATCCTTTATCTGTGGTGTTGATAGAACGATTTTATTTTAAAGCTATTAAAATAACCCTTGGTACTTTTATTGGTTTAATGTTAGGCTTGTTGGGCATTGTTTTTATTTTTTACAAGGATAGTTTACAAATGCATGGCACTAATTATCCACTAGGTGTTGCATTGTCCTTATTTGCTACGGTAACATGGAGTGTTGGATCGGTCATCATTTCAAGAAATAAAATAGATATCAATGCCTACTATTCCATTGGATGGCAAATGTTGATTTCTTCTGCTATTATGGCAATGGTTGCTTTGTATACCAATAATTATATTCCATTACAAAGTATTCCTGGGCGCACCTGGGGCGTACTCGTGTATATGGTTTTGGGCGGCTCCGTTTTTGCATTTATTTCTTTTATATATAGCATGAAACATTTGCAACCTGCGATTGCCTCCTTATATGCTTATATAAATCCGATAGTGGCTATTTGGGTGGGATCCTTACTATTAGATGAAAAAATGTCGGTAACCAGTATTATAGGAACCCTCTGTACTTTGGTTGGGGTTTATGTAGTCAACAATAGTTTAAAGAAACAAAAAGATCCTGTGGAAGCCGTTGCCGACGCTGATGGCATGTAGAAGAGAAATTACCCAATTATCTTTTGGGGGATTGTATTTTTTGAACTACCTTTTTTTAGATTCGTTCCAAAGTTGGTTAAATGTTTTTTTAGGAAATTCTAAGGGGGCTCTTTGATTGGACCAACCCTTAAACATTTTATTGATGACCCAGTTTTTTATAGTCGCGTTTCCTTGATTCATCAACATACGACTCAAGGATGCATTCTTCCACATTTTCCAAGCAAATTTTTCTGCAAAATCACTTTCGCCAGCGACGACCGATTCTCTTCTGTTTTCCAATAACAACTCATGGATATTAATTTTTACTGGACAAACCTCCGTGCAATTACCACACAAACTTGAAGCATAACTTAAATGCTTATAATCATGCATCCCTCTTAAATGGGGTGTAATCACACTTCCAATTGGGCCACTGTAAGTGGTATCATAGGCATGACCGCCAATGTTTTTGTAAACGGGACATGCATTTAAACATGCGCCACAACGGATGCAATATAAGGCCTCCCTTGCTTTTGCATTCGACAATAAATCCGTACGCCCATTGTCAAGTAAAATTACATACATCTCCTCCGGGCCATCCACTTCACCAGGCTGACGAGGACCTGTAATGATACTATTATAAACAGTGATTTGCTGCCCAGTACCATAGGTAGCTAATAATGGCCAAAATAATCCCAAATCATTCATGGAAGGAATTGTTTTTTCAATACCTACAATAACCACATGTGTTTTTGGCCAAGCCACAGACAATCGCGCATTACCTTCGTTTTCTGTTAAAGCAATTCCGCCAATATCTGATAATATAAAATTTGCACCCGTAATTCCAATTTCAGCTTGCACATATTTATCACGTAAATTTTTTCTTGCGACCAATGTTAATTGCTCGGGCGTTAGTGATATATCGGTACCTAAATGTTTATTGAATAATTGAGCCACATCTTCCTTGCTCTTATGCATGGCTGGAGTTACAATATGGTAGGGCGCTTCGCCATCCATTTGTTGTATGTATTCACCCAAATCCGTCTCTACACTTTCCACCCCTATCGATGTTAAATAATCATTCAAATGAATTTCCTCTGTCACCATACTTTTACTCTTGACAACGGATTTGCATTGTTTTTCCTTGCATAGGTCTCCAATAAAATTCAGTGCTTGTTCGCTATCCTCGGCCCAAAAAACTTTGGCACCTCGCTTGGTGATTTGATCTTCGAATTGCGTTAGGTACAAATCCAAATGCTCAATGGCTTCCCATTTTTTATTTTTTGCTAATTCGCGCACCCTTGTTAAATCTGGAAATTGGGCTTTGCCTTTTGGAACAACTGCATTGTATTTAGAAATATTAAAGTTCAGTTTGCGTCTGTGTTCCAGATCAACTGCTTTTTCGCTGCTTTTGGTGTCAAATGAGGAGGCGTAAATACTTTGCATAATAATTATAACAAAAATAGTTATTTATCCTTTAGATGTTGCGCAGAAGCATCCAAGGCCTCATAAAATTTTTCCCCATATTTGCGAATAATAGATTCCTTTAAAAAAACATAAGCAGGCACCTTTAATTTCACCCCTAGGGAACAGGCCGCCTGACATAGGTCTTCACGCGGTTCATAATTCATGTATTCAATATCGGGATCCTGCTTGCTTTTTTGAACTTTAATGGGAAACAAATGGCAACTAATGGGCTTTTTCCAAGGTATTTTACCATCATTATAGGCTTGTTCAAAGGCACATTTAATGATCCCTTTTTCCTTGTACCCATAGGCGCAAATTTGACCATTTAAGGTGGGTGTTACCCAACCAAACTCAAGATCATATAAAAACTGGCCTACTTGTTTTACTTCTTTAATGCCTTCTTTGGTCATGTAGGGTTCTACAATATCATAATACTTCTTGATGTAGTCTTTTTCTTTGTTTTCAAGAGGTGCCCCTGCATCTCCATCCTCACAACAACCACCTTTACACTTTGTCAAGTCACATACAAATTGTTCTTCAATTACTTGGTCACTCACTAAAACAGAATCAATCGCTATCATAATATTATTTGTGACGTAAAGATATCATTATTTCCATTTAAATGTATTGACCAAATGCTGAACATCCTTAAATAAAAAATCATTATAAATGGATAAAGAGTCCGCGTTGGGTGTCGTATTAAAATATAAAGCCCCTCTAAAAAAATGGGTACTTGAATCGGTCAAAAAAAACTGATACGCTGTTGCTACATCTCCCCCGATATTAAAAAAAACACCATGTACGCCTTTACTGGTTGTAAAAACCGAATCTGCGATATAGGTTGCTTTATTGGAATGATTGCTTGCAAATTTATAAGCATCATTAATTAGCGTATCTAATTGATGTGACTTAATTTTTTTATAACTTATATAAATAGTTCCGTTTAAGCTAGGAAACTGAATATTGATCCAAGCATCTTTAGATTTATTTTCGCCAAAATAATTTATTTGATTATCCACAAAAGCATAGGTAGGATATTCAAAGCTATAAGGAATATTAGGCGCGTTATAAGATTGATATGTTTTTTCAGGAAATTTGAAATTAGCATACCCCTTTTCCTTAGGGACGAATGGGCTGTTGCAAGCTGTTACTAGCAAAACGAAAATAGAAGATATAAAAATAAAAAAATTACGCATGATCTATATGAGTAGGAATAACTGGTGTGATGATCATTTGTATTTTATGAATTCTATTTTTTTGAATTTCTAAAACGGTAAAACTATACTGTTGAAATTTAACAACTTGTTGTAGTATAGGAAATTCACCCGCCAGTTCTAAAAACAAGCCTGCCATCGTATCACTTTCCCCTTTAACAGTATCAAAGGAAGTAGATGGAATGTTAATGAAATTACACAAATCAGTAATCGCTGTTTTGCCTTCAATTACATAATGATACTCGTCAATTTTTTTAATGGTGGATTCCTCTTCATCAAATTCATCCTTTATTTCACCCACAATTTCTTCTAAAATATCTTCCAATGTAATGATACCGCTGGTGCCACCAAATTCGTCCACTACAATACCAAAATGGACGCGTTTTAATTGAAATTCTTGCAATAAGTCCTCTATCATTTTTTGTTCATGCACAAAAAATGCAGGTCGTATCAAGGTTTGCCATTTAAATTGATCTGACTCTTTTAAATGCGGAATAATATCTTTGGTGTGAATCATACCCACAATCGTATCTAAGTCGTCCTTGAATATGGGGAAACGGCTATAACTAAATTCGTTAATATTTTTTAATAAAGTAGTAAAATCAACTTCCTCTTCTATACCATGTACGTCTAACCTCGTTTTCATGATTTGCTTCACGGTAATGTTACCAAATTTCACAATTCCTTTTAAAATATTTTTTTCATTTTCTTTGTGATGCGCTGAGCTGGTTAATTCAATGGCATGATCCAATTCCTCCATACTATAAGAGGCGCCAGATCCTTTTTGGGCTAATTTTTTTTCCATCAAGTTGGTATACTTGACCATGAGTCCGCTGAGTCCAGAAAAAATAAAATACACTGCTTGTATAATAAATCCAAAATCCTGTGCAAATCGAACATTATTTTGGGTAGCCATCACCTTTGGTAAAATCTCACCAAAAAATAATAACAATAAAGTTACCGCAACTATTTTAACAATAAACTCAAATCCAGGAATAGTTATTTGTTCAAATACGAATAAGTCATCAATTAAAATATTAGCAATTAAAATTATACAAATATTAATAAAACTATTGGCAATCAACATGGAAGTCAATAGCTTTTTAGGATCTTCTAAAAGTTTTACAATTCGCTGTAAAGGAATATGTCTTTTTGTTTTTAATACTTGTATGTCCTTATAGGATAAAGAAAAGAACGCGACTTCAGATCCAGCAATGACAAATGAAAGGAAAAGTAAAAAACTGATTAAAAAGATTAATCCCGAATCCTGTTGGAGTGAAGCTATAAATGAAACAGCCAAATAAAGGGGGTTACCCGAATGCGCTTCCAAGTTTTGAGTGTTTTAATTTTTGGAAAGTTACCAATTTTTTAAGTTTTACACCAATTTATAAAGTCCTGCCCTAAAAATTGGTTAATTATTTTTGGGAAAGGCAACTGTTTAAGTTGTTTTTGATTGACCCACAATGCCTTAGAAAAAACTGCGGGGATCGTATCAAATTTGACAAGTATGAAACGCGCCTGTAAAAGCTGATGGGTTAATGCTTGGTTGTAGCTGGGAGAAACGAGTTTATAGTTCTGTTTCGACTGTTTAAGTGGAATACTTATCTCCTTGGAACTAATGCCCAATTGATTCACTAACACTTCATGTAAGTACCCTAAGTTAACAGGTGGGACACTTTTATTTTCATTTAAATAAAATTGATATAAGCCACCCCAAATATCACCTTCCAATCGTTTTTGTACTAACCATTTGCCATTGCTAAAAAAACAGAAAAAATCAAAATGCCTTTTTTTTCGTTCAATACTTTTTACCTTAATGGGTAATTGGTTTACTTGATTATTTAAAAATGCAACACATTTTTTTTGCATGACGCAACTTGCACAATTGGGGGTACTTGGCTTACAAACAGTCGCTCCAAAATCCATCAATGCTTGATTATAAACGCCTGCTTGTTTTTTTGATAAATTCTCATCCGCTATTTTATTAAACAAATGAATACCTTCTTGCGTATCCGTTGGTGTATGTATGCCATAAAATCGCGCTAATACCCGAAATACATTTCCATCAACTACCGCATAAGGTAAATTATATGCAAAGGAAGCAATAGCTGCTGCAGTATAAGGACCTACTCCTTTTAAACTTAAAATTGATTCATAGTTATTGGGGAAAACGCCATTTAATTCTTTACTGATATAACGCGCTGAAAAAATTAAATTTTTGCAACGATTATAATAGCCCAAGCCTTCCCATAACTTTAAAACCTTCTCTTCCTTTGCATTGGCCAAATCATGAACGGTTGGATAAGTATTTACGAATTTTTCATAATAGGCCCAACCTTGTTCCACCCTGGTTTGTTGCAAAATGATTTCACTCAACCAAATTTTATAGGGATCCTTTTCCCCTTTCCAAGGCATGGGTCGATGATTGGAACTGTTATTCCATTTTAATAAAAGTTGGGTAAAGGCCTGCGTCATTAAAAGCAAAAGTGATAAAAATAAACCTAATAAAAGTTAGTTTTTTAAATCTCTAGACGCATTATGTATTATTATTTTAATATATATAAATAATACATATGCGTACAAGCCTCTAAATTTGTCTAAAAATGTATAAAATATATTAGGATATAGTTGTAATTAGGAAAAAATTGATTTATTTTTAATACTGAACCTAAAATCAACATCATGAGAAAATCTGATCTCATTAATCAAATTTCTGAAAAAACTGGCATTCCAAAAGTGGATGTACTTGTTACATTAGAAACGATGTTTAAGGAAGTAAAAGAAAGCTTGTCCAATGGTGAAAACATCTACATACGTGGATTTGGCAGCTTTATTACTAAAAAAAGAGCAGCAAAAATTGGTCGTAATATCAAAAAGAATATTGCGGTTGAAATACCTGAACATTTTATTCCTGCCTTTAAGCCTGCAAAAGAATTTGTAAACGATGTGAAAAGCAAACGGAAGTAAGCTACCTTTGCCTGAAATTGTTTTACATTGAAAAAGCCACAATTTATTGTTGTTCTCCTAGCCATTGCTTTATTTAGCACCCTGTATTTCTTTGCCCCTAGATATAAACAAGCTGATTTGGCTGCAGCAAGCCAAACTACTGAAAATCAAGATGTTACTTCAAAATCTGTATTAGAAGGCGCAAAGATGAATTTGGCTGCTGAACAAAAATTGACGCTCTTAAGTATTGAAAATCAATTAAATACAAGCAAATCGTCGATTGATAGCGTTAAAATTTATAAGGCACTTTCCCGTTTTTGGGCCGATTCAGCACAAAAATTGGGACCCTATTTATATTATACTTACAGTGCTGCTTTGTTGGAAAGTTCTGAAAAAAGCCTCACTTTTGCAGCCCAGCAGCTGGTTGATAACTTGACCGACCCTGAAGCACCGCCCGCCTTCTTAAAATGGATGGCAGGTAATGCGAAAGTTCTTTTAGATAAAGCATTGGTTATTAATCCAAATAATGATTCTGCGAAAATTAATTTAGGTGCCTGTTACTTGTTTGGCAATATTTCAGACAACCCGATGCAGGGCATTTTAAAGATCAAAGAAGTAGTGGACAAAAATCCACATAACATTTATGGGCAAATGATTCTGGCCTTGGGTGGAAAAAAATCTGGTCAAAATGAAAAAGCAATTGAACGATTTTTATTGATACTTCAGGACGAACCTTCAAATATCGAAGCCTTGGTTCATTTGGCTGAATGTTATGAATTAACCAACCAAAAACCTTTGGCATTGGAAAGCTATCAAAAAGTAAAGCTATCCAATAAAATAAAATCAAAGGCGTTTAACGATGCAATTGATAAGAGAATACAACAATTAAAGAAATAATATTATATAACAAAAAAAATATCGGACATGCCTTGTGGTAAAAAAAGAAAGCGTCATAAAATTGCGACACACAAAAGAAAAAAACGTTTAAGAAAAAATAGACATAAGAAAAAGAATAAATAGTTCTTCTTCCATACAAGCGTATTTCGTATGAAATACGCTTGTATATTTCCAAATTGCACACCACTTATCTACTCAGCAACTTTACCTTTACCTTTACCTTCCTTTGTAAAGTGGATGTGTTTCAAAAAAATATAAAGCAGTATTTGCGTTTAATTGCGCTATGCGTGCTTTAAAAAAGTTGCTATAAGTGAATAAAGATTTAATAATTAATAGCTCCCCAGAAGGTGTTGAAATTGCCTTGCTGGAGGAAAAAAAGTTGGTTGAAATACATAACGAAAAAATAGATGCCCGCTGGTCTGTTGGAGATTTGTATTTAGGTAAAGTAAAAAAAATCATCCCTGGACTTAATGCAGCATTTGTTGATGTTGGGTTTGAAAAGGATGCCTTTTTACACTACACCGATTTAAGCCCTTACGCAAAATCGATCATTAAGTATACGCAATTGGCGATGAATGATCATGATAAAAGCTTTGATTTTGCCGGTTTTCAAGCGGCTCCTGAAATTTTTAAAACAGGAAAAATAAGTGAGGTACTTAATGGCAAACCCAATGTGTTGGTTCAAATTTTAAAAGAACCTATTGCAGCCAAAGGACCTAGATTAACCTGCGAAATTTCATTAGCAGGCAGATTCGTAGTACTTACCCCCTTTAATGAGATTGTTGCTGTATCTAAAAAAATACATTCAAATGAGGAACGCAAAAGGTTACAAAAAATAATTGAAGCGGTACGCCCTAAAAATTTTGGTGTAATTGTGCGCACTGCAGCTGAAGGTAAAACCACTGCTGAACTGCATGAAGATTTATTAACCCTTGAAGCCAATTGGAATAATATTCAATCTAATTTAAAGGGCGCTTTACCTCCTGCGCGTATTATGAACGAGGAAAGCAAAACCACGAGTATATTAAGAGATTTATTAAATGAAGATTTTAATAAAATCGTGGTCAACGATAAAAAGATATTTGATATCACTTTAAGCTATTTACAAAGAATAGCCCCTGCTAAAAGCAATATATTAAGTTTGTACGATGGTGATCAGCCCATATTTGATCAATATGGTATTACCAAACAAGTGAAGTCCTCCTTCGGAAAAACGGTGAACCTGCCTAGTGGCGCTTACTTAATTATTGAACACACGGAGGCATTGCATGTCATTGATGTGAACAGTGGTTTTAAAAGTGTTTCTAATAACCAGGAAGAAAACGCGCTGCAAACCAATATGGAAGCGGCAGAGGAAATTGCACGCCAATTAAGATTAAGAGATATTGGTGGCATTATTGTGATTGACTTTATTGATATGAAATTGCCTGAAAATAGACGCAAAGTGCAAGAGTCATTAGAGGATTTCATGAAAACAGATCGTGCCAGACATTCTGTTTTACCTATTTCAAAATTTGGATTATTACAAGCGACGCGACAACGTATTCGTCCTGAAGTAAATATTAACACCTCGGAAGATTGTCCTGCTTGTAATGGCACAGGTAAAATAACTTCCACTTTATTATTGGAAGATGAGATTGAAAAGAAAATGTCTTATTTGGCCACCCATGGTCACAAATCGTTGATTCTATTGGTGCATCCAATCATTCATTCGCATTTGACCAAAGGTATATTTAACAATATCATCAAGCGTTGGAAAAATAAATATAAAATTAAATTGAAGTCTCAGGCAGATAATTCAAGCCACCTTGTAGAATACCGCTTTTTAGATGAACATGGAGAAGCGATTGTTTTATAAATAAGGTTGCTAAACCGAACGCAAGTTTAAAAGAAATAAAAAAGGTGTCCCCCCGAGTACTCGGGGGGACACCTTTTTTATTTAAACCTAAATGGGATTAACGTCTTTGTAGTGTAAGTGTATTAACACCATAATCTGTACTTCCGTATTTCAAGCCAATTTTCAATCCAATATAACCTGTACAAGAGAATACATATCCGTTTGTTCCTGAACTTGGGATATAGGCACTTGTAAGTTGTCCATAATCAGCAAAAACTACGTTGTTGGTTGCTAACTTGGCCGAACCTGTAGCTGGATCAACATTAATAATTAAAGGATTCTTTTTATCACCATATGCAGGGTTAGGCCATACATCAGAAATGTTAATTTGATTTGCTCCTGGGCCATCGCTGACAGAAACAACATCGCCCACAGACCAATCAGCCCAATCATCTTGCATTACTGTATAAGTACCTTTCATATTACCTGTGAAAGGACATACCACAAAAGCAGTCCATCTCATACAAGCATTGTAGCCACCAGCAGATTCTAATGCACCTAAAGTATTTGAAATATCATAGGTTTTATTGTCTTCAGTAACCACTTGATGATAGAAGGTGTAAAACTGTCCTGGTGCAAATAATGCAGCACTGGTCATCCCATAGGCCTTTGCGATTTCAGCACCGGTAGCTGCAATAGTTGTAGTACCAGACATTGGAATAGTTTTTACTAATTTCCAAGCCTTTGGGTCCGCTGAAGAACCTTTGAATACATACAATTTTACTTCTTTGATTTTTACACCATTATTATATGGGTCAATCTTAACGCCTACGGAAGAAGCATCAATTGCTGCAAAATTTAGGTTGGCATTGGTTACTGAGTTTAAAGTAACATAAGCACCTTTACCCAAATTGTTGATATCAACAAAAGGATTATTAGTTGCAAGGTCTCCCTTTTGACAAGAAGAAACCAATGCCATAAAGGCAATTGCAATTAATATTTTATTTAATATTTTTTTCATTATTGTCAAATTTATTAATTGATGAAATTATCTGCGTTATTATCCCAAAATACTTTGTCCACTTTCGCACCCAATGCTTTTTGTGTAGGTGCGTTTAAGTTTCTGTTGACGTATACGGAAGGATAATAAAATGAACGTATGAAAAAGCCTGGTGTTGCAGAATATACAGTTTGCTGCATATTTTTTGGAAAGCCTGTAAGTCTGTATGCATTATATGCCTCCCAACCATTACCCCAGGTTGACAAATAATATTCTTTCATGATAATTTCTAACTTCCCATTATCATTAGCAGCATCATATGCAGCTAAAACAAAGCTAACATAAGCAGCTATGGTAGTAGCATTCGCAGCATAAGTTGCACTCGGTGTAACACCTAATGTTGCTGGGAAACCAGTTACTTTAGCCATATTATTTTTAATAGCAGCTTCCAAACTTACTCTTGCAGCAGCCATACCACCGGTAAT
>Ga0209358_10000405_pt1 | contig 38194 bp, 44 predicted proteins | sample LauGreFa1BDMLBSN_2_FD_187574 | JGI IMG/M metagenome (GOLD analysis project Ga0209358, IMG submission 187574) | Freshwater lake microbial communities from Lake Michigan, USA - Fa13.BD.MLB.SN (SPAdes) (version 2) | ecosystem: Environmental > Aquatic > Freshwater > Lake | place: Lake Michigan, USA... | reverse complement strand
CTCAGACAGCCTATTGAACCTGCTTGTGAATGTCCGCTGTTCGTCGATGTTGGAACGAGTTTCGTCGGCTCTCTTCAACAAGAAACCAAATACGTCGTCCTCGATCTCTTCAATAGATTTCTTGGCTAGGACTTCGTCTGTGCTTCCAAGCAGTTCTTTATGTTCTTTCAGCAGCGCTTCAGTAAACGAGTTTTCAATTGTTTGAAGTTCCTTCTGAAGTCCCGCACTCTTTGCCGCTTCTATCGGCGTAAGTTGTGCAACCTTCGGTGCGGCGGCTTCGCCCTTTCGTGCAGCCGCACCAAGTCGTCGTGCATCGCCAACACGAACATCACCAAACATTGCTTTACGCAAATCCTGTGAGAACTGCTTCGCATTCGGAAGATCAGCACCAGACATGATGTCATCCCACCGTGCCTGCACAACATCACCGAACTCGACAAGCCTGTCCTGCATCCTCTCAAGACCCTGCAAACGTTTCTGCACATCATCCAGACGTCCACGAACATCACCACGCAACTGCATGATCTCGCCAGACTGCTCCTGCAGTTCCTTGAGATCATCAATGATACGTGTGTACTCGTTCTCAAGCGACTCGAGAATCGCAGGACGCTCACCAACAAGTTTAGCGAGAGAGTCCTGATGCAAAGTCAACTCATCAATCAGAGTCCCAAGAGTACGCTGAGCCGTGAAAACAGCCTGACGAGACACAGTCGTATCAGCAAGAACACGCTTCGCCTCATCCGTCATCCCCGCAATCTCATCACCAATACTGGCGACACGAGCACCAAGCATCGTGTCCAACTGCTTATTCAAAGACTCCAGATTCTTCGCAGACTGAGTCATCGCAGTCTTGCGTGCCTTCACCGCATTCTTCAACGCTTCCTTAGCAGCCTTGACAGCATCATCATTGACAAGCAGACGCTCCTCAAGACGCTTGAACACACCCTTGTCGACGAGATACTTCTTGCGAGCAATCTTGCCCATCTGGGCCGCATACATGTCGATGTATCGGTCAAGAACCGTAGGCAGATCCTTCTCAAAGAAATCGAACTTGATCTTGCCATACTGGGCAGCGATCTCATTCAGACGATCGATGCCACCATCAATATCGGACTGCTTCAACGTGTAGCCGAAGAACTCGTCACCTGCCACCATACGGGCACGATAGGTGCCCTCGTCAGTCAACGGGTTGTACAACAACGACTGCAACTTGACTGCAGTCGGATTCTCCGTGTTCGACATGAACCGATACGCATCGTTGGTCGGCAAGTGCGGGAAATAGTTCGTCACACGACCAACAGGCGCAGCCTCATCAACAGCCTTAGCAGCACCCTCGATACCATCAATCAACTGCTGCAAGAAATCACGGACAGGCCCAGCAACACGAGCGTCAGCAGACACCTGCTGCAACGCCTCAGGGCCAGCCATATCCAACAACTTGTAGGCAGTCTTACGAGTATCACGCAAATCGTTCTCGCTGATCGCACCCAACAACTGTCGTTGCAACAACTGGGCTTGCCTCTTAGCGGCACCTTCAGCAGCACGTTCCGTGTTGCGAGACACAACCATGTGCAAGAAGTCGACACCATTCTCGGTGTCGACGGTGCCACGAGCCAACGCACGACGTGCGGCGGCGACATCACGGGGATCAAACAACTCTGATGCACGCTTGAACAGATGATCTCCGCTCCACGTACGCATCGTCACCAAACCACGCTCAAGACCCTCACCGACACGAGTGGTGCCAGCAACACGGCGACCCATGAAGTACAGGCCCGCACGATTTACGCCAGCCTTGGCAAGAAGGTCAGCGTCCTTGACTGCTACACGCCCATAGCGTGCCGCATTCACAGCAACGTCGTCGGGGGCGCCGATCTCAAGAAGGCGCTTGGAAAGAGCAAGCCTGCCTTCCTTGCCAGCGACCGACACGCCCTTGGCACCCTTGATGACATTGCCTGCCTCGTCGAGAGCCTTCATGCCCTTCGAAATACTGCCTGCACCAAGCGTGACATAGGTAAGAGGGTCGAGTGCAACATCGCCTGCAAAGCCGATGATGCGGTCAACCCACTTGTTGCCAGTCGGGCTAACAAACGCTCTACCGAACCCGAAGGTTGGGTCGAGCGTTTGGCGTGTCAGGTCACCCCACGACGCATTCGTGTTCTCGTCACCGTCAAGTGCGTCGACAATCTCACGGACACCCGAAACAATAAACCTGTTCGGAACAGAGATGATCTCGCCAGCCTTAGTGACGACCTTGCCGAACGGCGATTCCAGAACATCAGTCAGGAACCCCTTCCATCCACCAAGGTCAGGTTGGCGTGCTTCGGCAGCAGACTGGGCAAACATGTCCCGCCGACGAACACCGCCTTGAACCTGTTCGGCTTGTTGAGCAAGGATGCCCCGCAGATTCTGAACCTGCGGAGAAGCCCCGACTTGACGGGACATATCGAGACGAGGGTTGTAGACAGCCATCAACAATAGGGTGGTTGTTACATGCCCAAACCAGCCCTCAGCCTGCTCAACAGAGCATCCTGAAGGGGACTGGTGACAGTATTCCGACCTCGAGCAGACCCAGCCAGCATGGCGGAAGCCAGCCCGCTCTTGAAGTCAAACGCATCCTGACGGCGCTGCGTCTCCGTACGCTGCTTCTGAGTGGCATCTCGACCAGCCTGCACCCCAGCAACGTTCCTGAACCGTTGAACCTCGCCAGCCTCCTCCTCGGATGGTTTCATCTGACGAGGCTTCAACTCGAACTTGCCGCTTTCCATTGCAGCCCGAACCTTCAAAGCACGGTCTTTGTCAAGATTCGAGAAGTTAGCCCACTCAGCAAAGTTCTCTGCGCTGCCAGAAATCTCGTTTTCAATATCTTCAGCAAGGAAAGACTTCAACGCATTCCAATCCGTGCTGCCTTCACCCGCCTCAGAATCAGTTGACTTGTTGTACGCCCTCTGCCACTTGGTCACATACCAGTCCTCATCGATACCCAACTGGTTCGCATAGTTGCGGGCTTCCCGAAGATCTCTCGGAACACCCAACTCCAGAATGACAGACTTAGAAGGATTCTCTCGTGCCGCCTTGTCGAAGCGACCACGAGCAACCTTCTCAGCCTCAGAAGCAGTCTCCGAAATATCAGCACGCTCACGAGCAAGCCTGTCACCCTCCGACATGATGCTCTGCAACATGGCGGACTGAGACGAAGTCCGAGGCACAGTCTCCATCGTGTACCGCTCAGTCGGCTGAGGCAACCCAGCCTTACTGAACACATTGTCAGCAATTGCTTTCTGCTGATCCGCATAGAAGTTTGTTTCAGCCTCACGAACATCGCCCGCTTCAGCAAACATCTTCGACACCATGTCCTCAACCGAGGCATAAGTGAGACCCTGAGCATTTGGTGTGTCGCCGTACTCGTCACGCTTCACATTCAACGCAGCCGCTACTTCGGCGGCTGCATTCATTGGGTCGATCTGTCCAGCAATAATTGACTGAGCGATCTGACTCAGAATGGGTGTCGGACTATTGAGCGCACCCAACAACGTCGGCCCATACGTCGGACTAAACTCTTGCGGCTGAACCAACATCGGATCGAAGTTGCCGCTCGTAGCGGCAAACTTCGGATCAAGCAGAAGCGACAACAAGTTCTGCATATAGTCCGTCTGCTGACTCTGGCCCTTATTTGCCAACGAAGACAGCAACGACAGAAACACGGGATCAAGCCCGTAGCCATACTGATTCGAAGTAATACCGACGTCGCTCATTACGCCCCCAACAACTGTCGCATCAACCCTGAAACATCAATACCATTGCCAGCCAAAGCCAACAACTGTTCAGCCAGCGCATCACGACGAGCCTGCTGACCCTGACGATCCTGCAACGTCGCCTGCAACTGCCCCAACCCCAACTGGTTCAACACATCAGACAACTGGTTGCCCACACCAAGGCGAGCCTGCAACGCACTCTGACCCAAACCAGACATCGCCTGATCGAATGCATCACGGGCAGCCTGCTCGCCCTGCAAACTCTGGTTAGTCAACAACTGTGCGGCAGCACGCTGAGCCGCCGCCAAATCCTGCTGTGCACCACCACGAGCAGCCTCAACATCCAAACGGCGTCCCTGCTGACCAGCAGTCTCAGAAGCAGCCATCATGTTGATCATGTCCTGCGTAGCATTCCGATTAGCCGCAGCATCAGAAGCAAACATGTTCTGCAAAGCAGACAAGCCCTGCGTGTTCTGACCCAACGCCTGCAAGTTCGCCATCAACGGCGACTCCGCCACAGGAGCAGACACAGCCTGCAACGAAGCAAACGGATTCTGTTGACCTGCAAGCATGTCCAACGTTCGCTGTGTCGTCTCATCAATACGCTGACGGCCTTCAGCCGTCTGCGTGTCGAGTTCACCACGAGCACCGCCAATCAACGACTGCAAACGAGCCAACGTCTCATTCAAACGAGTCTGAGCACGCCCCTCCTCGCCACCGAAATACTGGTCGATCAAAGCACGCTGAGCAGCAGCGTTTTCACGGGCACCACCCACAAGACCGCCATAACCAGACGTGATATCAGCAGCGTTCCCACCACCGCCCATGCCAGCAACAAGAGAACTCAACGTCGACATCAACGGCGCATTACCGCTACCGCCACCGCCACCACCACTACCGCCAAACGGGTTGTTCAACTCATTGGCAGCAGTTCCAGCAGCCCGACGACCAGCCTGAGCATTGTGATAGATCCACGTCCACTTGTCGATGCCAGCAGGTTTCGTGGGCATCGCATCCCACTCGGCAGCAGCATTCACAAAGTCCTGATTGCCAGAAGCAATCTCCTTCCACGGCAACTGACCCTCATACATGTCAAGAGCAGCAGGAAGACCTGCACGCACACGAGTCGAACCAGACGACGGCGGAGTCGGCTGAGTCGGCTGAGTGCGACCCACATTGATACGACGCTCTTCAGCATCCGCAGAACCATAACGGCGTGCCATGATCAACCTCCCAAGAACGGACGCATGCCCGCCAAACTCGCAGCAGTCGCAAGAATGTCACGCTGCTTCTGCCCCTCAATCTCCGCTTCGATCGCCGCAAAGTCAGCATTTGCTCGAGCATCAGACAAGTTCAACTCATTCAACTTGTCAGCCAGAACCTGCATCATGTCGTTGCGGTTCGTCTGCCAGCCTCTGGCATACTCCCGCATGCCTTCACCCATAATGCCGCTGTTACGTAGCCCACGGCGACCGTAACCAGCGGACACACCCTCAACACCACGAGCCATACCACGATCCAGATCCGAGATCTGACGTGACCCACGCTGTTGCGACAGGAAACGACTGAAGGCGTTCTGGGCCAGCATCGCATCCCGCTGCCCAGCAGCGGCACGGCGACGTGGTTCATATTGCAGTCCAAGATTGGCAAGTGTCATCACTAATCTGCTTTTTCGTTACTCGAAGTTTCTGGCTGGGAGGCCACATATGCCTCCAGCAAAGCAACTTTTTGGGCGTATTCGGATATTTGGCGGGTCAACGATTCGATCACCTTGTTGACGTCAACCTGCTGTTGTTGCTGTTCCACGCAATTCCTCCAATTGTTGCTTCAGTTCCTTGATGGCGGCGACACATATTGCATTCAGAGCCACGGAATCAACTGATGTAAACTTTCCCTGCATATCAAAACGAGCGGCTTGTGGGATCACTTCTCCGACTTCCTCGGCAACAAAGCCGATGGAACCGAACTCCCAATCCTTCACACGATTGCAAGTATCGCCCTCGGGGGCATCGCAGTCCCTGCCACATGTATGTATTGTTTCGTCACTCACAAACGGGTCAAGACCTTTTTGTCTCCTGATTTCATTTAGGCGGCTCAAAGCCTTTCGCCTTCGTTCATCACGAGGCAACTCATCCCCAAAGGTTTTTTCCCAATCCCATCTGTAAAACCTTGGTTGTAGTTTGTCGACAATATCTAGGGCACTATTTTCAAGCAGAGTGTTTGCGGCGGCACCGACACTTCTCACTTTTTGTGGGAAGTTTGTTATGTCTTGCTTCAGTTCTCTAGAGGACTGGTTGTAGATAATTGCGGCTACTCCAACATACTGAGTGTTGTTGGAGTTTCTGAAATAAAAAGTTGTGTCGCTGGAAGCCAAGTTTATTGTTGTTCCAGTAATGTGGTAAAAACCAATTCCTGTCTGTCCACCGTTGCCGTGGGCATAATATGTACCAGTATCGTATGTGCCACCACTTGTTCTGGCGTTGTGTAGTTGTCCGCCTCCGACATAAAAACTCTTACCGTTGTACACACGAACCCACGTAGAATCAATCATGTAGATTCCGCCACCGTATGTTTCGCTATACCAACCGCTATTGCCCGTACTTCTCCACCAGCCATTGCAATAAGCAAGACCATTGATTGTTGCGGTATAGGAAGCCCCGTCATATCCAAGAGTCAATGTGTCTTGGTTGTTGGCCCCGATGCGTACAGCCGCTGATGTCGAAAATGACCTCAGGTAAACACCATTAGAACTTGGATGGCCCAATAGCAAATATCCTCTGTTGGATTCGACGGCAGCCCAACCGCCATCGGTAGACCAACCCTTCAAGGAAATGCTTGGCGAATAAGTGTCGTCGCCAGTAATTATTAGTCCGCTAATAGTTCCGCTAGAAGAAAGAGATCCAAGTGTGCCGACTGAGGTTATGCCCGTATAGGAGCCAGACAATCTGGCAGACGCAATAGTTCCAGTCAACAAAGTTGCGGGAATTGAACCAGTAGTCAACGTGCCAACAGACGTCAGACTTGAAGAAACAATAGCCGCAGGCAAAGCGGTACCAGACAACTGCCCAGCAGGATACTTACCCTTCTCCCACAACGATGTCGACGCATTGTAAACAATCGTATCACCAGTCGAAGGCGACAAAGCCGAGACGTTGTGCAACTCCTCCAACTCCCAGCCATTCAACATATGAACATTGATCTCACCATTGATCGCATGAGCACGAGTCACAACACCCAAATAAACAAGATGGTACGGAGCGTGCGGCTTATTCGCCAAACCAAACAGAAGACCACCAACAACCGTAGGTGACAACCACACAGGATCACCCGCAACAGCCGCACTCGTGTCGATGCCAGTCACAAGACCTTCAGTAACTACATAACCCTGACCGTTGTAGGCTAGTGACTGATCCAACAAACCCAGAACGGTAGCAGAGGTGGCATCGCTTGTAGCGATGGCCCCTTTCACAAGAATGTTTGTGCCGTTCGCACCAGACGTATAAACAGCCGCACCTTTCGGAAGGGTTGCGGCGTTATCGCTCTTCACCAACGCCTTCGTCTTCTCAGCAAAGTTATCAATCCATTGCGTGTTGTAATCTGTTCCATCAATCTTTGAAAGAATCTGACCCGCAGTACCTCCAGCAGGCAAATAGGAATCAGCCAGCAACGACAGATACTCCGTCAGCGACCCGAAGGTGCGCTGAAGGGGGATCGTATTGTCACCCCTCAGGGATGCAATTGCGGGCGCAGTCCACTTCTCCATCAGAGTTTGATGATGTGATTCACCACGATATAAGGTTGAAGGTTATTGTGCGCTCCGCCACCACCAGTTGACTGGTTAGTGGCTGTAGCCGCCAAGTTCACGGCTATAGCATTTTGGTTAACTGCAGTATTGGACTGGTTGGTAGCAGTAGCAGCGTTATTTGTTGCAGTAGTGGCCTGGTTCGTTGCAGTATTGGCGTTGACAGTTGGAGTGGTATCTCCTGTGTATCCTGCAACAAGGTGTGAGTGAGTACCAGCAGAACTAGTGTTGTCAGTGCCACCAAGGTTTGCAGTCAAAGTACTACCACTAGATCTACCACTATTTGATGCTGACAAGAATGCACTATGGCTATGAGAACCATTAGAGCCAGTCTCAATATAGACAAAATGATTATGCGCATTAGCACTATGCCCATGCGCATCTTGAGCATGGTTATGCGAGTTCTGCGAATGGTTATGCGCATCTTGCGTATGCGTGTGCGCATCCTGAACATGCGTGTGCGCATTTTGCGTATGGTTGTGAGCATCCTGAGTATGCGTGTGGGCAGGCATTTCGCTCTGAACCAAAGTATGAGTCTTCGCACCACCAGTCTCAGCCAAAGCGTCAAACTCGGTTTGCGTAGAATCAAAACCTACAGGCACACGACCCTTCAGGTTCGGAACATTGAACGTGGTGCTACCGTCACCAGCGCCGTAGGTGGTTCCGATCGCAGCGAACAACCGACTGTAAGTCGGGTTCGTGCGTGACACAGCCGAACCGTCGCAAATAAACCATCCGCTCGGCGCAACAGCACCACCATACTGAGTGATGATGCCAGCAGGAATGAACGCATCGACATATGCCTTGCGGACAGCATGGTTGTCCAACGTAGGTGTCGTCGCAGGCAACGTCGGGATCGAGGTGAAAGCAATAGAAGCGTCACGCTGGACAACTTCGGTGTTCAGAAAGTTGAGCACCGAAGTGAAGTTGGCATTGACTTGTGTGCCATCGGCGTTAGTGCCGTTGGCAAACACGTAAGTGACAGAAGCAGTAGCCATCAGGCACGCACCTTTCGAGGGTTGAACTTATATGTAACAGAATTGATTCCCCATGGCTTCCCGCCGCTCGACGAAATCTTCAACTGGATAGAACGAGCCAAACCAAGATTTGAACCCTTCACAAAGATTGCACCAGTTGCAGACTCGCCCCAGTTCGCTTCGTTCCAACCTTCGATGCCGTCAGGTTCTGTCCCCAGAGGCGACCACACCAAAGCATCTGACGAACCATCAAGGAACAACTGGAATACTCGTGACACTACAGACTCTTCCCAGTCGTGGTACACCTGCATTGTCAGCGTCGTATCGACTGTTGTTTGCTTCGCAACAAAGTCGGGTCGACGCCACATCTTTCGAGCAGAGATACTGCCCGCATCATGCCATCTCGTGACATAGTACGAGCCAAAGTTCGAAGCACCAGCGCCGACATCATCTTGATAAACAAACTGCAAATCAACCTTGAGAAGATACGGGTTACTCGGATGAGCCATGATCCGATAAGTGCTGCCAGTCGACGTAGCAAAATCAGCGCCCAAACCGACACCAAACTCATCCGACGTCTGATACTTAGTCCAAGCACCACGCTCCCCCAACGACGGGTCATAAACAAACGAATACTTCGCCTTCGTGCTATCGCCCCACGGCACAGCAACCCACACCTTGCGGTTCGTCCACGACACAGCAATCGAATCCTGAGAACCCTCAAAGATCGACCCATCCTGAATGGCGGGTCGGATCTGCGTAAACAAATCCAGAAACTTCTGCCCGTCGTACATCATCAAACCATCGGGCCACGAGAAGAAATAGATAGCACGCTCAGACACAGCAACAGCCTGAGGGTTCACCGCACCCACCTCAGTCGACAACGTCACCACCTGAAACGTGTCAGTCGAATACCCGAGGATCGCAAACACACCACGCTTCTTGAACACCAGAAGATTGCCATTGAACGGCACAACAGCCGTAATCCCCGAACCGCCCTCAACGATGTCGATGTAATCGTCAGACCGCCAAGACTCAGGGAAGAACGGATGCGAGAAACGCACACGGTTTGGATAATCCGTGCCATCCTCAGTCGTATAACCAACCCACATGCGATCCACATGCGACGCCGCAAAGCGGGCAGTCGGCATGTGGGTGCCATTCGAGTTCGACAAATCCTCCTGCCATTGACCCGCCCCAGACGCAGTCAACGAAGTAGACGTAGAACCATTCCACTTCTTCGAAGTAGTACCAGTCGCCACATACACAGAACTTGCCGACCCAGTAGTCCACTCTGCAAACGACCCGCCAAACGGTGCAGTCGTAGCAATCGAACAAGAAGCAAACGCTGTTGTCGTCGCATAATAGACAGCATTATTCGCAGCCAACAATAACTGCGGCGTAGCCGCATTCCAAGCCCACACCCTCTTCGGAGCAAACGAACCGTTCGCAATCCCACCAATCGCAGAAGCATTCAACTTCTGCATACCGCCACGCATAGCGAACCCGCCACGTGGATCAATATCCACGTTCAACAAATCAGGAGACTCGCTTACACCCAACTGAAACGGGTCAGCACGAAGATTCAAACCGCCCGTAAAATCGTCGGTACGAAGCAACGACAGACGGCTCATTGACCAAGAGTCCTGCCAAGGCTCTGCAACCACCAGCGGCTAGACATGTGCGGAACGCCATCAGCGAAAGCCAGCGGACGCTGAGACGGCGGACGCATAATGTCTGCGGTAGCAAGACGGACAGCCTCGTCGAACGTGCGACGGTAGAACGTCGCCAGTTCGACATCTTCCTGCAACTGGTACACCTGAGCGACGCCATAGTAGACGAGCGCCTGATGCAACCGCTCGTCGGCATCTACCTCAATCGAGTTAGAAACAGTCCAATCAGTCGGCTTCCGATACCCACGCACAATCAGCGGATACACCGCATCAGGCTTGGGCCACAGATGAACATTGTCTTGCCACAACGAGAAGTACAGCGGACGCTGAGCCTGATCAAACGAACCGATCCAAATCTGCTCAGCATCGTCGTACGAGATCAACTCGATACGACGACCGACAGCCGACGTGTCGACGAGAGAAGTGACCTCACGCAAGTCTCCGTCACCGATAAGGTTGATCGGATAGGCACGCTGCCCAGACGTGGTGTTCAGCGCGTACGTCTTCTGGAAGAAAGGCCAACGGCGCTCGAGCGCAATAATGCGCTCAAAGCCGTCCTTGATGTACATCGTCAACAACGTGTCAGAGACATCTTGCTGGTCAAGGTCGACGATCTCACGGATCTTGGAACGGATCTCATTCAGATTCACGTGCCTGCTCCTTAGCCATCTGACGCAAATGACCGATGCAGTACATCGTTTCCTTTGCTCGGGCACCTTGGCAGGTGCCTTCGTTTGCCATGCAGCGTGTGTGCCCAAGGTACGGCATGCCACCCGCAGGCGCAGGTGATGCGTCGGCGGTAGCGTAGGGTCGAGACGCTGCAGTTGCAGGTACTCCGTACAGGGCGTATGCGGGTGTTCCAGCCATCATCAATAGCCAATTTCGTTACCTACGAACACAGAAGCCCGCCCCCAAAGGGACGGGCTTCCATGTTCTTGTCGGGAAGAATCAGGCGGTCTTCGCCGTCAACTTGCCCTGCTTCTTGCGGTTGCGCACGGTCAGGTTGCCGTAGCACAGGATCAGCGAGTAGCGAGCATCGAGGTTCTCGGGCTTCACGAACGGCGTGACCTCGAACCACTTGTCGCTGTGACCGACCAGCGTGATGTACTTGCTGTTCAGGAAGTACATGGTGCCAGCGGGGCAGTCCACGTCGTACGCCACGGGAGCAGCCTTGAACAGCAGGTTCTGGAAGCCAGCATCTGCAGTCTTGGTGTCCGTGTAGCGCAACTGCGGCTGCAGCAGGCTCTCATACTTCTCGAACAGGGTCTGGGTGCCGAGCACCATGTCGGGATGATCGTTTCCGACCGACACGGTGTTGTAGGCGGTGGTCATCTGAGCGAGGGTCAAAGCACCAGCGGTGTTCTCCTCGTACGAACGCCACCAAGTCTCGCTGGACGAATCGATTCCGCCGACGCTGTTGCCCGACTCGACGAGGTTGCCGAGACCGTTCCAGTTCTTGCCCGAGTTACCCGTGCCGTCACCGAAGAACATGGCGTTGAAGCCTTCCTTCATCGACTCCTCGGCCTGCATGATCTTCGCTTCGAGCAGGTTCACCATCGCCTGCTCACCGTTGTTCTTAGCCTCCTCGATGCCCGAGATAGCGACCGAAGCAGCGTACTGCTTCCAATCGAACTCGGCAGCGGTGATGCCCGATTGCGGGGTGAGCGAGATGGTGTCGTAGCCCGAGTACGAAGCCACGGTGGTGTTCTCACCGTAGATCAGCGGCTCGACGATGTTGGTTCCGCCGTTCAGCATGCGGATGCGACCCTTGTCCATGAGGAAGTAGGTCAGCGGACGTGCGTTGAACACGTTGTCCGTCAGCGTCTTGCGGTAGTTCGCAACCGTGGTTGCGAGAAGTGTCTGGAGAGCGTCTCCGTGAATAGCCATGATGTGTCCTCCTTAGGACTTATGAGACCCCGTGCTGCCGTTTGGCGGCAGCCCAAGCGTCTGCGATTGAACGGATTGTCCCCACGTCGTCGCTCGCCGTCTTCGCAGAAGACGCACCAGACACCACAGATGCCTGACGCTTCCCCTCGACCTTTGCAGCCGCCTTACTAGCCTCGACCTTCTGTCGGGCAGTAACACGATCAAAGGCGATCTGCTTGAAGACTGCCTCAAGATTCGTAGACCCCTGCGCAACGGCAGCAGCCACAACCTCCTGAGCATCGAAATCGTCGCCGTAGGTTGTTTGCAACCTCGAGATCTCCCGTTCGAGTTCCTGCTGTGCTTGCGCTTTCTCGAAGGCGGAGATTCGACCCTCCATCTCCTGAATGCGCTTGGCTGATGGATCGTCCATCTGGAAACCCGAATCGAAATACGGGTCATCATCAATCATACGTTGCGCTTCCTTACGGCTCACACCGTAATGATCCGCAAGCAGATCAATGGTTCCAGCAGGATCGTTCTCCAAAGCCTGCCTGATAGCAGAAGCCCATTGAAGTTCCTGACGCTGCGACGCTAGTTCCTGCGTCTTGCGGGTATAGTCCGCTTGACGGCTGTAACCAGCAATTGCCTCCGATAGGGGCACACGCACATCCATCCCATCGACTTTGACAGTCACATAGTGATCGCCAAACTCATTGACATCAATGACGGGTGCATCATCGGCTCCGCCCATCTCGTCGACTTGTCCGTCTTCAACGGGGTCTACATCGGGGCTATAATCGGTGGTATCCACCTATGTTCCTCCTGAGTCCTATTTGGTTGCTCTACCAGAAGGAGTATGCGTTACATCGAGTTGGGCAATTCCATGTTCATACGAGATGTCAACGCCGCAAGAACTGACGGATCGATCCCAGACAACGCCTCAGGTGTCGCCGCTGGCGGAGCCATAGCGCCACCCATATCGGGCATCGACATCGGAGGAGCACCCATCTCGGGTGGCATTCCTCCACCCATTTCGGGCGGCATGCCGCCACCCATCTCTGGGCCTTGCGGCTGCGGTGCAGCCTGCATGAACTGATCGGGGTTCTTGACACCGAAACCGAACTGCAGAACATGCGTCGCCAACGCCTGCATGTTGATGATTCCCATCTGCGCAAACGGTGCCATTGCATCAACCATCTGCAATGCCATCTGACGACGGAAAGACTCGTTGATCGGAGCGGTAGAACCAGCCTCAACCTCGTAATCAAACTCGCCTGAGATATAGTCGGCATCGAACGTCACCCACACAGGGTCACCCTCACGACCGACCACACGAGCAACCTGCTCGCCAGTCATAAACTGCTGGGCGAGTTGCACAAGTCGTGAAGCAACCTCGGCAATCGCCTGCTCGATAGTCGCCAACTTGTCAGCAGCACGAGCATTCGCAGCGTCCTGCACAATCGCCGCTTCCGTCGCCGTACGACGAATCTCAGGCAGCGAACCACGCAGATATTCCGACACACCCGACACCATGTTGATGTCAGATTCGATGATGTCGGACTGACGGTAGAACTCGGGCGGAGTGACGACCGCAGGGAACGGCTGAACAACGTTGGTCAACGGCTCGTCGCTGGCAACGGGCACCATCGTGTTGTCGTAGTCCGACTCGAGCGCATCACGACCGTCTGCGTCAAACGCAGACTCCTTGAAGAGGTACTTACGTGCGTACCGCTTACGGTGGTTCATCATCTGCGTACGAGTCTCGTTCAGTTCACGCTGCAACGGCTCGATCGCCTCAAGATCACCCAACGGGTAGAAGTGGTCGGGAACGTCGTAGTTGCGAATCATCACGAACGGATGACCGAACGCATACGGCATCTTCATCGGCTTGACAAGGAACTGTTCGCATCCATCCGAGAACACGCTCATCATGTTCTTCGGGATGTCGTAGTATTCCCAGACCTCGACGTAGCCCTCTTCCTTGTCTTTCGGCTGACGTGACGTAGGCTCGTCAGCGTCATACCGACCCCACGACGTGGCTTCCACCATGTCACGAGCAGACCTTGAATACCGCTTGTCAGACTTGACGTCCTTCACCGAACGGCGGATGCGCTGGGCGATCCACCGTGCGTCGTCGATCGAAGTGGCATCAGGATCAACAAACACGTCAAACGGCGATACACGTTCAACAAACGGTCTGTCTTCTGTAACAACGATTGTTGGCGTGATCTCGTTACCAGCAATCTGTTCCGACTGATCGCCATCTTCCGAGATCTGCTCTTCCTCGACATAGCGGTAGCCGACCTTCAGCCAACCGTGACCGACAACAAGGAAGTCCTTGACGGCACGACGGAACTGGGGGCGCACCTTGTAGTGACGCCACCAGTAGTTGATGACTGCTTCTGTGATCAGAGCCTGTGCCGCCGAATCAGGTCGGCGGGCATTCACGGCGATCTTCGGATAGTTCACCGCTACAGCGGGAGCAATCACGTTGACGGTCGAAAACGAGATGTTGACCAGAAGACGGTCGTCGGGCGACACGTCTTCAAAGTGTCGTCCACGGTACAAGTCGATCAGACGGCGCCAAGTGCCGTCATAGTCCTCTTCACGTCGCCACTTCTTGGCGACGGAAATCTTCTTCTTGTACTTGCCGAGAATGTCGGCGTTAGACGGACGGGCCATCAGGCTTCATTCCAAGCCTGAGCGGAACGAGCAACAAGGTTCCACACAGCAATGAGGCCAGCGATGCCAGCAGCCTTGAGGAATCCGATGTTGAACACAGCCGACGTGAGCGGACTGGCGGTAGCGCCAGCCACAAACGTCGCAACTGCCCGCTTGAAAGCATCCTTGTAAGTCATAGCCCCTCCTTGAGGTGGTAGTCGATATGGTTGTCGAGTCGTTCGTCGATGTGATCGACTTTGGTTTCGATCCGCAGGAGAACCTTCTGGTTCTCCGCATGCTGTTGGGTGTTCCGTTTGTCAAACCTACTGAGACCCCACATCATGGGGCCGCCAATGACGGCGACGACAATAGGAACCCACCACATGTCAGATCACACCCACCGCTGTCCTACGGGTTCGGCCTTGATGCCAGCGTCAGCCGCTTGCTGCTCCTGCAGACGTTGACGTTCCCTGATGGTTGGCCCGTGGAAGTCTTCCTTCCCGTGGGCAAATCCCAAACGAATGCCCTTGATGTGGCATCCAAAACAGATCTTGCCACGACGTGGAATAATATCCACAACCTCGGCTTTTCCGCATTCTTCGCATAGAAACATTCCCATCACATCTAATAGCGTGCGTTACCTATTACGATCTGACGTTGAATGCGCCCAAAGGTACACGATCGTCACCGATCTTCCCCGAAAGAGACAGTCTCGAGAACCAATCCAAACTGTATTGCGGGGCTGGCGCTTCAGCCATGTACTCTGGCAGCCAAACGTATTTCAACATCTGATGGGCGATAGCAAGAGACATCACACGGTCGTCATGAGGAGAACCGTGCATCTTGCCGTTAGGGTCACGGACGAACGTTCGCAACTCTGCAATCGTCCGCTCATCACGCAGGTCGATCGCCCCGTCACGGATCGAGGCAGCCAACTCATCGATAGCCAACGGCTTTGTCGCCGCTGTAGTTCGCCAGCCCAGAATCTCCGTTGCCTCAGGGTTGCGCTGTTGCAAACGGCGGGTGCGATACAGATTCTTGTATCCGTAGCGCTGCAACGCTTTCAGCGTTGTCAGACCGTGGTTGTTGTTCTCGACGCCCAGAAGTGCGCCGTTGTACCACCAAGCGACTTCAGCCAGCGCTTCACCGAACAAGTCTGGCTCAATATGCCCATGCCAATGGGCGACGACAAGAGCGTTGCGGGCGTCAATGACATGGGCCGACGAGTAGTCGCCATGACCCAGACCCTCAGCAACGTCAGCGCCGATCACGTACACGCCTTCGGGATGCGGTTCTTCCCACACAGCAAACTCGCCATCGGGCGTCACCCGATACTCGACCTGCTTCTTTGTGAACTTGTGAAGAAATCCTCGACGAGGTTCCTCCGTCTCATACTCGACTAGAGCGTCCAGATCGAACACGGGGTTACCCGACTTGATGAACGCCTCATCATGGTTGCGTGGGTACTCCTGATGCAACTGCCATGACGGCATCGTCTTCAACTTGGTTTCGTACCAGTCGTCGTTACGGTCGCCAGCCGACCAAGGCCAGAAGATGCCCGTGAACGCATTGGTGCCGTTCTGAGATCCAACCCAGAGGTGGTGGAAGAAGTTACCTGATCCGTTTGCCGTAGACAGACAGATAACCCGACCACCCACGTCAGCAATCGGTTCGATAGAAGCCCACGCCTCTTCGGAGTTCGGTAAGAACGCCATCTCGTCCACAACCACCAGATACACCGACTCACCACGAGCAGGATCGTTGCCCGAAGGCAACGATTCAATTGCAGACTCGTTAGAGAACGTCATCTTCAACTGGTTGTCCGACGTCAAGTCGGGGCCACGCTCTTTCATCCACATGGGAATGAACTTGTACCCGTACTTCGACTTCTGTAGCAACTTGGCTGCTTCACGTTCCGTACGTGACAGCATGACAACGAAACGGTCAGCCCAGAAGAACGTCAACCAGAACGCATAAGCGGCAGCCAAAGTCGAGAACCCGATCTGTCGTGCCTTCAGCACGACGGAATAACGGTTCGACATCCAAGCACGAATCGTCTCGATCTGCGCCTCACGCATCTCAAACTTGATACGCCCCTGCTCAGGATGCTTGATGTGCCAGTAGTTCTCGCAGAAGTAAGCGAATGCGTCTACAAGTTCGTCGATGCTGGCATCTTCAGGGCCACGGCAACGCCGCCACTCCCTTTCGTTCAGCAGTTCAGTCAGTTCCATCCTCGTCCCTCATCCTCTGAGGATATTGCTCGCCCTCACCCGCACAGGCAGGACATTGCCAATGACATGCCGCAGGCGGATACTCCATCCCACACAACGGACATTCCACCATCTCGCTCATACAGCACGAAGACGACGGGACTCCATCTCATTAGCGGCAGCCGCCGCAATGAGGGCGTCCAAATCCTTGTCAGACAACTGAGCGACCGACGTCTCAGACTTCACCGTCACAGACGGCGGAGCCATCCGATTCGTAGCCTGCAGATACAACTGTGCCGCCTTGATGTCGCCGCCCAAAGCGGCGTTGTACAAGGTGTCCAGAAGGCGCTGAGAACGCTCAGGCGACCCTTGGATGTCGTCGACCTTCTCCTGCCACTTCTTACGGAAGACGTCCTTCTTCTCCCAGCGGCGGAGGGTGGTGACGTTCACCCCGATCGACTCGGCGTACTTCTCTTTGGAGGAAGGGTCACGTTCGGACGGGGGCGTGCAAAGCCATACAACATATGCCTCTTGGCGGGCGTCCAGCACGTTCTCCTCGATGCTCACACCAACAGGCAACTTCGTTACCTGTTCACTTGTTCACGATGTAACGAGGTAACTATTTGTTAGGGGCCACCCAGTTATCAACGGCTGCTGCGTAGCATCGCAGCCGTTGATCTAGTAACAAGTTGCGACGACAGGAGCGAACATGCCGAAGGTTGGAAAGAAAGAGTTCCCGTACACGAAGGCTGGCTATGCTGCCGCCAAGAAGGCGGCAAAGAAGACAGGTCAGAAGATGGTCGTCCCCAAGAAGGGCCATGAGAAGACCGAGAGTGCGGCGGAACGCCGCCGTGAGTACGGCAAGAAGTCCTGATGGCTGCCAAGAAAGACCCCCGCCTAGCACGTGCAGGAGTCTCAGGCTACAACAAGCCTAAGCGCACCCCAGACCACCCCAAGAAGTCCCACATCGTAGTCGCCAAATCAGGCGGACAGATCAAGACCATCCGATTCGGTGAACAAGGTGCGTCGACAGCAGGGAAACCCAAAGCAGGGGAATCCGCTCGCATGACCCAGAAACGTGAGTCGTTCAAAGCACGCCACGCCAAGAACATCGCCCGTGGCCCCATGTCCGCAGCCTACTGGGCGAACAAGGTGAAATGGTGACCCCGCCCCGCATCACCATCCGCTGGTGGGACACCTACGCCATCGAAGACAACTGGTACGACCTCGAAACCCCACACCACGACCGAATCCTCGAAACCACAGGATTCCTTGTCGGAGAAACCCCCAACTACGTCCACATTGCAGCAACATGGGACACCCACAGCGAACAATACACCACAGCCATCGCCGTCTACAAACCCTGCATCGACAGTCGCAGCGACAAACACACCATAAACGTATCCTGACCAGCAGGAGTCCCACAAACAGAACCCCCCATACGGGGGGTTCCTTCATTTACCCCCCAACATATCAGCGCACACCAATTCGGCCCTCCACAGAGAGACTCCTTTATAGCGCTGTACGGGTGGGGGGCCATGCACCCCCTCCATCGTCCCGATCGGGGTGCACAGGACGAACAGTCGCCCTGTACAGGCACAAGGGGATTCGGGCAGGATTTCCCGTCTCCCCAATAGGTGGGAGCAGGGTGTTCCCGAGACAAGAGATCAAGGAGATATGAGATGGATGCGGTATGGTTCGTGAGTTGCGTGCGTCGCACGCTTGAGAGTCGTGACTACGAGTGGACTCTGTCGGTGAACGACGATGATGGTGCGTGGTCGTTGACGATGGTGCAGAGTCGCACGGAGCCGTTGGGTCGTGGTGATGATGTTCGTCGTGCGTTGCAGGCGTTCGTGGATCTTGAGATGTGCGAGATGCGTGGTGGTGTGTTGGTGCGTGAGTATGTGGTGGGCGAGATTGAGTACGTCGCTGGTGCTCGTGGTTACTGATGTCCGAAACTGAAACTGAAACGTGCGTTTCAGTTTGGGTGCAGAGAGTGAATCGTTCGGGGTCGTTCCCCGACTGCACGCTACGCCATGAACAACTGATTGGCGTTTGGAGGAAATGAAATGAACAAGATCATGAAGTGGTGCCCGAAGAACTACCCGAACAAGAACAACTTCGTTGCGATTGAGCAGAACGTTCAAGCGGGCGAGGCGTTGTCGTTGGATTGGTGGTGGCATGCGGGCGAGGAGTGCGTGGCGAACTACAAGGGCAATGCGAGCAAGTACGCCGAAGCGGCGACTTTCTTGGGTGCGAAGCGCAACACGGAGGGCACGATTCGCACGACTGTCGGTGTGGTGGTTCGTGCTCTGAAGGCTGGCTATGTCCGTGAGGATTTCGGCACCGACATGGGTATCGATCATGTTCGTGAGACGATGAAGGGTTCGGGTCAGCGTGCGGTGTCGGAGAAGAAGACGACGCCGAAGGCTGAGGCCGAGAAGATGTTGGCGAAGATGGACAAGCGTCAGCGTCGTGCGCTGTTCCTCGCTCTTCAGGAGGAGTTCGCCTGATCTGAAACGTGCGTTTCAGTTTGCCTAGCACGCATTCGCAAAGCGTGTTTGCGCCGTGTTCGTTGCACGGCGAGGCGCTACACCGTGAACAACTGATCGGTGTTTGAAAGGAAATGAAATGACCCGTTACTTCAACAACGACGTGAGGACGCTTGAGGATGCTTGCAATGATCTGTTGCGCAACTATCTGAAGAACGTGTTCGCTGGCGATGCAAAGATGTTGATGGATGTTGCCACGTTCGCTCTGTTCTCGCTGTGTGACACGTTGTCGGGGATGGATGGTGGTCGCATGGGCGGTCATCCTCTGATCAAGGTGATCAACGTGTGCGATGAGTGCGACGAGGACATCTGGGACGAGTTCTCGTGGCATGAGGACGGCGACAAGATCGTGCACGACAACTGTTGCGTGACGTGCAACAGCAATCCGTTCCACAAGGATTGATCACAGTCGAAATGCCGTGAGGCATAATCCACGGGTGTCCGCCGTGGGTCTGATGAGACAGGACAAGGAGAATGAAATGAACATCAATCAGCACAACAACCGCCTCGTTCGTGAGGTGGCGAAGAGCAAGAAGGCGCATCGGCATCACAGCGCTCGCAACCCGCATCGTGCGGGTCGCATCGCTCTGTTGCTCTGCGAACTGCAGGCACAACTGGAAGAGGAGGGTAACTGAAATGAGCGTTTCAGTTTCGTTGAAGAAGGTTCAGTCCGTGGATGCGTTCATGGAATCGTGGGCGCCTGCCATTCGTGAGGCGTTGCGTGCGAACGTGGATCTGACTGCGTCGGGCATGGCTCATGCTCGTCGTGTGATCGGTGACGTGCGACGACAGTACGGGTACACGACTGATTCGTGGTCGTTGCTCGGCAAGGGCAAGCACAACGCCAAACTGGCGAAGAATGAGATGGATACGTATTCACTCACGATGTCGTCGTTCGTTCACGAGATGTTGAATGGTCGCAAGGTCAACATGTGTCCGAATGCTGGGTCGTGTGTGCAGACGTGTGTCGGCAAGCATGGCAAGGGTGAACTCACGTCGGTGCAGAAGGCTCGTGCGTGGCGTAGCGAGGCGTTCATCACTCATCCTGTTGAGTTCGCTGTTCTGCTTCGTGCAGAGTTGCGTTGGGCGACTCGCAACTGGAATGAGATTGCTCTTCGCCTCAACGTGAATAGTGACATTCCGTGGTGGCTGGTTGCCGAGGATTTGTTCGGTGATCTCGCTGTCAATGCGTACGACTACACGAAGAACGAGGACGTGTTGCCTCAGGGCAAGCACTTCACGGGTTCGTCGTGGATGACGGAGAACTATCGTCTCACGTTCTCGTACAGCGAGCGTGTCGCTCGTGATCGTGAGTTGCAGAAGCGTGTCGCAGGGTGGCGTGGTCATGGCGGTTGCATCGCTGTGGTGACTGATCGTCGCAAGGGTGATGACGTGATGCGTCGCATGGATCTCGATGAGTTCAACGAGAATGTGCCTGTCATCTCGGGCGATGAGGACGATTTCCGTTTCGGTGATCCGAGCGGGTGCATCGTCGATCTGCGCATGAAGGGTTATGCGATCAGCAAGATGCCCGCTATCGTTCAGCGTGTTTACGCTGACAAGGTCTGACGCCGTGTTTCACGTCGTCGGTGACAACAACATCAACCAACAAACAAAGGAGACAATCATGGAGAACAACAACAGCAACGACAACATCAACAACGACTACATCGAACGCAACCCGTTTGAACTCATGCGGTTCAATGGGATGAGCGAGGGCGGTCAGGTCGCCAAGTTCAGCGGTGGCAACTGGTACTCGGAGAAGTACGTCGAGATGGTGACGCAGGGTGACCGTGTGAAGCAGGCTCGCATCGAGCAGTTGGAGATCATGCATCAGAAGCAGTCGTCTCTGCTCAAGCATGTGGTGCGTGTGATCAACGAGTTCCTGCCCGACTACGAGGAGGACGATGACATCATCGAAGCGTTCTCTTCGCTGTTCAACATGCACTTCGGCTGGGATGTCGGTGAGGTGCACGACCCTCGTCGTCGTGAGTTGGAGATCGACATCGAGGTGCTGGTGAAGAAGCGCATCACGTTGAACATCAAGACGATGCAGGGCAAAACCGATCCCGATGAGATCGAGGATCACATCAAGGATGTCTTCAGCAATGATCCCGATGCGAATCACCTCTGCTTTGAGGACTCGATCTTTGAGGTGATCGACATGCACACCGATTCGGAAGAGACCGAAGACGTGGACGTCACGATCCTCTGACAAGATGTCGGTGCACCACTCGTCCGACTGAAACGTGCGTTTCAGTTTCGTCGGACGGGTGGTCATCACAACAGCAAATAACCCAACAAACAAAGGAGAAATCAACATGTCACTCGACTTCAATTTCCAAGCATGCAACCTTCCCGAAGACGAACTGTGGGTGCAAGACGACGTCGGCTATCGGCTCGCACCGAAGTACGACCAACTCGTGTGGCTCACACTCGTGGTGGACATCGGGCACATCAAGGATGAGATCATGGCGCAGGAGTTCTACGACCGTGGCAGGTTCTACGAGAGCCTGTTCGGTGCGATCTACTACGACAAGGATGGGAACAGCCTGCTGTCTCTCGAGACGTGTCAGCGTGCGATCGGACTGCGCACGAACGTCCTCACGAAGAAGCGCACCGAGTGGATCAAGCGGTGGAGTGGGAGCAACTTCTTCCACTATCACAACTGTCCGACCATCAAGCCCAAGACCAACAAGACCAAGTGAAAGGAGAAATGAACATGACCATCAACGAAGAAATCACAGGCAAGTTCCTTGCGAATGCGGAGGAGCACGAGGACTCGATCGCTCTCGTCGGCAAGACGTTGCGAGATCAACTGATGTCGTTCGGTTGGGACGGGTGTGACTGGTTCACATACGTGTTCCCCGATGGGACGAAAGCAGACTGCGAGGTGTGGATGGAGGACGACGGTGCGGTGTATGTCACCGCTTACCGACAGTTCACCGATGACGAGGGTTACGAGGACACCGATCACTCGTGCTTCCATCAATGCGGGATGATCGACTGCGAACCGAGTGTCGCCTACCGCATCGATTGGTCGGAGTCATGAGCACCACCGCCTTGTTCTATTCGTTGCTCGTTCTGTGGGCATTCATCTGGGTGGCGTCGGTGATCGTCGCCTACTACGTCGGTCACGATCAGGGTCGTTTGGATGAGCGTCGTCGCTTGCGTGAGCGCCGCTCGACGACTTTCGAAAGGAGGTGGTAATCACATCGTCCCTGCGTACAGCCCACAAACTTGTCAACACATCTGAAGTAGAATCAAACACAAACAAAGGAGAACAACATGCAGATCAATCAGTCAATCATCAACCGCAACACCGCCATCGTCACGCATCTCGACCACGTCCTCGTGATGTGGCGTGAAGGACGCATGCCCACGGAGAATGCGAAGATGCTCTACAAGTTCCTCATCAAGGGCATGGTGCTCACGGGACACCACGAACTGTTCGAAGACGAACACGTCGACGAAGACGAAGAGGAGACCGCCAGAAAGCGTCCTCGCTACAGCGAGAACGAGATCGACACGCTGAAGCGTCTCTACGTCCGTGGTCGCACAGCGGTACAGATCGCTGATCAACTCGGACGTTCCGCACCATCGGTGCGTACCGTCATCAAGCGTCTCCAGACGCAGAAGGTCTTGCCCAAGCGCTACAAGGCTCGGGTGAGTGCAAGCAACATCAACAACATCAACAACAACAACGAAGGGAAGTGATCATCATGGGAATCGACAAGAATGGTGTTATCGGAGGAGTTACCAGCGGTGCGTTTCGTGAGGCTCCGTGGCATGGACTCGGTGAGTCCCGCAACAGCAAGGGTGAAGTCGTCGGCACCAAGGTGCAGATCAGCGACAACATCCGAGACGGACGTGAGTTGCTCGTGACCGCTGGCCTCGACTGGCAGGTGAAGAAGCACACCCTCCGTGACCTCGGCATCAACATGGAGAACGCCGAAGATCACGCTGCGATCATCCGCACCGACAAGGGGAGCATCCTCGGCATGCACTCGGAGAAGTACGGCGAGGTGCAGAACGAGGTGCTCGGTCAGTACATGGATGTGCTGATGAAGGTGCGTGGTGACGCTCAGCCTGTGTCCGCTGTCGAACTGTGGGGCGGGAAGGTCGTGTTCATCGTCATCGAGTTCCGTGACATGGTCAAGGTCGTGCGCAAGGACGGAGACGAGACGGACAAGATGACCCGCTACATGGGTCTGTACACGTCGCACAACGGCATGTACCCGCTCGGCGTCAAGTACATGAACCAGTTGTGGGTCTGCCAGAACACGTTCACGCCGTGGCGTGCAGACACGGGGTTCGTGATCCGTCACACTCGCAACGCCAACGACATTGCTGTCGAGGCGACCAAGTCGCTCGAGTTGATGATGTCGACGTTCGACGACTTCGACGTGGAACTGGATCGTCTCCTGATGATGGAGGCGGACAAGCGCACGCTCACACAGCAGGTGATCCCCGCTGTGATCGGCAAGCGCCCCAACAAAGAGGGTCGTGCGCAGACCATGTACGACAACGCATGGGGCGGCATCGTCGCAGAGTGGAACGACAAGACTCGTGGCGAGTCTGCGTTCGATGCGGTGATGGCGGTGCAGGGCTACGAGCAGCACCGCTCCATCGTGCGCAACAACGGGCGTGACATCGCCGCCATCCGTCGAGTTCTCGACGACAAGTTCCCGCTCACGCAGAAGGCCGTCTCGGTCTTCTCCTGATACTCTCGTGTGGGTGACGGCACCGCATGGTGCCGTCACTCGCACCTGACAGCAAACCAAACCCAATACACAAGGAGGAAGAAATGGAACCCAATGACTACACCATCAACATCACACTCGCACAAGCGCAGGCGCTGCTCAAGACGATCGGCATCGCACTCGACAACCTGCAAACGAAACTGCTACGGACGGTCGACAACCGCTCGCTCGCACGATCGACGCAGGAAGAGTTGGCTGCACTCGCACAAATCCAACAGCAGTTGCTGTCGATGATCATCGAGGTCGGATCATGAGCGACAAGGAGGTCGTCAACGTGCACCACGTCCTGTTCACACCCATCGTCACCGTGACGGTCGAGGAACATGAGGACGGAACCTTCCACGTAGTACCCGACGTGCATTGCGACTTCAGCGACTCATTCGCCTACGTCCACAACACGCAGGACGGTGTGAACACGTCTGAGTTTGAAATGTTTCGTGAGCAGACGCAAGAGATCAACAACCTGATCGACAGCCTCAAACTCGTCGAGTATTACCAGATCGTGGACTACGAGAATGAGCCGTTCTGACGATCAACATTGGCAATGCCCAGCCTGCGGACAACGCCTCACCACTCACGTCCCACTCAAAGAAGACCCGAGATGCATGAAGCACACGGGAGGCGGACGTAAGATGCAACAGGTACAGCGAAAGCGCTGATACGCATAAGTGTTGACACCGATCAACCCCACCTCTCTTATACTCCCCTCACGGGGAGGGGGGATAAAGGGGGGTGGGGAACGGTACAAGAGTGTTCCCGTCCGCCGCTCCGCTAGGACGGGAACACGGAGCAACGACAGGAAAGGAGATACATGGCAAAGAAACAGATTGGTTGCGGTGTCGAAACACACGGCGAAGAGTGTCTCTGTGATGTCAAGGTGTCGTCGCAACAGGTTCCCATTCTTGTAAAGAACCTCGTCGTCGACTTCAGATACGGAGAAGACATCTGCCGCCTACGTGGATACACACAAACGTGGGACGACGACCAGATCATCAACTACCTCGAAGACATCCTCAAGGTTCACGATGAGATCAACGAAGGGTACTTCCGTCACCGCAACGGCGCCCTGATCGCACGAAACGCAGTCGGCCTGTCACGTGGTCTTCTGAGCGAATACCAACGGAACGAACTGCGCAGAATCATTCTGCTCGGAGCGTCCTACAAAGACGTGATGCAGCACGCCATCGACAACTGGGGGATCGAAGTGTCCAAATCGTATGCAGCCCACCTGCGCAAGCGGACGTTGCCCAAACAGAAAGGAAGGAAATGAAGATCAGATACAACGAAGAAGACGGAACACGTGAGGTGTACGTACGGCAGTCGTGGATCAACGATGCCATCATGTGCAACGAACGAGGACGACAGGGAATCATCCGCCCCGAATGGTCGATGCCGAACGACGCAACGATCCTCGGCACCGCTGTGCACGCTGGCATCGCCAGCGTTCTCGAAGGCAAAGGTGAACCGAAGAAGGTGGCGCTCGACGAACTCAACCGTCTCCTCGACGAACCGTTCCAGCGTGTCAAGTACACGAACGAAGAACTGTACGACCATCTGCACGAACTCATCCGTGAATGGGAGAAGAACATCGCTCCCGTCCTCGGCAATGTCGTCGCAGTCGAGAAGCCGTTCACCTTCCTGCTCGATGAGTTTGGTGACACCAAGGTGTACGGCATTGGTACAATCGACTGTGTGACAGACACAGCGATCTGGGACTGGAAGACATCGGGCAAGAAGTACAACGCCCGTGACAAGCAGTCTCAAGCGGTGCAACCCACCATGTACACCGCCGCCGCAGTTGCACACGGATGGCTGGAGTTCCCAGCCACCTTCAACTACGGCGTTCTAGTTCGAAGCGGCAAGGCACAGATCGTGCCCGTCCACCGCAACGAGAGCCATGTCGAGTGGCTGCGAGAGATCGTTCGACCGTTCATTCGGTCAACGATCTTGCTCGGCACAGACGACCCTTGGACACGCAACGACACGCACTACCTGTGCAACTCGACGTGGTGCTCCTACTGGAGCGTCTGCAAAGGAAGCAAGTTGGCACCCGCCGACATCACACCAAACACAGAAGGGAAGTGATCACCATGATCAGCAAAGACCAGTCCATCGTCACTCAGGTCGCCGCAAAGATTGCGAGCGAACTGACCAACACCACCGCCATCCCCGAGCGCACGCCCGAGGCGATTCAGGCGTTGTACCTCAGCCACTACGACTTCGTGTGCGAAGTGCTGAACACCACCCACGGGTTCAACAGCAAGAACGGCGAAGCCGCCCTGCAGGAAGCGTTCCCGACCGCAACGATGGAAACCACCACCGAAGCGAACGCACCCGCTCCCCGCTTGCAGGCTGTGTCCGCACCGCAGGCGACCGTCACCACCGTCCGTGTCGCAGGACAGCAGCACGGCGATCTCCCCAACTGGCTGATCGCCGCCTGCCAGAAGGCTGGCGTCAACAAGGTGTGGGACAACCGTGACAAGGCTGTCGGCACCAAGCGCCCGTGGTTCAAGCAGGCGGACGTCGTCGACGGACAGGAGCCTGTCGCCTTCTGGCCCCCGAGGGGCAGCAACTGATGACGATCGTCGACCTAGCAGCACGCTGGGACGCTCTGGGGGTGGGCGAGCAATCGCCCGCCCCCTCGTCGTCTCTGGACACGAAACCGCACATGTACTACAAGCCGCTTGAAGAAGCAGCCCACGAGTTCGTGCGCTGGGCACAGTCCCCACACGAACGCATCTACACAGGATTCACCGACCTCGACCGTGAGATGCGAGGCATCGCCGCAGGCGAACTGTGCCTCATCCTTGGATACAGCCACAGCGGCAAGACGCTCGTGACGCTCGAGATGCTCAAGGCGAACCGCAACAAGAACGTGATCTACTTCGTCCCCGACGAACCACGAACACTCGTGCTGATCAAGTTGGCGTGCGTCACCCACGGCATCAACGCCATCGACCTCGAACGTGCTGTCGCTGCAGACGAACCGCAAGCGATCGACATCCTGCGATCCACCGCACTCGAACACTTCCCGAACCTCGCCGTGTTCGATCAGAACATGGCGCTGTCCGACATGGAGAAGGCGCTCGGAGAAGTGTCCGACATGTGGGGACAGAAGCCCGACCTCGTGGTGTTTGACTACCTCGAACTCCTTCAAGGTGGCGGTGAGGACGTGCCGTCAAAAGCGAACACGATCAAGGCGTGGGGACGACGTCACGACGTCCCGTTGCTCGTCCTGCACCAGACGTCACGCACCGCAGGTGCGGACGGCAAGCGCATGACCATCTCGTCTGGATCGTTCGGTGGTGAACAGCAGGCGACCCACATCATCGGTGTGCGTCGCAAGAGGTTCGAGATCGACTTCCAGATCCGAGAGTTGGAAGCGAAACTCGACAAGTCATCTGCGTCTGAACGTGCGATGGAACAGTTGGACAGTCTGCGCTACGAGTCACGCATCCATGCGCACACGCTCACGCTCAACCTCGTGAAGAACAAGCGTCCCGCTGGCACGCTCATCGACGACATCGACTTCGAGATCGAGCAGGGCACAGGTCGCCTCACACGCTTGCGTGACGGCGACTTGCCTGAGCAGTTCCTGAACGAGGTGCGTGGTGGCTGACACCCTCTCCGACTTCATCACGCTGTTCCGTGGACGTGGCGACTGCTACGGATCGTGGGACGGCGGATGCGTTCGAGAGCCACTCACCGAGGACACGTTCAGGCAACACCTCGAAGGTGACAAGTGGATCGGCGTGTACCCTGCGTTCCCTCACAAAGGGGAAACGTGGTGTATCTGGGGTTGCACCGACATCGACTACGACAACCCTGAACACGCATGGCTGCTACACGACGCATTCGAAGCGGCAGGTGTGAAGTCGTGGGTTGAGAAGACCCGACGTGGATACCACATCTGGGTGTTCGCAACCGACCTCGTTCCCGCTCGCAACATGCGTCGCATGTTCCTCGCCGCCCATCAGGTCGCAGACCTGCCAGCGAAAGAGGTCAACCCGAAGCAGGAAACTCTCGCACAAGGTCAGGTCGGCAACTACGTTCGCCTCCCTTACCCGAACCACGGCAAGCCCGAACGCATCATCATCACACGTGATGGTCAGCAGGAATGGATTCAAGACTTCGTCCATGCTGCGTTGGGAAGCCGCACAGAACCCGAGACCATCGAACGTCTCGCCAACTACTACAAGCCGCCCGTCGTTCACTACACGGCGAGCGCACCATCACATGACATGACAGAAGCCGCACGGAAACTGACGCCACTTGGCAGAACGATCTTCCGTGACGGCCCGATCGAAGGACGTGACCGTTCCACAACGCTCACGCACCTTGCACACGAATGCCGTAAGGCAAGCCTTCACCCGAAGGATGCCATGTCACTACTGGAGGATGCTGATATCAGATGGGGAAAGTACCTAGCACGAGGAGAAGCGGGGAGAATCGAACTGGAGAAGTTGCTGGTTCGAGCGTACGGTCACATTCCGTCTACATAGAAGGAAGACCGCACCCGAAGGAACGTCCACGAGCCGCCACATCCAAGGCGGGGAAGACGTTCATGTACACACCGTCCAAGACGGTCGAAGCAGAGAAGGCAATCGCTGCCGCATGGGATGGCCCCATGTTCGAAGGCGAAGTCGCAGTCCATGTCGTCGTCGACAAAGAGGGCACAGCCATCATCGTCGAACGCATCGATCTCGACAACAAGTCCAGTCTGCGAGGAGACCTCGACAACTACGTGAAGACCGTCCTCGACGGGCTGAACGGTGTCGCATGGGTGGACGACTCACAGGTCGTCAAGATCACGGCGGTGAAAGTATGAACGCATCCAACTTCAACGAGAAGAAGTGGAACAACCGTTTCAGCACGATGGGAGACATCGCAGAGGGAGCGTTCACCAACGTTCATCCCGAAGCGCATCGCATCGGTCTGAACCGACCCGACTTCGACGTACGAGGGATGGCAGACACGCTCCGCTACGCACCCGACTACATGCTGCCTGACGGGCTGTACGAAGTCATGGGTGTCGCCTCACGAGGCGACTCACTTCTCAAGATCAAGTTCGAGAAGTTGACCTCGCTGTCGACGTGGATGTGTATCGGCCCCGTCAACCTGTTTGTGTACGACTCGTCGAAGAAGCGCTACTGGGAATCTTCGTTGCAGGACTGGACAAAGGCGTGCCACAAGTACGCCGACGTGTCACGGTTTCCTGACAACAAGAAGCCCTACTTCGCTTTGCACATCGACGACTTCCCCTCGGAGCCGATCCGCTGTGAACTATGACTTCGACCGATTCCGATCGCAGCAGAAGTTCAGCAAGAACGACTGGCTGCTCCAGTTGGGTGACGAACCCGACCTATCCGATGTACACATCGACGTGGTGTACGATGCTGTGCAGAGTCTCAGCCCCGAAGAACGCTCTATCATCGAAGCAATCTTCTACGAGCGGATTCCGTACAGCGAACTCGGGCCTCGGCTCGGGTTCTCCAAGGTTCACGCTTGGAGACTCACCAAGAAAGCGCTCGCACATCTCGAGCGCATACTCCACAACAACTACTCCATCAACATGAGGTACAACATGTTCACCAACTGGGACGACGCAGCAGAAGCGATCGTCAACGACATGGACGCATTCAACCCTGCAGCACCCGTAAGCATCGACATGCTTCACGGCTTGCAGCAGCGTCTCGCCAAATGCGTCCGTGATTCACTTGAGGTTCCCCTCTCCCTGATCACCGACATCGGTGACCACGCCTGCTCGCAGATGAAGCACGACGGCACGTGGCGTGCCGACGTGATGCATCGCCTCCTCGTCGGAAAGCAGCGTGACTACGGGCATGAGAACATCATGCTGTTCGGACTCACAGGAGTTGCCGTACGCATGTGCGACAAGATCGCACGCCTCAAGACACTCACCTCCGAAGGTCTCGACCCCACCAACGAGTCTCTGCTCGACACGTGGCGTGACCTCGTCGGCTACAGCGTCATCGGACTGATGCTGTGGAACAACACATTCCCACTAAACCTGAAGGAGCAAGCAGCATGAGCGACACACCCGAAACCACACCCGAAACCGACAGCATCGAGTTCGTCGATGTCGCCGCCCTCGCAATGGGCATAGCCATCTGGCTCGGCAACAAGTACCCCGAAGCCATCTTGGAAATCGGAGACATGGCAGACAAACTCAAGGAGCAGTTCCTTGCGGGAGAATGAACTCAAACAACTCGACGCCCTGCTGTCCGAACTCATCATCGAGGTAGCCCGCCACGGGCTACCGAAGAGCCACATCCACAACATCCACGACCTACGTCAGAAGACACTCACCGCAGTCAGCAAAGCAAGGAGCAAAGCATGGAAGCAATCTCAACCCTGATCGTCATCGCAGCAGCAATCGGCTTCATCATCGGACTCAGCCGCATGATCCGCACCGAAGCCGAGTCTGACGAGATGCGCATCGACAAATACTCGTGGCTGTCATACGGCCTCAGGCAAGGCTGGGTCACCCAGCATTGCGCCATGCACGACGACTACTACACCCAAGAAGAACACGAGATGTTCGATGAGTACGACGACCCGTGCATCCCGATCCTCCGATTCGATCAGGAGTGGACATGAGCGATCTCGAAGGCATCGACCCCAACGACATCGCAGAACTGCAAGCCCTCGGAGAGAAAGTCGTACTCGACGCACAAACCTTCTACAGCATGAACATCCTCATCCCCCACGAAGGGGCAGAGCAGTTCATCGACGCCTACAACGACGGACTTGACGGAGACGAAGACTCCATCGTCTTCCTCTGGCAAATCCTGCACATCCTCGGCACCTCGCTTGTCGAAGCGATGGAAGGCGACTACGCCGAAGGCGAAGACGGCTGAACAGGCTTCAACAGACAGCCAAACACCGCATCAACATAAGCAGCATCGTTTGCGACGGCGGGACTGAGTTCAACATGAATCCAGTTCCCGCCGTTGCCAATGCTCTTCTTCTTGTAGACAGTCCAATCACCACGATTGCAATACCAGCCACGACCCCACGAACCGAAACGGTAATCGTGGATCGCCTCGATGCCGAACGCCTCAGCGTTCCGCACACAGAAATCCGCAAACGCCAAACCATCCTCACGGTTGACGTACCCGAAATCGATCGCCCGACCAGTCGCATGCACAGACATCTTGTCGGAGCCTCTGATCTTTCGAACCTGAAACGAACCATAGTTCTTCAGTTTGCCACCATGCAGAAACAGAACCCAGTTCTTGAACTTCTCGGTGCCAGCCAAATACCCGCTCGCAATACGATCGAAGCCCGTGTACTTACGCTTCTTCGCCATCTCAGCCTCCCGACGCCCTCTCCCTCAATGCTTCCTGCTCCAACACTCGACGTCGTCGCTCAGCGTCACGCATCTCAGGACTCACCTGACGGAACGGCACACCGAGATACGACAAGATCGAACCAGTCTGACGACCCTTGTACAGATCCGTCGCAGGGATCAGACGCTCGGCCTGACCGAGCGGCGGAACCATTCCCATCAACGCATAGTTGAAACGATCCGTCACACCAGTACCACCCTCAGGAAGTTCACGCTGCTGGCCCAACAGGCCAGCGAGCATCTCGAGAGCAGGAGCAGCAGGGCCACCAAGAGTCTGTTGCGGACGGTTCGTGAACGGCACATCGTTGTAGAACCGCTTGTCTGACACCATCGTCTCGAACGGCACACGCAAGATCGGGTTCACATACGACAGTAGACGCTTCGGATCTTTGAACTCGTTCAACTGCTGATTCACACGGTTGAAGCCAAGATCAGGTGCGAAGAACCAGTTGTCCGAAATCTTGATGCCACCGCTCTGCACCAGCCACGACGGAACGTTCTCGTCCTCCTCGACATCAGCGCCGAAGTTCTGCATCGCATTCCTGTAGATGTTGTAGGCACGAGGGTTGGCGTAACGGTTGACGATCTGCAACGGAAGGTTGCGGCTCATCCAATACCAGAACGGGACGATGGCACGCATCGTCACGTCGGCCTGCCCGACGTCGACGTAATCGAACAAAAAGCGTTTCACAGTCGCAGTCGCCTGATCGAAGGAAGCACCCTTACGAACAGAGTCGTACGCCAACATGAACCGTGCGCTGTTCTCCGTCACCTCGTTGGCATTCTGCCAAATACGAATCCACTTGTTCTCCGAAAGCCACTTGCGCTTCGGCGCCCACAACTTCATCGCCTCAGACCCACGACCGCTACCAGCAGCATCCATCGCACGCACAGCATTCTCAACAAGCGCACGTCGCTCCGCAGGAAGCGACTCGAAGAACGCCAGTTCACCAGTACCACGCACAGCCTGACGCCACGCCTGATAGTAGCCAAGACCCTCATACAAGTAGCGAGGATCAGCACCAGCAGCAACCAACGAGAACGTGTTGCTCATCGTGTTACGAACCACAAATCCTGGGCTAGCAGTTGCATACGCCTTGAAGAAGCCCGTGTACCGACCGATCAAACGGTTCAAGCCACGCACAAACTCTGGCTCACGCATACGGTTCACGTTCGCAAAGATCTCAGCGACCTGACTACGAGCCTGATACGAAGGCATGCCGAACTTCGTCAACTGCGTCCAACCCTTAGACACTTCGTTGATAACCTCGCCACCCCACTTGCCGCTCTTGAACATGTCGAGCACATTCTGCGCATCGACAACACTCATCTCAGCATTCAACAACTTCTGAGACGAGTTGATGTAATCCGTGCGCAGACGAGTCAACACATCATCGCCAGCCCCAGCATCCTCCAACGTCGCTGTCGCCTCATCAACCCAGTTCAAATACTCGGCACGAGCAACAGCCGTATCACCGATCGGCAACTCAGACACATTCTTCGAACGTGCCAGAATCGCCTCAGCCTTCTCCAACCGTCGACGCAACATCGGAACAACCGACGCATACCACGGGCCGAACTCCATCTTCAAAGTCGCAGCCGAATCATAAGCGGTTGCTGCCGCAAGCAGCACCCGCTCGGCATCATGGATCTTCCTAGCGGTCTCAGAAACCTTGCCCTCAGCACCAGCAATCAGCCACGCCTGCGAATCGGCCCACTTCGCAGTCTCCTCATCCAACGTCGACTTCACCTGATCCGCATAACGCTGACCATACAATAGACGCTGACCAATCGAATCAGCACGCTCCGTACCACGCCAGTACAGATCATCGATCGTGTCGATAGCAGACGAGAAGAAACCAACCGTAGCCTTAGCAGACTCGATCTCACGTGCACGCTCAACAGCATCACGGACAGCCTTAGTCGCCACGTCGATGTCGTCGCCACCAGCAGCACGCAAGAACCGTTCACCCTCAGGGCGAAGGGCACGAACCTCATCGAGGATCGTGTCCATCGCACCAATTGCTGTCTCACCCTGAGCAGTCAACTGTTCGAACCTCAACACCGAGTTGTACTGACCCTTGAGTGCCACATCAAGACGATTCAGGATGCCAGCACGAACATTCTCGGGGAACGGGCCAGAAGGAGTGACAACAGCAGCCGCAGCCATCGCTTCGATTTGCTGACCACGACGAAGCCTAGTCGTTTGTACGTCAGCCTTAGAGCGCATCTCACGCACCCAACCCAAAGCCTCTTCAGTATTCCCAAGAGCAGCACGGAACCGTTGCGCTTCGACAGAAGCCTCAAGTTCACGAACCTTGTCAAGGTACTTCTTCTCGGTAGACGTTTCCCATGCGCCATCGATGAACTTCTTACGTTCACCCCACTTACGAGTGTTCGTAATGCGATTGAAGTTCTGGTCGGCAACAGAAGCGGCCTTCATACGCAAACCGCTTTCCAACTCTTCGAAAGTGATATCTCCACGCTTGATGCTTTGCAGCAAGCCGTGCAATTTCTGAAGAGCAACAGCCTGAGTTTCCTTTTCCTTTGTTACAAACTTGAAACCCAACTTTGCACGGCGTTCCTGCAATTCTTTGAGTTGATTACGCAACTGCATGATTTTGTTGGCACGTTCGTTCTGAATCGGGCCACGTTTGCGTATGTCCACATACTCGTCCACAATCTTCTTCGCATAATTATTCAACTCATCCCCAGTCATCTTGATGAAACGACTGGGAACTTCGTTGTCGGGAAGTTGACCACTTCTGTATCTCTCAAACAACTTGTACTCGTTTGTAAGTTCCCATAGGCGATCAACCGTCTTCTGCGTAATTGCATCCTGAGGATCACGCTTTACCAGTTCACGTTCAATCTCGTAGATCTCTTTATCAATCGCAATACGTTCAGACTGTCGAGCAGAAGCAAACTTCGTCATGTCGGGGGCGAACAAAGCCTCGAACTCGTATGGAGTAATCGAGAACTTCTCCATGTCGGCGCTCTCACGAATCGGGCCAGCACCAAGATAAGTTTGCATCCGCAAATCTTTCTTTGTGGATTCAATCAGAGTGAACCCGTCATCAGCACGACGTGCCTGCGGCACGTTGTCGCCAAGTGTCGGACGAAGCGCATTCGGATTGCGACGATAATATCTCTGCCCCTCAACAATCTTCGACGGATCAGTAATACTTTCGTACACAACAAAGTCTTCTTTGCCAGCCTTCTTCTTCACAACACGAGAGAACACCTCTCCCTCTAGTTCCAAAGCACTCTTTACTCCACGAGCACTAGACGTAATCGCAAAGTCAACATCACCCGTAATCTCATACGGCAAGAAGATCTTGATCAGACGATGCAAATCCTCACGCTCAACAGCACCCAAATACTCGATACTGTCCGTCAAATCCATCAGACGTCGATGCGCACGACGAGCCTCGACAAGAGCGGCGGACTCCTCAGGCGACTCAACAAACGGAGCAATGCGAGAAGTGCCGCCACGAGACAACAAAGCCTCACGCTTGCCCGTCAACATCTTCAACGGAACCTCAGCCTGCGCCGCTCGAGCCTCAGCCCGAGCCGCAATATCGCTTTGCTTCATAACAGCATCGATTGTTCTCTGATACTCATCAGCAAGATTTCGCATGCTTGCCGAATACATCGACGGAAGATCCTGACCGATCGTCCGACCACCAATAACCATCTTCTCAGGATCAACAAACGGATCTGCAGCCTGCGTCAACCATCTCGTTGACGCACGCTGCTTACGAGCAGCAGTCTCCAAACGATCAAGCGAAGACTTCAACCACGTGATCATCTCACGAGCAGAAGCATCCTCAGCGATACGCCCGCCAGCACCCTTGACCTTCGTCAACTGACGAAGAGCGGAACCGATCTCCTGATAAGAAGCAGACTCATTAGCGGCATCGACATTCTTCTGATACCACTCACGCAAACGCTTCTGAGCGTTCACCTTCTGACGCTTCAAAGCAGCAGCATCAGGCAACGCAGCCAACTCCGCCTCCAACGCACCACGCTGCTCAACAGTCAAATCCTTACGACGCAACTCCGAAGCAATAACACGCTTACGCTTCGGGATACCCGTGTTGCCCTCTTCGGAACCAAGACGCAGAAACTCACGGTACAAGTTCGAAACATCATCACGACCGTTGGTCTTCGACACCAACTGCGTCCACTCCGCAATGTCGTCGCCAACAGTCTCCGACAAAGCGTCATCAATCAGAATGTACAAGTCTGCGGCATCACCGCTCCAACCATCAACACGCTCGATCAGACCTTGCAACTTGCGCTTTGCTATCCCGTAAACAAGAACGTCAGCCTCCAGCACGTCACCGTGCTGCGTGGCGACCATGTTCACAACCTTACGGAACAAGTCCATATCGGGGATCAACCCCTCCTTGAACAGGGTGTCAGACAGGCGAGCGAAACGTGTCTGCACCTCCGACCTAAACCATCCCTCCATCAAAGCATTCGACAGACGGGCACGAATCTCTTCCTGACCAGCACGCACAATACGCTGCTTCGCAGTCTGCTTGGCAGTAGCAACACCCTTCCTGCCGCCACGTCCCGCACCCACATCAGCGATAGCGCCCATCACACCGCTATCAGCAATACTCGCAAACGTTCCTCGACGATCGATACCGTACCGTTCGTACAGTTGCTCACGCACTTCGTCCATCTGCGCACGCAGAGAATCATCCTCAATGACACGAGCATCCATGCGAGCAACGCCTTCGAAACGTTGCTTCTTGCTCGGCCTAAAAGGGATCTCACCCCTGATCGATCGACTAGCGTCATCGATCTGGCGTGAAGCAGCCGTCAGGTTGTCAAGCGCCAGACGATCAACGTCAGACCACTCTGCTTCAGGGATATTTCGCAAACGCTTTGTAATGGCGGCAAGACGATCCTGAACAACCTTCTGCACCGCATCAAGATCACGGTTCATGGACGCATACGGCTTAGCATCGCCTGCGTCAGACAACCACTTGATCATGCGTTCGTCAACATTGCGGGACTTCAACAATCGTGTCAGCGAAGCGACACGCTTGTTCATGCCACGCAGATCCTGCACGGGCTGCAGTTTGCTGATTGCATCAGCAGTCAGGAACTTAGGTGCTGGCTCACCAGTCGCAGTAACCTTGGCGGCGCCCTTACCAGTCACAGCATCCTCAACGAACTGCGACACCTCATCCAACGTCATCTCACCACGAGCCAACTTGTCGCCCATAGCGGTGTAGGTTTCGAAGATGTCTTCCATCTTGATGACCTTGACAGTCTCGGAACCAGCCTCTACACCAAACTTGCCATACACAGGAATAGCAACATCGAACTCACGTCCCTGAGCATCGTTGATGATCGTGCCAAGAGCAGCAGCAAAGTCACCAAACGTCATGTCGTCGCCACCGACGACAACACCGCTCAACGACTGATCGAACGACTCTCCACCACTAAGAACGCCAGCCTTAGTGGCTGCGCTACCCTCACGGATCGACATGGTCGCACCGACATCGGTAATAGTCGCAGCATCCATGCCAGCCGCATCAAACGCCTGCCTCATGCCAGCGATATCTTCGATCGAATCACCCGTAGTGAAATACTTGCTCAACGCCTGATACTCGGGCTTCTCCAACAAAGAGTTCAACAAGTTCCGAGGAACCATCATCGTCGGATCAAACGCATCATTGCTAAAGATCTGAGCACGAAGTTTCGCTGCCGCAGCAAACTCATAAATCGAATCAGTAATCTTCGACTCAACACGATCGTAATTATCGACTATCGCCTCAAGACGCATACGACCAAACTTGTCTGTCGTCGCACGAGACAACTTCTGATAGAAGTCATCCGCATCAGCAGCCTCAGCCAAGATCGACTTCAACTCATTCGACACAGCGGGAGACAGAATGACATCATCATTGATGGCAAGAACAGCCATCGCCGCAGTACGAAGTTCTGCGAGCGATGCCTCATCACGAACACCACGATAAATAGTCGACACCAAGGTGTCTGGGTTCATCATGTCGACAACCTTGGTGGCAGAAATAGGAGCAGAACGATTCGCTTCCTTCCACCACGCCTGACCGATTACGCCGACACTCTCGACCCCAGTCCAATCGCCACCAGCAGCCTCATAGCGTTGAGCAACCAACGACTCCTTCTCGGGGGTCATCTTGCCACGAGAGCCACCAGTACGACCAGCCTTCACCTTCTCGGTTATCTCATCCCACAACTTCTGATCAGCAGGACGAGAATACTCTCCGAACACTATTTCCTGACGAGTTCCACCACGTGCCAAACGCTCGGCTTCACTCAACCGCTGTGCCTCAATGATTCCCTGTTGCGCTTGACGCCTTAGACGACCATCTTCAATGTTCTTGAGTTCGGCACGAAGCGAAACGGCTTTTTCTTGAGAGCGCCGTTGGGCCTCAGACAGCCTATTGAACCTGCTTGTGAATGTCCGCTGTTCGTCGATGTTGGAACGAGTTTCGTCGGCTCTCTTCAACAAGAAACCAAATACGTCGTCCTCGATCTCTTCAATAGATTTCTTGGCT
>Ga0209358_10000403_pt1 | contig 38206 bp, 52 predicted proteins | sample LauGreFa1BDMLBSN_2_FD_187574 | JGI IMG/M metagenome (GOLD analysis project Ga0209358, IMG submission 187574) | Freshwater lake microbial communities from Lake Michigan, USA - Fa13.BD.MLB.SN (SPAdes) (version 2) | ecosystem: Environmental > Aquatic > Freshwater > Lake | place: Lake Michigan, USA... | reverse complement strand
ATTTCCATCACTTAAAACAGCAGTAGCACCCTGAATATATAACGGATTAAGAACCGCATAGTTCGATGCTCCCGCTCCCACCGTAGGCGAGTCAATCATGCTGTCGTAGGTTGTGCCAGCCGTCAGCGAGATGTTGTTAGGTGTCCAGTTATTACCGTTGCCTGATGAATCCTGAACAAGCGTAGATGTAGAGCTAGTATTGCTGAAAGGCAGATAGAACCCATTAGTTCCATAGGTTCCGGTATATTTCTTTGGTTGCCATACGCCGTTAGTGTCGTATGCGCCGAATGAGGATGCTGTTAAGGCTTGGCCGTCAATCCAATTAATTTCTGCCAAATATCCGTCAAGATAATATAACCCTGAATAAGTATCTGCGCCTATCCGAAATGGATTGCCAGAACCCCAAGGAAAAGCCGCGCTTCCACTTAAAGGCGTACCTGTAGTTGTTTGCTGAACGCCATTCACATAAATAATTAAAGTTCCCGCAACAGTGTTGACTGCTACAACAACATGATACCAAGCAGAAGGATCACGAAATACCGCGTTAGTTGCAATAAGAGGGCTTCCTGAGCCATTTTCATAGACACCCAAAGAATCATTTGAGCCAAACTGAATAATTAAACCATTACCCGTAAAGGCGGAGTTTGTTGCGCTAAAAATTCTTTGTTGAGCGCCTAAAGTTCCTCTTTTTATCCAAGCAGAAAAAGTTGCAGTTGTATTGCTGGTTGAGTTTGAACTCAAAGTCCTATTCAAATACGCACTAGCAGACGAGCGAAACCGCAAGCTACGACCAATGGTGTAGGCCCGTGCGCCGCCAAGAAGGAGATTGTTTACTTCTACAGGTAAACCCATAAATCACCCGATGTTAAGAATTGCTTGCGCCGCAATGCTCGTTGATGAACGAACAGTATAGACAATCACATCCACCGCATTGGCAGTCGTTGTAAGTGTCGGAGCCGTAGCCGCAGGGAAATCCCAATAGGACGAGTAGGCCAGCGTCCGTGAGCCTGTGCCATCCTGAGTGATGAAGATCACACCAGACTGACCAGCGGTTAAGTTCGTCGGGTTGCCGAGCGTCCTGTTTCCGCCAAGCGTTACCGAGAAGTTGTTACCGACCGACATATCAACCGCGATTGTCGAGGCATCTGTCAGTGCGTCGATTGCCATGTAGGCGTTACCAGTGGCAGACATCGTTCCGCTGAATGTCGCTGTACCGCTGACAGTCGGACCAGAAAGCGTAGGCGACGTGCCAAACACAAGAGCGCCAGAGCCGGTCTCATCTGTCACGGCAGAGGCAAGATTTGCGCTTGATGGTGTCGCCAAGAATGTAGCTACACCGGAACCGAGACCAGAAACACCAGTCGAGATCGGCAACCCGGTTGCGTTCGTCAGCGTCACAGACGAAGGTGTGCCGAGAGCAGCAGAGCCAGTAACTGTAAGCGTTCCTGCAACTGTAAGGGTTTTACCCGCGCCAACATTCAGACCGACTGACGTGCCATTCCCGGCTGCGTTAAAGAGACCATCAACGATGTCCCAGTCGCTGTTTGTCTTTGTACCCCAAGTGTCGCGAGACGCGCCAACTTCGGGCTTAGTCAGGTTAAGGTTCGTGGTATATGAATCTGCCATTACGGCCTCCTAGTTAACTGTCCAAGTCTCGCTAGATACGGTCTGAGGTGTCCATGTCTCTGACGGGACTACAACATTGCTCCATGACTCGGCGTTAACGCTTTGCGCTGACCATACCTCTATCACATTTTCTTGCGTTTGCCACGTCTCTGGCTCGACCGTTTCAACTTCCCAGAGATAGCGTCCGTTCGCCGTCATACCTGACGACGCAGATGCGGTAGCTACACCGACAAGTATTGCCTGCGCCTGCGCTGTTGCCGTCGAAGTAGCAACGATGTCGAGAAGGGCATTCCATGTAACTGTTGCGTTCGCAGTCGTCCCAGATTGGGAAGCGCTAGCAGCGGCACTTGTAGTGATACGCGTCGGTGTAAATACACCATCGCTTTCGCTTGTCCCGATAGCCTCTGCAAGCTGCACCGTATACCCGTCAGCCGTCGCGTCAGACTGGCAAGCGATAGCAGCAGAAGCTCCTCTGATCGCGTATGCAGTCGCAGCAGAATTGCTTGTCGCTGCAATAGTTGCACTGACTTCTCTTACCCCTTGCGCAGAAGAAGCCGCATCACTTGTCGCAGCAATATCACAGTACGCGATTTCGGTATCTGCTGCCGCTGCGCCTGACGACGAGACGGATATAACTGTAAGCGTAGCATCGACGATACGCACAACTGTCGCTGTTGCGTTACTCTGCACAGCAATGGTTGCAACTGCGTCTGATACGCTTACCTGACCGTAAACCCCTAGCCCATAGTCATACAGGCCATAGTCTCGCCCATTGACGAGATCGTCACTATAGACCCCTACGCCATAGTCTGAGAGTCCATAGTCACGCGACATCTATTAGTCCAAGGTGATGGTCAAAGCGCCTGTGTTGAAGCGAAGAACGTCGCCGGTGTCGATAACCTTCGAGGTCGTCAGATCAGCGAAAGCAATCATGTTACCGCTTGACGAAGCATCGAGAATCGCTGCCGCAACAATGGTACCCCATGAGCCACCGGCTGTCGGGAACTCGATTGCGGCAGAGTTCGAAGCAGTTGTCGGCGCTGTACCGGTAACAGTAAACGCGGCAGACTGGCGAGCATACGACGTACCACTACACTCAGTACCGCCACCGCTTTCGCCTGGAGCGACTGTGTAAAGCGCAACATACCACGCTGTAGGACGAGTTGCTGAGTTCGTGGTGAAAACCCAATTTAGAACAAGGTTCTCAGTGTAGTTCGTAAAACCTGCCATTGCAGTCTCCTTATCCGTAAGCGATTCGCGTTCGAGCGATTAGCGGGCCACCACTATGTTGCGCTTTGTCTGTCTCCAAAGCGAGCGCATCAAGACGCGAATTATACATATTCGCGAATAACCCGACACGCGGATCGTCCAAGAGGTACGGTGCTGCGTGTACGAGTGAACCATAAAGATATAGGTCAGGAGCCTTGACCAATAACCAGTTTGAGGTGTTCTGGCTACTCAAAGCGGGAATCTTACCGTAATAGATCATCTCGATCTCGATGTTCGATCCCGGTGCCGGTACGATTTCAAGCGACTCGTCCATGATGGAGTAAAATGACGGCTGCGTGATGATCTGCTGCTTGTTGATCCGGTCTGCCTCATCAAGCGTCACGAAACGCATCGGCTGACGACCGCCAACGATATGGATATTGATTGCCTCAAGCCAGTCTGCGGGCAACTGTACAAATTCTTGGTCGCTCGTTGCTGTGGCGCGTACAACCATCTTCTGATGGCGTAAACGGCTGTTCACATCAGCTTCGACGAACTGGATAAATGTCGGGATAATCGAGGTCAAGTCATCGCGGTTAAGCCATGACGCAATTTCTGACTGGAGTGTGGCGTAACTGGTGATCGTCATCGTCAACTCGTAAAGTGATGCGTCCGGTATGGCCGCGCTTCATCAGTGGAAAGCCACCGCTTCATAGCATTCTTGTCATGCAGAATACCACGTTCTTTAAGCTGCAACAAAACGAGCATGGGCAGACGAGCCACACGAACCATGTCTCCAGATCTGGTTGTCCGTGAAACACCGTTGCGCTCTTCCTCGTTAAACTTTGCCACGTCAGCGATGTCGGTCGAGTCAATCAGGTGCATTGTACCATCATGCTCAATCTTCATCTTGGTGAGAGTTCCAGTGAACCCGTCATAACCAAGTGTGAACTCGCCAGGTGCGTAATCTTTACCGCTCATAGTGCTCCCCAAAGAAAAAGAGGGGCGGCGTACCGCCCCTCTCTATTATCAGGCCGAAGTCGTGAGGTTTGCGATAGCAGCATGGGCTTTTTCAGCCTTCATGCGCAAGCCGTACTCAACGACGAGTTCTTTCTTCATCGAGTCGCCGGTCTGGGCGATGTCGATTGTCTCGAACGGACGGAGATACGCAACAGATGCGTATTCTGGATCGAGGACGAGTGCGAAACGTTCATCGGCAAACCGATTTGGCACCATCGACACCTCGCCGAAATCGCTCAAGTAAACATCAGCCGTCGCGATGATGCCAGCAGGTTGAACCTGATTGTAGGTGATGCGCTGTTGAGCGATACCTGCAAAGCCAGATGCAACGGTCTTGTTGTACGGACCCGTCATAAGGATCTTTGCTTCGCCGCCCTGTGACCAGACGTTCTGAATTGCCGTCTTGAGCATGGTTTCGGTGAAAGCAACATCTGTCGAGGTCGAGAGGTTCGTCCAAGCAGCGTTCGGGTAGCCGTTCGGTGAAGACGAAAGCGTCGGAGCGGTTGCACCGTTCGCAACAGAGTTCGTGATCAACCAAGCAGGAGCACCAGCGGTGTAACGAGCTGTTGAGCTGTTACCAGCTGAAGCAGCTTGGTTCGACAGGAGAATCTTTTCCATGTCGCGCTTGAGTTCTTTTGCAGCCTTGGCTTGGTTGTAAGCCAAGAGAGTACGCATACCAGCCATGTTGACTGACTGAGCCGTGCCAGAAACTGCAACGACCTTGCCGCTGATCTGCGTGTAGTTCGCAACGCGGTTCGTGTCGGTGAAGTCCGTGTTACCGGCATCTGCGCCTTCCACTAATGCATTACTACCGTTTGCTTGGGCGAGCGAGTCCGTTTGCCACTCGAAATATGTGTTGTCTGCCGTGTCACGGCCAACGTTCGACATGAACGGGGTCGAGGTCGGGCTGATGTCATAGATGATATTCGAGAGGTCTTCGCGCTGTTCGTTTACAGCTTGATAGGTTTGTACTTTACTTACGGAAGCCATTATCGTCTCCTGCTTTCCATTAGACCAAAGAGTTTAGCAGCGTCATCGACGCTACCAGTTTTACTGAGACGCATTTTCGCGCGAGCTACTTCAGTCTGTTGCTTTGGTGCAGATGTAGGCGTTCCCGACTTCAATGGCCGTGGACCTTCCTTCTTGTCAGGTTGTGGTCTCTTCGTCATCAACTCGTCGTACTTTCTAGCCTTTTCGAGAACAAGAATAGCGCGAGGGTCATAAGCCTGAGCCAACTCATCTTCTGAATATCCGACATTCTTGCCGTAACTCATAAGGCGAGAACGAGCCTCGTTCCACTTGTTAGCATCACCCCATTCTGGAACCTGCTTCACCAAATACTGGCGACCTTGCTCCACGATGGACTTCAGCCGATCTTGCTCTTCTTTCTGCGTTAGATAGCTGAGACGTTCCTTTTCGGCTTGCGTCGCGGCTAATCGAGACTGGTAGTCTCTCCATTGCTTTTCGACCAGAGGAAAGTTCAAAGGGTCTTCGCGATGCAGTCGTTCCCAATCTGGCTCTTTTGGCATCAGTTCTTTAAGCTGTGCATCAAGAGCGTTAATCAGGGTTGCGTATTGCTCGCGCTCCGTTCTTACCGCCTCTGCTTCTTGCTCGAATGAAACTTTCTCCTGACGGAGTTCGTTCATCCTACGCGAATAATCGGACTGGCGTTGATAGCCTTCGAGAGCTTCTTTCAGCGGTATCTGCTGCGTCTGTCCGTCAATCTTGACGGTTACGAGAGATTCCGGTGTCAGAGACTCCTCAGAGCCACCTTCTTGGTCCACGACTTCTGTGGTCTCCTCAGTGCCGTCAGCCGCATAAGCGGGACCATCTTCTTGCACTGGGGTCTCATTGACCTCTTCCGCCGTCGCCTCGGCCTCTGTAGCCTCGGCAGGAGCTGGCTCCGGTTGCGTTGTGGGTTTCGGCGGTTCGCCTCCCAGTAACGCTGCCATACGAGTTGCAGCTTCTGATACGCCGATTTCGCGGGTCTGCGACTGCTCGGCTGAATTGCTCATGTAAATACTCCCAAATTAGAGCCGCTTCAAGCGGCGGTTAAACGCGACTACATCTGGAGCAGAAGCGAGTGTCTCTATCTGCCCCTGTAGATCCGCGATGGCACGTATCATCAGATACGCCTCATCCCTTGCCTCAGAGTCGTCTGGGTCTGACGACATCCACATATCTGTGTAGTTTTTCTTCAACGCTTCAAAGAGCGCCTTCGTCGCGATGCTGTTCTTGAGTGCCTGTGCTGCTCGATGAAGATCTACTTCCTCAACCATACATCATCCCCTGTGGCGGCATCATCGGTGCAGGTTGCGGCACCTGCGTCTGCATCATCGCCTGCTCGCGCTGTGACTGAAGCGAGAACATCGCCTCGATCTCAGCACGTTGACGGTTCACCTCGGCGTTAATCGAAGCCACATCGACCTGCGCGCCATACTTCGCCTGAATCTCGGCAGCACGGAGCATCACATCGGCGATGAGCTGATCGCGCTTCAGGTCAGCGTCTGCCTGTGCCTTCTTGGTCTCAAGCTCCTGTTTCGCTGCCGCGATAAGGATGTCGGCACGGGTCTTCTCTGCCTCAACCTGTGCAAGCATCTCTGCCGGGTCTTGCTTCTTCTCAGGAGCCATAGACTGCATGAATTGCTGAACCTGCTCTGGCGACGGCTCTGAGTAGAACTGTGCCGGGTTCTGGAACCCTGCGAGCTGAGTGATCTGGTTAAGGGTCGAGACATACTGTTGGATTGAGACCATCGGGTTGTTCGGTCCATACTGCTGAAGAATCTGCTCTTGCTTTGCGGCGATCTGTTGCAAGAACATCATGCGTTGCTCATCCGAGCCGCGGCCAAGAGCAATGTTCACGATCATATCCATATCGGCATTCCAGCCGCGCGGATCAATCGGGACAAACTTGTTACGCAGACGGATGATCTTTGGCTTATCCTGATGCTGAATAACGAGATGCAGCAAGCCCTTAAAGCAACGCTTGATACCGTCAGCGAAGAGACGAGCGATCATCTCGATGCGCTCTTGCGAAGACGACAACTGTGCCTGCACAGCTGCCCGTGTCGTGGACTGAAGTGCTTCTGCATCAAGGCCCTGTGACGCACGCGAGATACCTGTTCTCTGCGTCTTGATCTCGTCAACATAGCCCATGACACCGAGAGCAGGAGCACCAACAAATGGTGTCGAAAATGGCACAACTGCGCCGGGGTTACGAGCACGGATCACTGCGCCGATTTCGTTGTTGAGCAAGTCATCCATGTTGACTTGACCCTCAACTGCAAGAGTGCGCGGGCGAATGGACTGGGCAAGCGAGTCAAGCGTATTACGCATGATGCTTGACTTAATCAGTTGCAGGTCCATTGTTTGATCGGCAATAGATTTACCGAAGATCGTGTGTGGTGTCGGATCAGGTGACAGCAACGCAAACGGGATCTCTGTCACTATTTCTTGATGGACGATGTAACCACCATTGCCGACTGTGCAGACTTTATGCAATTCGGCGATACCGTCGCCATCTTTGTCGATGCGGATATAGGCTTCAACGTAGTAGACTTTATCTGTGCTTTCGTCGTTTCCATTTGCCACCCCAAAGAACGACTGGTCGGCAGGATTGCGAACCAGTGTTTCCATATTCAATTCGAAACCACCAGAACCGGCATTCATCTCGACGATGTCTTTATCGTAACCCATCCCCACAAGTTCAGACACTGTCGCGAGTTTACGACGACCGCAGATCAATGCGTCATCAATGTTCGTTGCCTGATTATCAATCAAGAACTGCTCAACAGGAATACATTCAACGATATAGCGTGGCTCGCGGATGACGCGCTTGATGCGCATCGAAAAGATACGCGGTGTCATGTTCATGTCTGGCGACATTGTCACAACATTGGTTTGCTCGGTGAAGACTTGCTCTTCGCGCAACTCAAGAACTGTGACCTGCGGATCTTGCGCAATGAGCGCTGCTTCTTCTTGTGACAGGCCAGAATAAGAGTACTCTTCAACGACCTCGGAATCGGACTTGTACCAAGTCAGAACGCCTTCCTTCAGGATCAGCGCATCTTTCATCGCGTCATGGAGAATGCGGAAGCCGGGGTTCTCTTGCATGAAGATGTAGTTGATGAAGTCAGTCATCTGTTCTGCGACTTCGACATCTTCTGCGGTCTTAGGGACAAACTCTAGGATCTTGTCGCCGCCGGTAAAGATACGCAGTAATGACGGCAGCATCGCCAAAACCGTATCACGGACTTCTGTGAGAACGACTTGGGACGACCCTTCTTCCTCATTGCCAAAAGCGTTGCCAAGATAATACGACATCGCGTTTTCGCGCTCTGGAGCGATATAGGTGTCGATATAGATGGCAGCATCTTCGATTGACTGGCGAACGCGAGAGCGAAATTCTTCCTCGTCCATCGGCTCGTCTTGCAAGCCCGGTGTAAGGATACCCGTCTCGTCGTCGTAAGCGCGCGGAGCGGATACGGATACGGGGATATAGTCGGGGTCATATCCAGTAATCGCCATGAGTTATGCCTTTCTAACGCGCCACCACTTCCAGCCGTTCTCTGAGCCTACTTCGTGTGTTGGCAGTAATTCTTTCACAGCCTTAGATACACCATCAAACGGGTAATCGTCACCTCCCATGACTCCACCCTTCTTGAGTTTCGGCATCCATGCCTCGATGTCGGCCTTCACTTCTTCGTACTCGTGACCCGCATCGACCCAGACAAAGTCAACACTGCCGTCTTCAAATTTAGACGCAGCGCTTACGCTGTCAGACTTGATCGGTGTGACTTTTAGGCCAACAATGCGCTTCATGTTCGCTTTGAAGATTGAGTACACCGACTTCAGCTCTGCATCTTCCTTATGAACGGGGTCAGACCCTTTCCAGTGATCTACACAGTAAAGCTCAATGTCTTTACCGGAGTTCACAATTTCGACACCGAGAAACGCGGTCGAGCGACCCTTCCAGCAGCCGATCTCCACAAAGACCGCACCACTTTTAGATGCTGCTAGCACCGCATCGCGATACGGTCTTGTGAAGTTGAACCAGCCTTGGATTTCTTCGTAGAAGTGATTCATTTCTTCTTCTTCGACATACCTGCTTCGGAAAGCGCAATCGCGATGGCTTGCTTGCGGTTCTTCGCCAATGGTGCCTTCTTTGGACCTTTAGGGTTTACGCCAGCGTGCAACTTGCCGCGCTTAAACTCGCCCATCACTTTAGCTATTTTAGCTGAACCTTTACCCTTCATCGCAGAAACTCCTTAAAGATCAACGTGTTCGTGCATGAACTCAAGAACGCCTATGTGCCTTACATGCTTTGACACATCATGGTCAATGTAGACCTTGAACCCTGCCTTTTGCGCCTCGCGGCAGAAATACATGTCCTCACCGATAAACGCTTTCCAATCTGGCGAATACCCGATCTGAAACCACGGCATCGGCATGGCGCGAAACACTTCAGCCTTCACCAACATGCACCCCATCCCTACAGCGTCAACTTCCTCTAGCCCTGTCGATGTCTCAAATGTCTGCACATATTCCAGCTTCTGGAAATTCTTGAACGCCACAGTTTTGACCGGAAGTCGCCGCGTTGCGTAGTTCGCTGCCACAATCGGCAAATCGTGTTTCAAAAGCTGATGCACAACATTAGCTGGGAAGCGCATGTCACTGTCAAGAAACAACAAATAGTCTGCGCGTTGCTGCAACGACATCGTTACGAGTTTCATGCGCTGGTCAGCGATCAGAGTACCGCTCACCATATTTATGTTAAACTGTGACCCTTCAGGCGCAGCGGCATACCATTGCGCGGAGAACACAGCGAGATCTTTGGCAAAGCCAGCGTGGACCTCGTCCCTAGCAGGGATGCAGATAGACAGGTTCACTCAGTCTACCTCACCTTCAGCCATGTCTTCCCCTTCATCCATAGAACTGTACTCGTCCTCTTCGCTCTCTTCGTACTCTTCCTCTTCGCCTTCCTCGTCAGACTCATCAGTGATGGGACCACCGACAATCCACGCAGCGCAAGTACGTTCAGACGCGCACTTAAAATCAAAAATGTCACAAAATCCAAGATCGCCTGCTTCAACCGTACCCATAGCATCTTGTTCGCGCCCATCTTTACCGGCAATACCTTCCTCGATGCACTTCATCATGTCAGAGGTTTGGATGAACGCAGCGCAGTTACCACAGCGCATCGTCTTCGCCTCTTCCGGTGATACGTCCCACTTTGAGGCCATCTTGCGCCAGTATTGCTCATTCGGCTCGCGTGGGTTCATCGGGCCATAGTCAGCCTTATCAATCGCTTTGCCGCGATTCTGTAAGTTAATCGTGATGTCGCGCGTGGCGACCGGACATGCTTCAACCATTTTACTTTCCCTTATTTCTTGCAGAAATGGCTTTTGATTTCGCTTTCGCGTCAGCCTTTGACGACGCACCCCATGCCTTAAGCGACAGCAACAACCGTGTCGGTCGGCCTTTCTCGTCATGCTCTGGTCCCGGCATCCCTGCCATGCGAGCGAGAAACGATGCACGCCGAGGGTTATCGCCAGCTTTAACCGGAGGCTTCAGGTTCATGCCTTGCGCCTTCGCCGAAGCACGCCCCTTAGCATTCAACCCACCGGAGGGGTTTTTACCTTCCTTACGCTGCCATGCAGGAGACTTAGCCATGCGATCCTCAGTTTTTCACAAGAACCAAGATGAACATGCTGGAGCAAGCATTATTTGCAGCAGCACCAACAGCTTGAGCCTCAATAGTTGTCTTTTCAGGTATAGCAACAGGATACTCAAACGAATAATCTGCTGAACCATTGTTAAGCGTAACTATTGCAGCGGTACGACGAATACCGTCATTACCACGCGTCATAAGGCGACCAGTCACAGCATTAGAGCCAGTTACTTGACCTGCCGAAAACAGACCTTGCTCAAGATACGCAGTATACCCAGCAGGGATAGTGTAACTGCCAGTTATGCGAGCGTTATAATCAAATAGAATTACGTCATAAACTGTTGCAGGAACGCCAGCAGTCACAGTTCCAGTGCCGAAATAAATGTTACCGGCGGCGCTCGCCGAAGAACCAGCAGTCGCAACATAACAGTTATTGATATGCAAGAAGGATTGCGTAGTCAGAACAGCAGTTTGCCCATTGAGCGTAACTGTTTCTGAAATAACCGCATGATTAGCGTCTAAGCCCTCTATATACACTGTACGTGCACCTGTACCGGCAGACGTATCACTCGCGCTGTCTGAGCTAACCTTCATTTGAAGAGCGGCTGACGGGAACGCCAGCAAACCGCCATAAGGCCAAACTGTTTCGATCGACGTATCAACATCGCTGTTATACCCAAACACAACAACAGGTTGATGTTGCGGAATCTGTCCACGCGCAACCTGAAGGTTAAACGGTTCGGTGCGCTTGTTCTGCGAAATAGAAAAGTTGTCAGCTATATTTGCCATTACACAATTCCTTTAATGCCACGCCTGATCGGCTTACCCTTAACCCACGGTGTGCCTCTACCGCCAACCAGAGCCGCATTACCGGCGAAGGTCAAGCAAAGCGCATCAGCCAAGTCAGGGGACCGCATACCGCGTTTCTTCATCGAGTCCTTTGACTCTACCACAATCTTGCCAGAAGACGTAAAACTATACCGAGGCGCTACAAGTTCATGCCGCAAGGTTGACTCATTTGGAACCTTGACTGTTCGGGTCGCCAGCCAATCCTTGACCGACAACCATAGCTCATCACGCAACTTGTTCGCGTTCGGGTTCATGGCAGACGCTTCAGCGACATTCACATCCCGCACATTGTAACCCATCTCGCGTAACCTATCGGCTACACCTGACCCCAACCCAATAGTATCAACGCAGATCTCGACCGGATTATCTGTGCGAGCCTCGTTTACCACAGCCCCGACGAGCTGCATCAGATCTAGCCCGCCCCATGACTTTACCTCCATCACGACATTTCCCTTGCGCTTGCACAATGCCGATCTGTCTGTCCCAAACCGCGCAACGTCCAACCCGTACACCATGCCGTCTGACACATCGACTGTAACATCTCTCGACATAGCGGCATCAACCAATTCTGCCGCAATCAGCGTATCATTATCCGCAACAGCGAAATCACCAAGAACGCGTATCCGATACGCATTCGAGCCTTCGCCATAGGTCGTCTTGATCTGCTCAACGAAGTCGCGCGACACCAATGAAATATCGAGACACGAAACGTGCATCGTATCCCAGTCAGAAGCCAGCTCATGGTGCGTCCGGTAAAACAAGCCGCTATTACGCGTCGGGTTCCCGATCAGAATCGTACACGCGCTGTGGCCAGACATTGACCCTGCTGCTGCCTCGAACACTGCTTCTGGCACAGCGGAAGCCTCGTCCACGATCAGCAACACATTCTCCGAGTGAATACCGGCGAGGGCTTCAGGTCGCTCTGAGGACGACGTGCGTGCCGATGCAAAACTCGACTCAGGTGCCGCCTTCAACGAAATCCTGTCACTCAGCACATCGAATGACTCGCGCAGCACTGGCGGCAGCTTATTCACCTGCGCCTTCAGCTCAGAGAACAACGCATCGAATAGCTGCCCCGCAGTCGGTGCGGTCATCACGCATTTCTGTGGGAACCGCGTACACATGACCCAGACAATCGCCCACGAGCACACAGTAGACTTGCCCACACCATGACCGGCACGCACAGAGATGCGCCGACGACCGGCAGCGATCTTCCGCAACAGCTCCTCCTGCCACGGCAACGGCTTCTCGCCTAGCACATTTCGGACAAATTTGACCGGATCACCGCGATACAGTGCAATGAAATCGTCGAACTCTTTCCCGTCAGCCTTTGCCTGCTTCGCCATCACTCACCCTTACGCAGCAACGCGTCTGCGCGCATCGCTAAATCATCCAACGCGGCATAGGTATACCCTAGCGCCATGTTAAAAGCATTACTCTCACCGGAAGAGTCCATCATCGTCGCAATCTCTTCGCGCTTGCGCAGTTGCTCCACCAAGTTGAAGTATGAGTGTACGAATAACTGCAACAATATCTCAGCTTCGCTTTTCATTGACCGGCGCTCCCCATTTCTGTTTCCCCATCTCCCATCCCTCTGACCATGCCTTGTGCCGCTCGCTCCCAACCTCGAACGGGTTATGGTCAAACGGGCATCCCTGACGAAAAGAGATCATCGCGTCAGCCCGCACAGTATCAATGCTACGCACGAGCTTCTCCCACTCGTGATTTGGTTTCAGGTTAGTCCATCCCATGTCTCTCTCCCCTTAACGCTGCCGCAGCCAAAGCCACAGCATCAACGCATTTCGCAAGCCAGCTATCGCTATCTTTCAAACGGTCAATGATCATCTGTAAAGCATCACGATACACCAGCACATCTGCCTCCAACTGCTTCACGCGTTCGGCGGCGCTATGATCTGTCTCCATCACTTCTGCCTCAATAGTTTCTTCGTAAAACCAAGAAGCAGCTCATGGTGCTGACCACCATGCCACCACTTCTGCAAATACGGTTTGCCGTACCACTTCACCTGCGACTCTGGATGGCAACCAATTAACCCGACACGCTTCTGGATGATCGCCATCGGATCACCATTGGCATACCGTGCATGGATCTGGCATCGCCCATCTCCCGCAAAGGTAGGCCCGTCATAGAAAAACATCCGCTCTTCGCGTGTGCCCCAGCTCACCTTAGCCACTGTGGGATACGACCGCTTAATATCGGCATCAGTGCGCCTGATATACTGGACAGGATCAAGGCCATCCAGAAGATCAAAATAATCTCGCCCAGCCCAGAAGCTTCCCATACAGATACCCAGATACTTGCCACCGCGTGAAACAAAATCAGCAACTTCATTCGTCTCTCTCCGCTTGAAGCAATCGAAGAACCGGTAATACGCATCCCCCATACCGCCGGGGAATGCCACTATATCCGCATCCCTCAACGGGTCATGGGCAAGCTCAGTCTCATCCCATATCTTAATCGCGAACTCGCCACTCAACGCTTCAACCATACCGTCAACGCAATCCTGTGACGCTACCGGATGATGGCGAAAGATGGCGATAACGGGTTTCACTGCGGCTTCTCTCCGACCACATGCTCGACAATCTTAATCAGTCGCGTGTTCTCTTTGCGTAAATCCATCACCACATCGAGCGCGTTATCTCGCTGCCTCTCAGCATCGCTTAACCTCTGCCGCAAATCTATGATGTGATCCATTGTCTCCATATCAGCATACCTTGCGTATGCCGCTTCACGCTTCGACTCAAAGCCTACCATTATGGTGTCTCCTTTATCTTCAGCGCGGCGCGGGCATCATAAGCGCGTTTGCAAATCGGCGGATGTGTCATCAATGAAGTGCAAGTGTCTCCTTCACCGATCTTCTGCAACGCCTCCCGCAACCGTTCAATCTCGTCGGCGGCTTCAAACAAATCTTCCATTGTTGGAGGGAAAAAAGAATCAGCCCACGCACGCAACCGTTCAACTATATCCATCACGCTTCCTCCATCACTCGATACACGCTGGATCGCGCGATCTTCAGCTCCCTCGCTATACCTGCCGTGCTCATCCCTGCTGCCATAAGCGCAACTATATCCTCCCGCTTCGCCTGCACGGTGGGCTTGCGGCCCTTGTATTTCCCATCAGCCTTCGCCTTCTGTATCCCCTCACGCTGACGCTCAAGCATGATCTCGCGCTCAAACTGCGCAACAGAACCAATCATATTCAGCATCAGCTTGCCCGTCGGTGTGTGCGTATCGAGATTCATCGCGAGAATACGCAGGCTCGCGCCGCGTCGCTCTATCTCAGCCACCAGTGTCACCAGATCCGCAACACTGCGAGCAAGACGGTCGAGCTTCGTCACGACAAGCACATCGCCATCCCGCAAGTACTGGATCGCCTCGCCGAGCTTGTCACGACGCGCCACAGATGACACTTGCTCGTCAAAGATGCGCTCGCACCCCGCCGCCGCAAGGTCGCGCTTCTGGGCATCGAGGCCCGCGTGCTGGTCATTGGTGGAAGTTCTGGCATACCCTATAAGCATAGCTGCATCTCCGTGTGAGTTTCTGGATTTTCGGAAGGGGGTTGGCAGCAGCAGGCGCACCCCGGTGGGGGGTGGGGACGGGGGGGGGTCTGCGCGTTCGGTCCACCGAATTGCGCGCTCGCGTCTCCCGTCTCGTGTCGCTGCCAGTGTCTCCCGTTCCGATTCTCCCGTTCCGATTGAATTCTTAGGCTTTATCGGACAAGTGTCTCAAAATGTCAAACACAATTCTATTAGGACACGTTTCGCCCTGTGGATAAGTTTCCGATTTGAGCAAGGTCTATTCGGACACGCTGACAATCTCGCCGTCAATTATTTCCGTGCCAGGCAAAACGCGCGCCGTTTCGTTCAAGCGTTTCAGCGCGTCAAGGTGCAGCTGATGCGTATGAGTGACGGCAACGTCAACGCTTTGCCGGTCGCCGTATACTTTCGGCAAAAGCCGGGAAGCCGTCCATTTCAAGCCGTCAAGCGCAACCCGGGCAACGTCTGGCGGGACTTCCCCTAAAACAACGCGACGCGTCAAATCGGAAATCTCGTCGGCGTGCGCCATTGCCCGTGCTTCTATCGCGCGGGCGTATTTAAGAGAAAAGCTTTCTTTCTCCCCCAACCATTTCCAGATAGTAAAATCCGACGGCATATCTTCATCTTTTGAGACACTTAAAACGGACCTACCCGCCGCAATCCGACGGCATATCTCGTCCTCTAATCCTTCGGACCACAAAGAAGGCCGCCCGATTTTCTTTTCCTTTGCCATTTTCCCCCGCAATTTCAATGTGTTGCAAAATATATATCACCCCACCTTAAAAAGACAAAATTTCCGCTTGACTCATTATTATATATGTCCGATAAGGGATCACCCTAACGGGAAACACTGAAACACGGAAACACGGAGACACGGAAATGACAATTTCAGAAAAGCAAATGATCCTTGCTGGCCTCAAGGCTTCTTTTAATATCAGCACCAAGTTGATCGACAGCAAAATCAAATACGCCTCTCTAGTCCAGAAGTGCGATTTCATCAAAGAAAAGATTGATTTGATCCAAGCCTATTCCGATCAGGTCTCCGCAATCTGCCACGGCAAGCGCTGAAACACGGAAAAGGAAATTGATCGATGATTTACGAATTTCAATCGACGTTTTTTAAAACTGTCAGACAAATGTCGGACGCAATAGCAGATGAATGGCTTTCAGCAGGCGGTTCAAATAATCCAGACACGCAGCGTGATTTTCTTGATACGAAGACTGACGCAGATTTAGCTAATGACGCTATAGAGGCGTGGGATTTGAATGATGAATGGGCGAAAAATCGTGATTTCACGCGTGATAATTTAATTGAGGCTTTTTCCCGCTTGAGACATTTAAAAAGCGCTTAACACTGAAACACTGAAACACTGAATCACGGAAACACTGACATGAAAAACCGCATTTTTTCTTCGGATAATCCCAAGGCAATTAAGGCGAAGGAGTTCGGCTGGATCAATGCCATCCACTACATGGCACCCGCAAGCTTGGCAGGCGTTGGAAATCTTTGCGCGCATGCCTCGACTGGTTGCATTAATCTTTGCCTTGGCCAGCATTCCGGCGCTGCCGTATATTATCCTTCGGTGATCCAATCGCGCATCGAGAAAGCGCGCCGCTTTATGAAAGACCGCGCCGCCTATTTTCGGGACATGATCCGCGCAATCCAAGCTGAAATCAGGAAAGCGAAAAGGGCAGGCGTGAAGCTTTGCGTACGACCGAACGGCTCAACTGATTTATCGTTTGAGGCGATTAAAGATGGCGACGGATTAACAATAGTCGAGCGCTTCCCCGATGTGCAATTCACGGACTACACAAAATCAGTGAAGCGCGCGCTGGCACATGCTGCGGGGAAATTCCCAAAGAATTATTGCCTAACGTTTTCGCATTCGGAAACAAATCTTGCGGATTGCCTTAAGGTTTTAAACGCAGGTGGAAATGTCGCTGTAGTGTTTCGCAACAAGCCTGAAACGTGGAACGGTTTCCCTGTAATTGACGGCGACGTGCACGATTTACGACACCTTGATCCGCGCGGCGTAGTGGTTGCCCTTTCTCCGAAGGGAAACCGGGCGAAAAAAGACAAATCAGGGTTTGTCCTATGATCCGCTTCACACTTGAAACAATTTTCGAAATATTTGCGCTAGCTATGTTTTTGGCTGGCATTTACGCAATCGCAATTGGAGTAAATTGAAATGAGTAAGGCAAAAAGAGGAGATGCTATCGTGATTTCAATCGATACGGCGCAAGAAGGGTGGCGAATTGCCAAGGCCGCGAAAACTGAAAAAGGCATAGTGCTAGAATATCGCGTGCCAGGCGATGCGCGCCTTTTTGAGGTGCAGAAAAGCTTTATGCGCGTTTTCACTATCACGAATCCTGAATTGCAAAGCAAAGCGCGCAAGCTTTTAGGATTAGGGAATCCGATTATCCGCGATACGCACAAAGAAATGTGCGACGCGATTCTTGCTGCCTGACAATCCGATTACCCGCGTCGCAATGGCGCGGGCTTTCCGATTGCCAATCGGTCAATCGAGACTGAAACACTGAAAAAGGAGCACTGAATCATGAAAGCGAAGAGAGATTCGGAACACATTTTCACCATGACTTGCGTTAGCGGCATTCTTGCCAAGGGCGTTTCAGCCATTGCGAAGGACGCTAACGATATCGCTTGGCATGGCGCGGACGGTGACTTTTGCGTGGTCTATGACTTGGCAGAAAAGCGCGTTACCTTATTTCAATCCAATATGAGCGAAACGCAATTCTATGCCTTAATCGGATTTTGCGGCGTTCACGACATTGACTTTTGCGTTCACGACTAATCTTTCCGCAATGCTTCCCCGCTTCACTAGGGCGCGTTCCTCATAGGGCGCGCCCTTTTGCGTTCCGGTCATCCATAACCCCATAGGCTCACCCATGCCTCACGCTCGCGCCCCGCCATAATCCCCGCGCGGTAATATGCCGCACCCTATCCCATGCTGAAACGTGCGCGCCTATTGAGCGGCGACGCGGCGACGCGCAACCATACGCGGCCCCATGACGCACGGCCTTGCCCTTGTGTGCGATGCAGCATGTCTTGTGCGGTGCACATATTGCGCTGCACCAAAACGATCTGCCGCCCATCCATTTACCCCCAGTTTTACTTTAGCCTGAATCAGTAGAGTTGAACTTATTCCTTGAACCGGCCTCAGGCCACCCATTTCCACACCCGGTATCACCCAAAACCGAGAATCGATTTAGAGGCCCCGTGGAGCCGCTTACACCGCTCGCCGCTCCGCAATACCGTCTAACCATACCGATTGCCCTGTACGGCCTTCCTATTGCGTTTACGGGCCATCCTAAAACGGCAACTCATCCCCACCACGCGGCAACTGACCCGCAGCACCCGTCCGAGGCCGCTCATCAACCACCCTCGCCCCAGGGAACGCATCCTTGACCTTCCCCACGCCCTCGTAGCGATTCTGCCAACACACGAGCAGCTCCTCGACGCACACCACGGTCGAGGCATCCTCGGCACTCAAGCTCGCGGCATCGAGATCTTCCCTGACGAGGACCACCGTGTAGGTCTTCCCGCCGCTCTTGGCCTGCCACCTGCCCTGACCGAGCGGTGTGTGTCCTGCGTCGAGTGCCGCCTTCTCCAATGCCGCCCATCCCCTGAGCATGATCGCGGCGCGCTCGGCTACAGCGTCAGCGTCGTTCGCCTTCACCGCCTCGTCGAGTTTCTGTTTCGCCCTCTCGAACTTCACCGCGAGATCCGGTGCGGCGAGTGACGCAAGACGGCGGTATCCCCAAGCGCCTTCCATCTCCCTCGCCTTCCGGTCGAGTGGTTCGAGCGCAGCCATGACCTGCCGCTGCCGCATTTCGTAGACCATGAGTTCGTTCGGGGTCGCCACATCCAAGACACGTCTGCTCATCAGTTCATCCTCACCGCTTCACTGAACTCCCCGCACCAGTCCTGCTCGCCGGTGACCGGCCACTGGCACATCACGAACTGCTCCTTCACCGATCCGGTCGCCATGACTTGCGGCGGCAGTCTTCGACACTCGCCTTCGACCTCAGAATCACCGTTCTCTTTAAACCTGACCCAAAAGACACACCTCTCACAACTTGCATTTTTGAGCGGCTTCTCGGCATCCTGCTCCTGCATCACCAACTGGTACAACTGGATCACGGGACGCTCACCCTCATCGCCATCACCATCCCCGATATTGCTCATCGTCTCTCTCCTCTGACCCGCAACTCACAAGCTGCAACTTAGTCTCAATCACCAGCGACAGAAAACCGGCGACACGAGAACCGACATTTTGGGTTCCCCCCTAAAGGGGGGAAACCCTAACCGACATGTCGGTCTCTGTCGGTTGTCCGAAAACGACATTTTCTAAAATGTCGGTCGATGTCGGTGTGTCGGTTTTTTCTGTATCATCTTGATAATGCTTGCTTTTCCATAAAATGTCGCCCATGACGGTGATGAATCCCAAAGCTGTGAGCTGAAGAACTGCTCTTTCATACGTTCTTTCAGAGATTTTCGACTCTTCAACGTTCATGAATCTCCACTTTGCCCTCAAATCTGCCTTCCTGATGCAGAGTTGTTCTGGCGGTATTCCGGGTATTCCATACCTTTTCCCGAAGTCGAGAATGGCTTTGTCGAGCACTTTCATCACGAACTTTTCGCTCTTTGCGAGCTGATCTTTTTTCCTCTCACGCTTGTGCTGTTTCTCACTGGGTCTAAGCCCTAATGAGACAATGTTAGGGTCAACGGGGTCCGTTAAAACCTTGACCATTTCGAAGTGAAACTCGATCCCGTCTTCGCTTTCCTTCTGCTTTGTCGTGGTCAGTTTTCCGGTCAGGTGCTCCCTGTCTTCCTCGTCTGATGTGCGCACGCATTCGAGTTCCGCGTCCACTGCACCGAGCAATGCTGACGATCCACGCATACCTTTTGACTCGTCCTTACCGGCATGGTGGACGACGAGAACAGTGCAACCGAGCTGCGCAATGAGCTCGCCTATCACCGCTATGAATTGGCTCATGTCGCTGGAACTGTTCTCGTCCCCTACAAAGTTGCGGGCCAGAGTATCCACGACGATGAGCGATGGAGACAGGTTCAGCTCGTGGATCTCCTTGATGAGTTCCTGCATGTCTTCAAGCGTCGAGCTAAGGTTCAGGCTTCGCTTGATGAAATACAGAGGCACAGACGGCTCTATCTCATGCGTTATACGTGACGCGTCAGAGCGCTTCTTCAGCCCTGCTTGGCCTTCCCCTGCGATGTATAGGCATGTCCCTTGCGCGGTCTCCTTACCGAAGGCTGGCTGCCCTGCTGCGATCATCTGGGATAGGTATATGGCAACGAATGACTTGAAGCTGCCTGGCTTCCCATAGATCGCCGCGAATGCTTTGGCTGGCACGAGATCCTCGATCAGCCATTGGACCGCTTCATCCTTGAGCTGGTCCATGCGCAGGATCTCGATCCGCTTTTTCGGGGCGGGAGACGGGGTGTCGCTGTTACCTGTAACGGGTATTTCTGTACCTACATTGTGGCTACGGATTTCCGAGAGCTGCTCCGTGATGCTCTTTTCGCGTGGCTGAATCGATCTGACTGCGGCAGAGTTATCCCCAGAAAAATTTGCTATCGCGTATAAAGCGAACGGGTCCACCACCTTCTGAGACAGGATGTCATGCGCCCCGTGATGCGAGTAGGTAACCCAGTCGCCGCGGTTTCCCTTAAACAGCATCACTCCTGCTGTTCCGGTGCTGCTTGAAGGTGACAGGTATCTGTATGCGTCATTGCGCTTGTCGTAATGGCTGAAGCGGTAGCCCATCGAAGCAAGAGTTGCTCGCATCCATTCGAGACCGTGCTGCTGATTGAATTGCGAAATCGTTGTGCTCGTAACCGGCGGTGCGGCTGATTCGGTATTCTTGATCTGGTCGATGATCTGGTTTTGCTGTTCGGTGTTGCGATGCCACAAGGTCGCTGTGTCTATGCTAAAGATGTCGCCGTCGAGATAATCGCGATGAACAAAACGCTCCCGCTCTTCCTCTTTGCTGACGCGTGGAAGGAACCACGGCTGAGACCAGCGGTAGTTCTCTGACACTCCGTTGATCCATATCTTTCGCTTGTGCAGCTCTGCGATGAAGTAATCGACAGCAGCGGTCAGCTCTTCTTGCGACTGCATCTTGCACGGGATGAGGATCCTGTATTTCCAGAACGAGACGACACCGTCAGAGCCACGGTTAGAGTGACTGGTGTGCATGATATGCGCAATGTTCATCTCTTTCAGCGCTTCGTGAACGTCGTGGAATGACGGTGCGCCGGTAAGGATCTCGCCGGTCTCTGGATCGATCGACGAGTCACCGTCAAGGATGATGAGTTCCGCTGATTGCAGGTTCTCGTCAGAGCGTTTGCAGATCGAGAGTTGCCCACCACGGATAAGGTATGACCCATCCTTCTGGCCAACCTTCACGTGCTTCAGTCTCTCGCTAAGTTGCTCTAGCGTGTATTGCTTCGGCGTTAGACTTGTATCCTTGAAGCCTTCACGCGCGAAAGCGAGCATCATCTGGTGTTGCCCAGAGTTGTGCTGCTCAGTGTCTTGTTGTAGTGTTTCGGTCACAGCAATCTCCGTTGTTGTTTCTTGGGTTTACCCATTTAGGTTCCTCCCAAACTTAAGCCCCCGTACTGGTTCGGATTCCGGTACGGGGGTTTCTTTTAATTAGAACTCTTCGTCACTCTGCGAAGTTGGCGCTTCTGCGTGATACCACTTCTCTTGCGGTGCCACTGTGAAGTCGATCTGCACAGATGTGCCTTGGCCCACCTTGATGGACTTCACCGCATCAATGCGAACGGTCACGAGTTTACCTTCCGGTACTGGCCCTGCCTTCTTCGCTACATCTGCAACGAATTGGGTCCATGCACGCGAGTTGCCTCTTGCGCTACGGTAAGGAGCATCCCCGAATGATGCGTCCTTTGAGTAGATGGTCACATCTACTCCGGGCTTGTGGTCTGGTGATGGCGGGTTGCCCCACGCACCATTGACCTCTTGCCAGTCAACACCAGCAGCGCCGACCATAAGCCAGCCCTGTTTAGCGTTAGCGATGTCGAGACCGAACATCTTCCCCTTCATATCTACCGCTGACTTCTCCCCGTCTGCCGATGAGACAAACAGAATACCTGTGCGGGCATCGAGACGCGCCCACGGTTTACCTGATGCTTGCTGTGGAAAGCTCAACATAATTACTCCTACTGAGTTACTGATAGGTCAGACCGTGACCTTTTGCGGATGAGAGTAGACCCTCTCTCATTAGGGATTCTGTGTTGCGCCATACCATGCGATGAGCGCGGCATCGCTTCTGCCGTTGTCCTTCACACGCGTAAAGTGTTGGGCAAAAGCGGGGAAGAGTTCCTGCGCACGTTGCCGTGATCCGTCTTTACCTGCACGCATACCGCAGTCCTTCTGCCATTTCTGCGGCGTGACATAGGAGATCGGTATGCGCAGCGCAGCGATGATGCCTTCGAGTGTCCCCACCGACCGGCCAAACTGAAACATGCTGCTGACCCCTTGCCCCGGCATTGCCCCGACCCGCTCTAAGTAAATGTGATCCGGTTTAAGATTTTCGAGATAGCGTGCCACAAGCTGCGCCGAGATCTCGGTCTTCTTCTTTCCGTTACGCTCGATCTGATGCGCAGGCATGTCTATCACTTCAAGAAATCCCTTTTCGAGATGGATTGAAGCGATAGCACCACTCGCACCAGGATCGATGCCGCAGATAATCATTCTTGCACCGGAACAGGTATCACGACGATGGCGAACCCTAACACTTCAGCAATGCGTGCCAGTGTTTCGAAATTCGCTGACTTCGACCTCTTGCTGATCTGCCACCAGTGACTCGGTGTAAGCCCTGCTCTTGTCGATAGCTCGCGCCCTGATAGGTTCGCGGCAATGCGTGCTTGTTCTAGGTCTTCGATAATCTCAATCATGCCCCACCCATGCCGGTACACTGAGAGTTGTGATCTGCGGCGCGTAACCCTTCCACGCTGTCATTGACTGCGATGCTTTATACGCTTCCGCCGCAAGCGCCATCTTATGCCGCCCCGCTTCAAGCGCGACCATATCGAGATTGTATACGCCAATAGCGTATGGTGCTTCCGTCTCGACTGCGATGAAGATGAAGTCTTTCGCTTCGAAGTCAGTGGTGTGCATATACCCATCGAGATAATGCGCAGCCTGAACGTAATACTTTAAGCCTGCCATCGTTTTAGCGAAGCCATCAGGTGAAGCGTCCTGCGTGGTCTTCAGGTCAACGATGAGCGATCCCTGTATCGCGTCCATGCGAGCCTTACACTTTACACCGTGTTGCTCCCAAGTGAACGATTGCTCGACACTCGCACCCTTGAGGAGATCGTTATAGAGATGATGCGATCTGACTGACTCTGCCACACGCTGCGCACGTTGAAAGTCATCGAAATCGACAATCGTTTTACCCGCGTTCGTCGCTGCAAAGAGTTCCGCTTGTTGCTTGCCAGCAGTCGTGCGCTTGTCGAGCTTCGGTTGCGCGATAAACTCCGCATCTACTGTCTCTGGCTCTAACACCATTGCGTGTACAAGCGTTCCGAATTTCATTGCCGGTGTTGGTTCTCGCGTTCTCTCTTTCGCCGCTAAGTAATGCGCAGGCGATCTGAGAAGCATCTTGGCACCAGACGCAGATAGCGCGTCCCACGAGTGGTATTCCGCCGATGGAATATTACTGAGTTGCTGTGGCATGGAGTTCGATGTCCTCTGCGTCGTCTGATACTGCTGCGAGAGCTGATGTCAGAGTCCAGTGATGTGTGAGGTGCCCATCAGTCGTGAGCGCGCGGTATTTCTTGTCTCTGCCTTGTTGCACCCAGCCTGCCACGGCATGGTCGCGCAGAATGACGTATGCGTTTTCCCCGTCAGGTCTTACTTCAACCATTAGTATCTCCCCTCATGGCTTCGTTTAAGTTTGACTGTACCTTTTGCAGTGCAAGATTGAGCACCGATTCTGGTGCATCCTTGCCGGTAAACTCTGCGCAGAAGGCCATGTAGTTGATGCCGTCTACCCATGAGTCATGGTGATCCGGTGTATTGGCGATGCGCGATAGCTTGATCGATAACAGTGCCAGTGCCACATCGTACGCTGTCTGGTGTCGCCCAGACATGATGCTGAGTAGAGTTGCAGCTCTCGCGAAATTCTCTTGCGCTTCACCGTAGTTCTTACCCCGCTGCGCTAACAGTGATTGCGCTTCTTTCAGTACATCTCTGTGATCCATCATTTCTTCCCCAATGCTTTTTCGAACTCGCGAACCCCGTAGAGAACGCTCGTGTGATCCTTGTTCAGCTTCAACCCGATCTGCGACAGACTCATCCCCAACTCTGTGCGTAGCCGGTAATAGACTTCCCTTCGACAGAGCACCAATGGCGCTTCTCGCGAAGGACCAGTAACGGCTTCTGGGTGCATCCGGTGCTTTGCGCATACGTCTCTCAGAATTTCCTTCCAGCGTGGCATTGCAGAAATGCGTGCAGCTTTCAGAAGCATGTGCGCTTCAGTGAATTGCCGTGCCAGTAGCGGTGGAAGAGGTGCCGGTTCCGGTTCAACATGGATTTCTTCTGGTACAGGTTCTGGATCTGGTGCAGGCGGTTCCTCGACCTTACGCATCACGATGTTGCGCTGATTGTTTACTCGTAAGCGAGAACGCACATCCCTGTAATGCGACTTCCAATCGATAACAGATGCCTCTGTCATAGCGCCCTCACCACGATATAGCTGATCCCGAATACAATAATCGCAGCGAGTGAAACGGCAAGCAGATTTAACAATAGTATAACAACTTCTCTGTCTGGCTCTCTCATTCCGTGTCTCCGTGTCCATGACCGTTTGACGGTCTACACAGTAACCGTATAAAGTTTTAGTCATTCTGGCAAGCGATAATCCTGTGGATAACTCAAAAAAATGGCCCCCGTGCCAATCGGGAGCACGAGGGCCGCTGCCCTGGGGAGGGTAGAGCAGCGCGGAGCAAGGCTCAACGCGTTGAAATAGTATCACTTTTTCACTTTGGGAGATACCGCTTGCCGGTTACATGTGACCATGTCTTGCCCATCTTGATCTGGCTGACGCTCGATTTGTGCAACCCATAGGTCTTAGTGATCTGGCTATACGGTCGCTCATCTAGGAAAATCTTCTTAGCTATCTCAGCTGTGATTTTCGACTGGCCGTTGCCTTCACCCTTAGCAGATCTGTTGCGTAGTACGCGATCCATAACATTATCGGCAACCGTGCCTGTCTGTAGGTGATACGGGTTTACGCAAAGCGGTGTATCGCATCGATGCCGCACAACAAGTGTTGGCCGTATCGCGCCGTGGAATACCTCATACGAAAAGCGATGAGCGCGAATTGATTTCCCATTGATGGAAAAGGTGCCGTAGCCATCAGTTGTGGCTACAGTCCCATTGATGATCCAACAATCATCGCGTTTCCCAACATCAACCTTCGAGTAGAAGCGTGCGATGTCGAGTATGTCGTATTTCTGTTTGGTCAATTATCGCTGCGGTGTCTCTGTTGCGAGGATACCGCCCATCGTCCCATAGCGAGCGAAAGACGGTATTGCTCTTTCTAGTGGTGCTGCTGCTTGGTTTAACAGATAACCACGAACAACAGGATTATTGTAAGCAAGGTTGGCAGCAACAGGTGTACCGAGATAGCCAATAGCAGCACCCGGTAATCCACCGAGTGTATAACCTAAAGCACCACCAGCACTTTGAGCCATCGTTTGAGGAGAAAGAAGACCTTGCAAATATGTTCTTTCAGCCGTTCCAGAGGACGGTGGATTAGCAACGATACCACTGATTCGCGAAAGTTCTTCGAGCTGACCACCGCGACCTCGCGCATAACCAACACGGTCTCTGTTTGAGAGAACATTGGCAATGTTCTTCAGTGACACGTTTCCAGCCTGCGCTTCCGCTCCTGTTCCAAGCGATTGCGAAACAATATTTAGATTGCGGTATTGGTCACGAGCGGTACGAAGACCTTCTGCTTCTGCTGCTGGCAATGAACGCTCGATTGCATCATCTACAGACTCACGCAAACGAGATATTGCCGCGTTGAGTTCTGGATCATCTTTCTTTGTTCTCTCAAGACGAGACAAAGTGCTTCTGATTTTTTGAAGATCATCACCAGAAGTCTGTGGCGCAAGTTTAAGAAGTCCCTTCGCCTGATTCACTAGAATAGGCTTAATGTTCGCATCAATAGTTTTGCTGTACTCATTCAGTATCTGTTGGACTTCACTCTTAAATCCTGCTCCAGTGTCGATTGTTTTGTTTTGAGTAAATGTATCGAACTGTTTCCCAAGAGCCTTAAAACTATTATCGATAACTTCAGGAGTAATCTCTTCAGCAGTAGCACCAAATGTTGACGCTACCTCGCGATTGATCGCAGTCTGCTGCGCCGCGCGAGGAGAAATTCCAGAAATATTTTCAAGCTGGCTTTCCAAGAAGCGCAAAGGTTTTAACTGCATCTGTTCGCCGGGACTAAGAGGAATACCTCTCGTTTTTGCAACATCAATCGCGGCCTGTTGCGCCGTGGTTGCTGCCGATCTCAATGGAGATACTGCGCGAGCAGCAGTGCCAAGCACAGCGGGTACAGCAGCACCAATAGCACCGCCAATACCTGCACCACTTGTTACATCTTGATCGCGACCAGTCGCTTCAAGCGCACCAAGAGCTGCACCTTCAACACCTCCAGCAAGAATTGTTTTACCTAAGTTGGCAAGAGTTGGCGCTGCACCTGCAAGTCTTGCAGTTAGTGATACTGGTGCCATTGCCATTGTACCAGCTACTGCACCACCCGCTTGCGCTATTGGCAAAGCACTACCGAAAGCCTGTTGTGCTGTTTGTGTTTGCGCACGTTCCTCTGCAAGCCTTTTCTGGTAGTCACCAGCACCCATAGAGGCAGCAAGTTTATCGGCATAACCAAAAGTTGCAGCGTCAGCGAGAACACGAGCTGCTGTGCCAGCTCCACGGCCAATCGTTGAGAATGTCTGCTTCATCTGCTCGGCATACGACATCGGTGCAGTTGTTGGTACAAACGTCATACCACCAGTTGCAGAACCTGTTGCAGGGTCATACTCTGGAACGTATGTGCCTTGAAGTTGTGGTTGCGCGGGCGCTTCTGGTGATGGTGCCTGTGCGGGTGCAGGAGTTTCTGGTTTTGTTTCCGCTGCCTTCATATCTCTGGCTATCTTAGCAAGCCTTTTCGCGTCCTCTGTATTACCAGAAGCATCGGCATTGCGGAGCGCTTGCAGAACTTGTTCGTAAGTAGCCATGTGTCAAACCTTACTGGTTGAGGTGTTTATAGATAAGCGCATCATCTGAAGTAGTAGTTGCTGGTTTTGTGCCACTGACAGGTGCAAGATCTGCAACACCACCACGACCTTGAGTAATTGACTTTCTCATATTTGAAAGAGTTTTTGTCATCGCATCATATTTTAACTTAATTGTTTTTTCGCTATCTGTAGCTTGTGGGAGATATTGCGCTGCATAATTGTCAGCTTCTGACATAGCCATACCAGCACCAGTCAGAGTACGACGTATCGCGTCTTCACCTTGTTTGAAGATGCGATTTATTTCACCCATTTGTCCAACGTTTGTCGCAAGAGCCATACGACTAGTGATATTCTTGTCTGCAAAATCTCCAGATTTAATTGCCTCATCAATCGTAGGTGCTCTCTCAAAGAATGTATCAATGATTGCAACCTTACCTGCAACTTCAGAAGGTAACTGTGTTGCAGGACCGCCCGCTACAGGGACAAGCTCACCAACATCATCTGGACCCATTGTCCCCGGTTGACGGGACCAAGCAAACCCTGATGGAGCTTGCGGAGCGCCACCCTTAAGAACAACAGGACCACTCTTTGTCATCTTTGCCGATGTACCTTGTGGCAATTTGTATTTGGTATACTCTTCCGGTGTTAATGGACGGCCTTCTTCTTCTTTCTGAGTTTTTGCAACAAGGTTTCCTTCAGCGTCTCTTTCATAAAGCACACCATTAACAATAAATGTTTCTGGTTTGCCAACTTTTTTTTGTAATTCGATTAAGTTTAAGGCATCGATTTGCGCCTGCATGGGGTTACGCGTTAACTCACTTACACGGGCTTGCTTAATCACAGCACCTACTTCACTTGGGCTCAATCCAGAGAACTTGCTTACATCATACCCAGTAGCGGCTTTGAATGCCTCTGGATCTTTCATGAGATCGCGGATCTTTGACGTGTCGGCTAACTCTGCCTGCTTCTCGGCAAACTGCGCCTGCATCAAGCGGCGCTGCGCTGCGTTATAGAGATCGGTGTTGATGCCAGAGATCTGCGGTCCAATCTGACCGAGTAACTGAGCACGTTGCGCACCTGTCATTGGCTGACCTGCGGCAATCAACAGTGATCCGATATTGCCAAGAGCGCCGAGCTGCGCTGAACGCACATCTTGGTATGGCACGCCTGTGGTGGGGTCGATGGCTGACGGGTTACCGTAAACGCCAGTACCGGACATCCAATCGCTGAGAAGACCATTAGCCATTATGCGCTCCTAAGAGAAAATACCGCGAATAGCAGGACCAACAAGCGGCCCTCTTGCCATTTCGTAACCATAGTTCGTGGGGATTCTGTTGTAGTATTGCTGCCAGAGATATGGGTTGCGGGCCAACTCTGCTGCTGTCGGTATTTGCGCTAACGCTCCGGTAGACGGAGCCGCCGTTGCTGCAGGTGCTGCCGGTGCAAGAGATCCCAGTTGTGCAGAACCACCACCACCATATTGTTGGCGATACTGTTCGGCTGTGAGATTCCCGTAAGGGCCATAGTCAGCACGAGGAGTGCCACTGAAAAGATTTCCGAAAAGACCGCTAGGTGCGCCAGCATATGCTTCATTCGGTCCACGAATTGGTTGCTCACGGCCACCTCCAAAGAGATTACCGATCCCACCGACTAGACCAGTCATAGCTTCCCCAATTACGTCAGGGATGTCCTTAACGTAGTAGTCAACCACTGGTCCTTGACCAAAATCCGTGATGCGCGATTTAACCTTGCTGATGTCCCCACCGGCGAACTCGTTTGCGTATGCCTGTTTCGCATAACCAGCACTTTGATCTGGATAAGTAGAAGTCATACCGGCTGCTTCAAGATCTGCGATGCGCTGATTAACGGCAGGCTGACCACCGAAGATCTGATCGAGTAATCCCGCGGGCTTTGCTGCTTCTGATGCGGGAGGAGTGAATGTGCCTTCCCCTGGCTTATAGCCGTAGCGAATGCTTGGCGGTTGCCCAGCAGGTGCAGCACCAGCAGCAGGAAGGTTTGCGAGATCGATAGACGGAGCCTTCCCCATCTTGTTCATCGCCCAACGGGTAATATCCGCTGCCGTCTTTTCGCCACCGAGAATGCTTTGGTTTGCCGTAATCGAGCCTTCATTAACGAGACCCATGATCGGCGTATCAGGATTTGCACTCAACACCTTTGCTGCATCACCTGCACCCAAGAAGTGCGAGAGATAGAGCGAGTTTTCGTTCACCGGCAAACCGCGCGCTGACAGGAAATCCGCGTTATCGCGTGCGAGGTTCGTCGCCATTTCGATAGAGAGATTAGGGTCTGTGCGCAGCTCAAGCACTTCTGCCGCTGACCGGCCTTCCTTTAGATCAGGGCGATACTTATCGATCATCCTGTTCCATGTGCCTTTAGTGAATTGCGCCAACCCAGTTGCTGACGAGGTCTTCGCTTTCGCAAAAGGATCACCGCCCGACTCGATGCCGATAAACTTGCCCACTGCGTTACGGAGCAATGCTTCACGCGCTGCGAGTTGCGCGGCTACTGCGGCAGGGCCACCACGAGTTGTAGGACCACCGGCAGGCTGCGATGCGATATAGGCTTGTTGCGCCGCGGCTTGAGCACGAGCGGCACCGGCTGCGCGGTTGGCGGCTTCTGTTGCCATAACAGAGGCATCTCTGCCTCCGCTTCCCCCGCCTGCGAGCAACCCGCCAACTGCCCCGTAACCACCGCCCCCACCGACTGAGCCGCCGCCACCCGTGCCAAAGCCAGGGGTGTCACCGGCGCGAGGGTTACTTCTAGTTTCGCGGTATCGCTGTGTATCTTCAGCCATCTGCTATTCCTTAAGCGCTGGCGGTCATGGGTGCGCCGAAACCGAGATTCACAGCGAGCTTGCCGCTGACTTTCTTAACCTGATCGGGATACTTCTTCGCGATCTCTTGCGCCATTGGGCCAACCACTTTCGGGTAGCTCTTTGGGTCGCCCTTGTACCGGTATGCGTACATCGTGAGACCCGTCGCTTTATCTTTGCCGAGCTTCTCGATGTCGGTCTTCATTGACTGGTCAGAGAGAAACGCTGCGAGAGATCCAAGACCCGCACCATAACCCGCACCAAGACCCGGAATGAGACCGCCAATCTGCGCACCAAGACCCGCGCCACCGAGTGCAGTGAGACCAAGATTACCACCACCGCTTGTCGTCGAGGATGTGGTCGTGGAGTAAGGAACCCCGGTCAAGCCAGCCTGACGAATGCCAAGCTGTGTTAAGGGGTAGTTACGCTCTTCCGCATAGCGACGGTAAGCCTCGTCCAGAAGCGCCTGTTGCTGTGTCTGTTGCGCTTTACCTGCTGCTTCGAGAGCGCCTGCTTCGCTTGTGAGTGCCTGCTGACCAGTGCTGGCAAGTGCGCCGATTTGACCGGCACCGGCAAGGCGCAACTGGGCAGCTTGCGCCGCACGAGCCTGATCCTGTGCCATGAGATCTGCCGCTGTGCGGAAGCCTTGCGACCGGATACCGGCAGATGTTTCGCTGGCAATGCGCATGGCTTCTGCGTTAGCAAGTGCTTCCTGAACACCTTGACGCGAACCACCGAAAGCCCCTGCCGCACGAGCTGACTGGCCGATCTGATTCTGTGCGAGCTGCCGCTGCCGCTCAATCGCCGCAAGCGCCCCTTGCTCTACTTGGGCTTGGTACGGGTCTTGGTATGTCTGCAACGCTTGTGCTGAAAACTGACCGGGCTGGTACTGGGCGACACCTTGCGCCGATTGCAGAGCAGAGGCATAGGCAGGCTGATATGCGCCAACATTGGTGCGCAGGAGATTATATGCCGCCTGCTGGTCAGGGGTCATCGCCGCAACTGTCTCGCCAGAGTAAGCCTGATACGGTGTTGCCGCGGCAGTCTTAGCCATCTCGACATTCTCTTTGCCGAATTGCTCAACCCAAGCAGGGACAGAGGAAGTCTGCGTCGTTGTTGGTCCAGATCCACCGCTCATCTTAATTCTCCAAGTCAAAGAACATGACAGTTTGAGCTTTTCGCCATCCCGCCTGCTCCATTGGTACCACTAAACCCGGTCGAACATACGCTCGACCCATTGTGCAATTCTGTTCTTTCGCGAACTCGACGAGCTTTGCCTTTAGGTTCATCACTTCGTCCAGTACGCCCGCACACCATAAAACCTCTAGGACACGCTTCTGGGGGAAATCGACGACCTGTGTGATCGCCAGTGCTCCGTCATTTAGGAAAGCCTGCATCTGGCCCTCCTTCAGCGCTTCAACTATGTCTTTTATGCTGTGCGTATATCCGCCTTTCTTCATCCCTGACTCAAGGAGCTTCAGGATTTGCTTTTCATCGAGACCCAAGAGGCACCGCCGTTGTTACAAGGTTACCTGCGTTGTCTACCGTCAACTTATACACCGATCCGTCAGGACTTTGAAGGAGTATGCTTTCCACGGCCTCTTCTGTCGAAACGCCAAATGTAATCGTACGCTTCAAGGTGTCGAAGATTGTCGCAAAAGCTGACGGGTTATAGTCTGGCGGAGGTGTCGGGATGAAGATTCTCATCGACCACCTCGAGGTACCAGATCTAACCGCGTCTCTCCCACAGACCACGGAGCATCTTCTGTGGACTCTAACCTGATGCGCATCTCACGCCCAGAAACACGAACATCTGTGTATCCATTGGCGCGAGGAGAAAACACTGAAGAAAGCGTCTCTGTGCCTTCAGGTGTATAGGACGTGTAGAACTGCAACGCGGTCGAGTCGTAGCCGTAGCCAGAGTCTGTCAAAGCCTGTTTGATCATCATCACATTGTTACCCTGTTGCAGGTTGAGAGACCCGCTCTCAACCCAACGCTCACCCACAAGCGATGCACCATTATTCGTCCAACCGTTCTCTTGATAGAAAAGGTCGTTCGTGTTGTCTGCCGCTATAGGGTAAGGGAATACACTTGCGCCGGTTGAAGCTGTGCGCGTCATCTCACCAATAGACCACCAACCTTCAGCGTAATTGTAAATCACATACTGGTCAGGGACAGCGGAACCGACTGACGGATACCAGAACCATGCTTCTGGGAAGAGACCATTCTCTGCACCATGTGTGTAGAGAGTTCCTGCGGTCGGGTCCATATTGTTAACGATATACTCATTAACATCACACGGGAGAGGTTTCACATAACCGCCGTCATATATCCAAAAGTTTTCGCGCCCCATCCAAATGCAGCGTCCACCGAATGTCGCAAAAGAACGAGGTGCCTGTAGACCGCATCCAAAACCGATGCGCTCAAAGCCGTAAATGTATGGCAATCCGACATACCGCATCAGCCATGCTTCATCTTCAGTCCAGATCAGTGTCCCTTCACGGACAGAGACAGCCATGATGATGCGCGATTGCGTATCAAGGTCAAAGAAACCCGCTGTGTTTGTGGCTGAAGCAAAATCCCATTCCGCATAGTCTTCCGCATCAGACCATCCAACACGACGAGGATCGCCGTTCATCCCGAAAAGCACAGCATGACGTTCTGGCGTTACGATCACACCGCGATTCTGCGTAGGTGTGCCAGAATGAGTTACAGTGCCACCAGAAGACGTGGCGTTTGTGTCGCTTTGGGAATAGGTAAATGTTGTATCTGTTGGTACTGAAGCGACTGTAAATGTGCCATTGAATGAAGATGTCGTAACACCTGCAATCACAACGCTTTGACCAACGCGGAATGAGTGATCAAGTGCCGTCGTAACAGTCACTACGTTAGAGGTACGGGAAATAGTAGTAATGTTAGAGAACCCAACAACACCAGCCTGCGTGTCTCCTGGGTGATAGATAAACAGACGACCATCAGACGATGCAACTGAGAGCAAATCTTCCCCCCAGTTATCCATTGTCCATGTGAATGACGGGACACTCAACTGGCTTGGCGGGCGAGGATAGGTTGGATCTGTGTCATCGCCGTAAAGCAACGCACCATAATTGTAAGCACCATAACCGCCGTAAAGCCCCTGTTCTGCGGGGACGAAGTTGGCAGGGGTGATGTCGGTATAAGTCGATCCTTCACCGGCATAGAGTTTATTCTCGCACCCGATGATAACCCAGCTAGAGCCATCATTAGCCATTACCGGAAACAACGCCCGCACAGTGCTTGCTAATGGTGTTTCAGTAATGCGCTGCCACCCGCCAACAGGAAGGAGCTTGTTCGACCGCCACCGAATAAGGTTTGCATCCCAATAGCGTCCCTTTGCCATCAAAGGTGTGGCAGGCTTAACTACGCCAGGTGGGATCGCGAGAGGGACTAACGGCATCAGGCATCTCCAAGACGCGCGAGGTCTACTGAAGCTATATTTACCTCATTAACGCGTCGGCTCCAACCCTTACCGAAAGTGTCAAAGGTTTGCAGTGCTTGCAGAAACTCTAGCCGCGCATGGTTATACTCTTCGATGAAGAAGCGAGCACCGTCGCGGTCTACATGCGCCCTAATAGCAGCAAGAGACGCAGGCCCTATTGCGCCATCCTGCGCCACGCCGCAAATCTTCTGGGCAATCTTAGCCGCTCGTCCCGTGCCAGAATTGATGGCGCAGTCAAACATCGACATGTCTACTCCTGACGGCAGATCGTCTCCCTTGATCGCGTCCCAGTACCGCTTCTTGTATAGCGGTGCCACATCTTCCGGTTTCAGATTGCGTATATTGTCCTTAGTCACCTCGTGACCGACCCACTCTTCCCATACCTTTTTCGTGCAGCCGAGATTTGTAGCCCCGCCTGGGTCTTTCGGATGGTCAACGTAACCGCCCTCGTGTTTCAGTACCGCTGCAAGGCATTGGGAAAAGTTCTTCTGCATCACTTGCTGTCCGTGTGACGATGGGCTGACCCGAAATAGTATGAGAGAACAAGCATCAGTGCGCCATCAAGCGTACCGAGAACCCGTGCGATCAACTCGCGCATCGATGCCTCGATCACATTGTGTAGCATGAACCACTGGACGCATCCCCACGCAACGACAACGATTACTGCCAACACACGCGGTGTCAGGTCATGGGTCATGATGGCGTAGTTTCTGGCGCTATCTCTGTCCGATGCGGCGATGCGCTCCAAGTCGATGTCGAGCGACTTCATCTGCACCTTAAAGTCAGCGTCAACCTTTTTGAGTGCCGCCAACTGGTCTGCCGTAGGGTTTGCCAGTGCGAGCTTGATCTCATCGTCAGAGGCATCAGGATGACCGAATAGCGCGCCTGAGAGCGCCTTCACCGCCATACCTGCTACTGGTCCACCCATAGCCGTAGCAAGAGTTGGCGCGACTGACCCGATTAGTGGGCCAAATGTTTTGAGTAAATCCATGACTATCCCCTATCAGTGCCACTTGATGAGCAACAGAAACCCTGTGATGCCCATCGCTACAACTAGACCCATTACGATTAAGAATAAGCCTGCCGCATCCTTGATCTCGGCTGCGCGTTCCGCTGCGAGTCTTTCTTCCTCGCGATGCTGACGCTCAACCTCTTTGCGGATCTCTATCACTTCGCGTTGAACTGCCTCGTAGGCGGCAACCCCATAGAAAGAGATAAAGAGATTCTTGATCTCTTCCTGCATCTTGAACGCCTTCGCTTTCAACGCATAGCGTTCCATTGCCTCTTTCTCGATCTCTTCTGGGTTAGAGAAGAGCTTCTTCTTTGGCGGTGTAGCAGCAAGATGCGTCAGTTGACCTACAGCGTTCCACAGAGATCCGAGATCCTGCGCCATTTCCTGTATTTCTTTACCGGCAGCGATAGCACCCTTCAGCCCATTGTAAGCGGCTGTTGCTGTCGCAATAAGCGTAATTGGGTCCATTATTTACCAACAAGTTTGAAGGCCGTATCTACGAAGAACCCAAGCACAACACCGACTACCACAAGAATCGCACCGGCCCCGCGCCACCGGTTCATAGCTGACGAAATACCTTTAATGTCGGCCTTTAACTCCGCCATGTCGCGGTGCAGATTCTCGACCTGAGCCTCTAGTCTGCCGATTTGCTGGTTCAGATCGTCTGACATTAGAACCCCCTATTACAATGCTGGAGCGTTAGGATCGCGTGGCCACTGGATATTTGTAACGGCAGAGATAAAAGATTCAATATCAGACGCGCCATTGAGTGCAGTTTTAACCTCCGCCGCCTTAGCACGAACAGCCGCACGATAGGTTGACCAATCGGCGGGAACGTCTGCACCGCCTTCGGCCTTACGCACCACCATCCAATCGCTAGGCAAGAGGATTGTGTAAGCCTGATTGTCGATCTGCTGCGACCATGACTTCTTGAGATCAGCCAAATCTTTAGGAACGCCAAAGTTCCAGTAGAAGCGAACATCATAGACTGCCGGATCAGGAGCCTCAGTAATACCGACAGCGGCTTTCTCATCAGCCGTAGCAAGACGAAGCCAATTTGCGGGGTAGCTGATGCCATTGTATTTAAAAGCTACATCAACCTGTAATGGTGAACCGTGAAGAAGAAACATTATCTTGCCCTCGATATGTTGAATGGGTTTTCGGCAAATGCCATGTAAATAATTGTATCTCCACTTGCATTATGAGTGCTAGATGATGTCCGAATCTTAAAACCATTAGATAAAAAATCAGGTCCAGTTTCTGCGGATGATTCAGCATTTGAAAGATTTGGAAATAATGCTTCCAAAACAGCATTATAAGTTGATCTTGAACTATCAAAGAGCCGCCAGTTCTGTGCAGCACTCGAATCTTTCACCAAAATGAATCTTGGTCTAAATCCTGTGTAAACAAAAGGCCCGTCCGTCGATCCATTCCCCGTATATTTTCCGAAGGCAGAATAACCGGAGACTGCGGAGAAGCAGTAGGCGACAAAACCCAAGCCAGAGCTATTTGTTTGAGCAGAAGTCCCCAATGAGAATACAGAACTTGTTGGCTCAGTATTATTCCAAATAGTAGAAGTTGCTCCAAATGCGCTTGTTGAGTTTAATATACCATATTGCGTTGCACCCAATGATTTATGATAAACGCACCAATTTGAATTGGTATAAGATGACAATGACTTTGTAATATAAAAAGATGGCGCTACACCAAGACCATGCCCGACAGTCGCGTTAGCACCCGTGCCAGTATAAGTAACGATACTAAACCCTGCACTAGTGTTCGCGCTTACCTGTGATGATATAGTGCCGGAGTTGTTAGTGACGGCAGTGCCGCCGCCCTTCCAGCCCCAATAAACGTACGATATGCCATTGGTATTGATGTTGCCGGTGGAAACCACGTTCATGCCAGTAGAGGTAAACGTATTTCCAAGTCCGCTATCTTCTGCTTGCGTCGAGTTAGAGTACAACGCCTTGTCAGGAGTGCGAACTGAATCCATCAAAACGTGGAATTCAGTGTTGGCGCGAGACTTGTTCCAAACAAAATCAGGCTGGAAGCCGAGTTGGGTCAAACTTTGTGTGCTTCCGTTACCTGTGTATAGCCCGATATTAAAATTCTTCGCACCATTAGTTATGCTTGGCGCGGGGAGATTATACGTGTTTAGCGCATTGAAGCCAGTTGGCGGGGTGTAGGTAAATGGGCGTTGGCCGAAGTTGAAAACAAAAGTGCTTGTTTGCGCAGTTGATCCATCACCTGCTATCGCAACATAAGTTCCAGAAATTCCTGAGAAAGCCTGTCCCTGTGAAACGCCATTTTTATAATAAGTTAGTGTTCCACCATCTAAATCTAATGCAACGCCAATTATATCATTTGTCGTATAGGTTGCACCATAAGCAGTGCTAGTATTATTATTTCGCTTTACTCCAGTGTGAGCATAAGAGTATTCAGTCGAAGTGCTGCCAAGAACTGCCGTAGTTGTAAAATCAGCATTTGCAATTCCAATGTGATAATCAGCCCCAGCACTACCCGCAGTTGGAGTTACTTCCCAATACCACTGACCAGACGATACAGCGATTGTGCTTGGCTTAGTTTTTGTTCCTGTTGAACCAGTTGTAGATTGTAGATTTCCATCACTTAAAACAGCAGTAGCACCCTGAATATATAACGGATTAAGAACCGCATAGTTCGATGCTCCCGCTCCCACCGTAGGCGAGTCAATCATGCTGTCGTAGGTTGTGCCAGCAGTCAGAGAGATGTTGTTAGGTGTCCAGTTGTTACCGTTGCCTGATGAGTCTTGGACAAGCGTAGTCGTGGATGTTGTATTGCTGAACGGCAGATAGAAACCATTAGTCCCGTATGTGCCAGCGTATTTCTTTGGTTGCCAGATACCATTGAGATCGGTTTCACCAAAGGATGATGGTGTTAATGCTTGGCCGTCGATGAAGTTTACTTCGGCAAGATACCCATCAAAATAGTTGGCATTGCCTCCATATCTTGCGATATTGTGAGCAACTGTATTATTTACAAATAACTGCTCATTTTGAGATACAGTGTTTGTATTAGTCCCAAAAGCAGTTACTTGCGATCCATTAACATAAACCGTAAATGTTGGTGTTGCCGGAGTCGTATCCGCCACAACCATAATATGATACCAAGCGCTTGGATCACGGAAAACTTGAGTAGTGTATTTCAAAACCTTTGATGTAGCAGCAAGCACATATTGGATGCCGAATGTATTATCGGAGTTAAAGAAAAATGCAGTAAAATTATTGGCATCTTGAAACGCATCAAATACCCATTGCGCTGAACCAAGCGAACCGCGCTTTACCCATGCGCTCCAAGTCCAAGTTCTGCGATTACCAGCACTTGCAGGAGTGCGATTAAGATAAGCACTCGCAGACGAACGGAACCGCAATGAGCGACTAATGGTATAAGCCCTAGCGCCGCCAAGAAGGAGATTGTTTACTTCGACAGGTAAACCCATAACTCACCCGATGTTAAGAATTGCTTGCGCCGCAATGCTAGTCGATGAACGAACCGTATAGACAATCACATCCACCGCATTGGCAGTCGTTGTAAGTGTCGGAGCCGTAGCCGCAGGGAAATCCCAATAGGACGAGTAGGCCAGCGTCCGTGAG
>Ga0209358_10000401_pt1 | contig 38244 bp, 39 predicted proteins | sample LauGreFa1BDMLBSN_2_FD_187574 | JGI IMG/M metagenome (GOLD analysis project Ga0209358, IMG submission 187574) | Freshwater lake microbial communities from Lake Michigan, USA - Fa13.BD.MLB.SN (SPAdes) (version 2) | ecosystem: Environmental > Aquatic > Freshwater > Lake | place: Lake Michigan, USA... | reverse complement strand
ACCGTGGAGTACTTAATTTAAGTACTCCCTAAGGGTGCTGCCAAGTGGCGAAATATGACACTTAATAGGTCAGACTCGCAAAGCGAGTCTTGACATTAAGAGTACTTAACTTCGGCACTTGGCGGTAGCAGTTAAATCAACGAGACAGCGGCCGAATATTTACGCCACACAAACTCTATAAACAACATACTCACCTGCAGACGGCGATGACCTCGTTATTTTTAAAATATCTCCTGGTGTGGCTCCAATTACACGGGTGATTGGATCTTCATGGTATCGAATTAGTGGAAACTGTGTTTTTTGTGTAATATACATAGTTTTCATAAGTCCCTCGTGTTGCTCTTTTGCTATGATTTCATGTGTAGGTACTAAATAGTGCTTCAATGGATTCATCTGAAAACTGTCAATATAGAAGAAACTAAGCCGGAGGTTTCGTTTCGCCCAGGAACTTATAGATGCCGCGTTGAAAACTTGAACAACCGGTTCATTGATTAGGCAAATTACACTTGTCTGTGCGGGGTCTACCGGAGACCCTATTTTATCTGTTGATCGGCTATTGGGATCTATGCTGTCGGCACCCTTCCCCGCGGGAGTTTCTAAAGAGGCTATAAATCCAGGAAGTTTTTGCTTGAGTCGTTGTAGGAATATGTAAACACGTACAGTAGGGGTAGGTGGATTCATTCCCTCTCTGGCTTTTACAGTAAATTCTAGAGCCTTACCATTTGAAGTGGCGGCAAGGGCCTCACGAATTTCCTCAGGACCATATTTACTTGCACCAAGTGTGTCATATCCACGTTCGTGTAAGATATCTAGGAGTACCTGACGTGAACGGAAAACCTTTTCAATATATTGTGCCATCTATGATTCTATTTATAATTCAAATAGAGTCAATTTTAAGCCTTAGTAATTATTGTATCTTAGATACAGTTACGGTTATATTGGCCCCACCTGCTTGAGATTCTACTTGTTCTCCTCCACCTGCCGTGCCTGGGGCAAATGAAACACCGCGACCCTTTTTTAGGGTGAAACTTTTCTTTGGTTTTGGTCCCTGAGGTAAAGCAAAATTTGCCATGGTTGCAGGGTCGGTGGGTACTGAAATTGTTGGTGGTGCACCTGGTACACCTGATGTAATTATCTGTGCTGGAGGCTGTGCTGCTGGATTTGCGTATACTGCAGGGGCTTGACTCATATTTACACCTGGATAAGCGGGGAAGGGTGCGGGATATCCATAGGGGAGTGGGGCTTGTGCTCCAGAGTATGCATAGGGGGGTGGGTATCCATAGGGTAGAGGATATCCCTGGGGTTGTTGGGGTAGAGGAGATCCCTGGGCTTGTGGTACAGGTTCTACAAGACTCTTGCTCACTTGATCTAAATCTTCATTTGCAATCACTTCCTCTGGTTGTGAACCGGGCACCACTTGAATAGATCTGGCCGGCGGAACTACGGTTACTGTCGTTGGAGTTGGCTGGAATACCGGTCCTTCTTCGGTCTGAACTAGTGATCCCTGTACAGGTCCTGCCATGGGATTGGCTGCCGCCGCCACTGCTGCAGCCGCAGCCTGAATAGATCCCTGAACTCCCGTGGCATTTACTACCACGTCCATACCCTCACTGACAATCGGTACCTCTTTTGGTAAGGCACCTAATTTCATTAGAAGTTCTGGAGATGCCTCCAATGGCCCTTCGGCTTCTTTCCTGTATTCAGGTACTCTTGTTTCTGGTAATGCCCGCTCAGGCAAAACTCGTCCCCGTATACCTTCCACCTTGGATCCTGTAAGTTTGATTGCAGGTAAGTCCTTTTTATCTAAACCATCTAATGTGAGTAAATCTTTCTCCGTCATAATTCGCATACCAATATTCATATATGTTTCTAACTCTTGTGATAATAGTTTGAAGGCATAGGGCATCTCAACTGTTACAGGGGCCACGATCGTTTTTCGAATAGGTGGAACCAATTCTAAATCATGCGCACCAGACCCTATGAATCCTACTGGACCTGTACAGAGAGGGCAGACAAATAGATCTTGTTTATGGTTTTCTATGGGTATTGTGCCACAACCCTTGCAGACGCGGAAACTGACACCGTCCGAGCGCAACATATATGACTCATTTACAAAGGCGCTGATACCATGCCCTACAATGGCATCGCGTTCCATTTCACCTATACGCAGACCGCCCTGGGCCCCACGGCCTCCCGTCGGCTGGTGCGTCTTCTGCTCTCGCCTGCCTTTTCCACGCGCATTCCATTTATCTTCTACCATGTGTTTGAGGCGCATAGAGAAAATTGGCCCAATAAACATATCAATACTATGTTGTTTTCCGGAAGTTCCGTCGTATAATATCTCATTGCCGAATTTTTCAAAGCCTAGTTGTTCAAGAGCATTATTCATCTGTTTAGTAAGTCGCCCATCGTCCGTAAATGCGGTTCCATCAGCAATTGCACCAATATTTGCCGCTATTTTTCCCATTACCATTTCAATTACGTGCCCAATCGTCATACGTGAGGGAATTGCGTGCGTATTCATAATCATGTCTGGTACTACGCCATCTTTTGTACGCGGTAAGTCATGTGATCGTACAACCATCCCAATTGTACCCTTCTGCCCGTGGCGGTTGGAGAATTTATCACCCAGTTCTGGAACCCTGTACTCAACACACCTTATTTTTACTGTACGTAGACCCTTGTTGTTTACTAAGACCACAATAGACTCAACGCGCCCATGAGTCCATACCTGTGCGGATTCAGAGGCATCTACATATTTTCCATTTGGAAGTTCCATTACACGTCCCACGATTACTGTATTCTCATCTACGTATGATCCTATTTTTACGATTCCAGCCTCATCCAACTTAGAATAATCCATTCCCGGTTTCATATCCGTCCAGGTCGGTATAGATTTGGGATTTGCAATTCGTGTCTTTGTCTTTGCTAGTTCATCATCCTCCTCAAAGACCTTATATGAGCGATAATGTATTGTATTGAAAAGACCCCTCTGCAGGGCATCGTGATTTATCACAATACCGTCCTCTTGATTATAACCTGCAAACATTCCCATCGCCAGAATTATATTTGTACCATATGGCATACGACCCTGGCCTAGATAATCATAGTATAAGGTACGCACTAGAGGAGGTGACCCATTCGTTAATATGCTGGCCTGATTATCAAAACGCATGGAGGCATTTGTAGCGTAGACTGAGATACCTTGTTTGGACTGTGAATCTCCCAATTGATTACGAACTGATTGATTGTGGTGTGAGAAGGGGATGAGTGTTGTAATGGCGCTCATAATCGTTGATGGATGTATCTCCACATGGGTCGTGTTAACTTCTGCCTGCTCCAAGAAATTCACAACAAGGCTTTCATTGTGTTCATATGGATCTACATACTCAATAAGACTAGAATAAGGGCTTAGATACTCTATATATTCCGCCATAGTTGGACCCTCGCGTTCCTTCAAGGGATCCAAAAATCCCACCCAGGAAAGCCCATTCTCCTTCGCCTGAGGTAAAGAACCCATTACCATATCACGCCATGTGCTTCCAGCCGCGGCTAGTTTTTCTTTGGGATACCTTCCAGATCCCCACGGTTCCATATGGAGAAGAGGTCGCCCTGGCCGACCCTCATCTAGATTTATAAGAATACGCCTGTCACGAATAAAAAATGCAATACCCGCGGATGATGATATGCAGCCCGTCCATTTTAGCAATTTCACGAGTCGTGTTAATTCATTTGCAGCCAAAGTATATCCAACTAAGCCATTATTGATGAAGACTGCAACTGACATGGCGCGCAAATCACCGGTTGTATCTATGACGCGTATTATGAAACCCCGGGTAAAAAGCCAGTGCAAAAACGGTTTGGCTGGTGTGGCAATACTTATAGAGGTGAGAACGCTCATGTTTTTAGCAATACCAATACTTGCACCTCCGGGTGTCTCATTCGTACAGAAATAACCATATTGACTCGTGTGCAGATGACGGGGCCCTGTGAGTTTCATACTCGTATCGAAATCCAAGACCACGCGGCGACAATGGCTCATGAAATCAATATAAGAGAGTCGTGAAAGCGCCTGTAGAACACCTGCTTTGTCTTTGCCAACACCTGAGCCCCATTTGCCCCGAAATCCACGCATTAGACCTGTTGTTAACATGTTGGTTTGTACGGTTCCGCCAACCTTTGGTGACTTGAAAATATCAGCAGCGTTACTCTCGGAGAAAATATTCATGAAACTCTCATCCATATAGACACTCTTATTGTAGTTATACTCTTCATCAATTGCTCTACCCACTGCTTTTGCCCAATTCTTATAGACACCTTGAAAGAGTGTCTGTGTTAGAAATCCAGACACAAGACAACGCTGGTTTCGGGTGTCATCGCGGTTGGTATTGGCGTCTAGACCCATGTAGACCCTGTAAATCTTGCGGACACAGTCACCTAAGAAGGCTGCTCTTGCCCCTGGAGAATCGGGTACATGTGTGAATGTCTGATTATGTATGATATCTAGAACATGTGCTTCGCCAAAACCCTTGGTAAGAGTCTTAATATATTGAATAGCGGAATATGTGTCTAGAACAGGATATGCGTCTATGAAACACGCGATTAAGTATGGCTCAAAGAGTTTAAGTTCCTCGGGATCCATACTGGGTATAATTTGTCTAACAATTTCTTCGTCTGATTCAATACCGAGTGCCCTGAATAATACGCAGAGAGGAATTGACTTTCTGACAAAGGGTAGACTGACATGTAAAGATTCCGTTTTTCTGATGATGGCGAAATTAGTTCCACGGATCTGTTTAGTTTCTGGAGATAAACATGATATCATCGCATCAGTAGTTATCTGAGGATCGGCCTCTCTGTTTTGTATATATAGGGTGTTGAATGCCTGTTCTTGGTGTGTTATCAGAATTTTCTCTGAACCGGCTATAATAAAATACCCCCCTTGGTCATAGGGGCACTCCCCCACAGCCTCTAGGAATTCTGTGGGTTTTCCATTCAATAGACAAGCCTTACTGTGAAGCATAACAGGAATATCTACAAGAGGAAATTGGGGTAGTAGAGTCTCACGTACTTTTGGTTCGCCGCTTGGGTCTTTTTCAGAGGCAAACGTTACTCGAACAAGAATATCGGCATAGACTCCTGCAGCATATGTTAAATCGCGCAAACGGGCTTCATTTGGAAAAAGTAGGCGTACTTCTTCGCCCCCCATATGCTGGAGTGTAGGAGTACCAAGCCGAAGACTTTCAGCATTTTCGCCACCCACAAATATCTCAACCTTGTATTTATAGGTGGTTGTACCAGGAATTAAATCTTTCAAAACAATGAGGGGATTCTGGCCTTTGATGATTGTGGGCAGATCTGATTCTAAAAATTGATTATAAGAATCTATGTGGTGCCTCGTATATGGGTATACTGTTGTTTGGAAATACTGGTCTAAGAGTCTTCTCGGAATTTCCATGGACCTTATTGTATCAGTTGACATCGCCTCTTAGACACTCTATTTGACTCGTGATAAAATCTTATACAGTATCTTACGTGTTAAAATATAGTACTACAAAGTGCCGAAGTCCTAAACGCGCAGCATTTAGGGTAACAAGTACTCTTAATGTCAAGACTCGCTTTGCGCAGCAGCGAGCCTGACCTATTAAGTGTCATATTTCGTCACTTGGCTGAGTGCAGCAAACCCTTAGGGAGTACTTAATTTAATTGTAGTACAATTGAATTAAGTATTAAGATATATATTATTAGACCCTTCCATATATTTCACCTGTGCGCACCCCATTAGCGCCTCCTGCAGCAGTACCAGTAAAAGAACGAGACCAAGGGGGGTTTATTGATGCAATATAGTTGGTGTTAGGAGTGCGCAACGGTGGATTTCCAACGGGATCGGGGCTCGGGAAAGGCTTTTGACCTTTATAGTCCACCATCACGGCTGTATTCACCGTGTTATTTGGAATTGGAGATACAACATTTATAGGGCGTACTAGTCCATCAAACCACCCTCCACCTACCTGAGATGCTTTGGAGCCTTCCGTCGGAAACCCATTTGTTTTTCCACAATCTGCGGATAAAGAATTACTGTAATAGCGATCCAATCCCTCCTGTTGATATGACGGGAAGTTTCCATATACACCATTTAGTCCAGAACGCATGGAATAGTCAATAGGCGCTCCTCCAAGAGGTGCAGCGCCTCCGTGCATTTTTTTACTACGCCGTGTCATCACAGCAGTGCCTTTTAAGCCATAACGAAATTTGAGATATGATGCAGCCTCGGCCGGAGATATCTCTCTTTTAAACACCTTGTGCCACTCAACCCTGTATTCGGAAAGAGCATCTTGAAATGATTGTTTTGCCTTTGGTTTGAGCCGGTTCACAACCTTTTCCATATGGTCAAAAGCAGATCTGAGTTTTTTTAAACCCATTTTTGAGCCGGGGCTACCCTTTTTTTGATGTGCTTTTCTTGTCCCCTGCTTAACCATTCTATTTATAGAGTATACTTAATTTAAGCAGCACTAAGGGTTTGCTGCGCTGAGCCAACTACCGCGGAGTGCTTAATTTAAGCACTCCCTAAGGCTACCGTGGAGTACTTAATTTAAGTACTCCCTAAGGGTGCTGCCAAGTGGCGAAATATGACACTTAATAGGTCAGACTCGCAAAGCGAGTCTTGACATTAAGAGTACTTAACTTCGGCACTTGGCGGTACCACTTATCCTAGGATCTGCAAGATAGCCCTTACGCATATAATTTAGCAAGCTTATCTATTTCTTCTGATTCAATAGGCTGATACATACTAACACATTGACGTATAATTACTGTTTTACTATTTGCGCGATTTACCTTACAGAATACTCTTTTACTATCTAAATCTTTAAAAAAACTAATTACAGTGTCATCATCACATATAAATATATAAATAGGTCCAAATAATGTGTATGACATTTTTATGTTATGAGTAGAAATCGTAGTGTTTTTAGCAATATCTATATAAGTAATTACAAAACCACTTGATCTATTTGTAAACTTTGCAGCCTCTAAATTAAAATGTGGTAAAGGTGATTTTGAATCTGGACTAACAAGTGGTTTTACAATCATTGGATTAAGAGTTGACTCTGTAAGACCCATCTATATAAATATATATATATATTGTGTTTAGATGCCTTGATATACATTGTAAATATGTGCCAATAATATACCAGATTCTTCATTTACATTCTTTATTTCATCTTTATCATATGTTACTTGAGTAATGTACCAACGGCGTGTAATATCAATCCATGATTTTATATATTGTGAATATCTTACAGTATTTATAAAATCATTCTTAAATGCTTTTATATATTTCTCTTCTATATTTATAAGGTCTGCCATTAAAGTAAAGTAATCATATACAGTTTCAAATAATAATACTTTATCGTTATAAAAATGGTTATTAATTGCCGATAACTTTAATTGTTGTGAACATTTTGCCTCAAATACTTTTAAATTAAATCCATACACCTTAAATCGCTCAAATGCCCATGAACATGCACCATACTCTCTCATTTGATTATATATAGATACAGATTGCATATAAGTAAAATTCTCATTGGAAAGAATATTTAGTGGATATAAAGGTGTTACAAACATATAATCACAACACAGTAAACGATTATTAATCGCTTTTCTTAGCGTACTTGCTTCATAAACATAACTACATCGTCTTTCAAAATTAATTACATATACAGGTTTTTTAGGTATTTCCATAGTAGCAATATCTTCTGTATTCATTATATTTTTCAAGCACTTTCTATATATCCATATATGACTAATATTTTTTATGGCACTTCTAATTTTAAATAATTTTAAATATAGGCGTTTTATTTTATTCCATTCTATTTCTTCTTTTTTTCTATTAGATTCTACAAACTCTCTTAATATAGGTAATATTTTATTTATATTAAAAAAATTATAGAATTTAAATGTATTTTTTTCCATAATATTAGAAAAAAAAGATGAAAAACCTCTTTTTATTGGACTGTGTAAATTTATTATATCAAACTTCTGCTTTTCTTGATATGTAAGCGTTATAGTGGAAGGTAAAATTATTTTACTATTATTACATATATTGAAACTAGTATGTTTGTATGTTTTTATAAAATATAAAGATTTGAATGACTTATTTACCGAAATCTTATTTTTAGATTCGTATTTTTTTCTTTTTTGCGAGTTTATTCTCTGCTTATTTTGCCATCTTTTTTTACTTGATCGTATAATACCCATATTAAATTCTCTATCAGTAGATAATAATGTTTCTTCATATGTAATAATAGGTAAATCCTCTAAACGAAACCATTTTATATGAGAAATATCAGCAAACGAAACCTCCATTACATAAAGAATGCGGAATATGTTTAGGCTTTTACGCTTCTTCTATTTGAAATATTTTTAATTTATTACCATATATAACTCCAGATCGAGAACCATTCAATGTATACACCACATTATTATTTGCCATATATATTGTCTCTGGAGTTATAACTCGTCTTACTGTCAATAAATTAGTTGGTAGATCTTTTGACAGTCTTTCATGTACTCCACAAAATTTAGCAACAAGACCCAGAGTAGCAGACCTACAACGCATTAAAGTAGAATTATTCTGTATAATTGCCTGACACTGATATGTATTTGTATCACTATCGGGTGCTATTATAAATTTTGCTCCCTCTTCCTTTTTTAATAAAGCAAGAAGGGGTTGCACGGGTACTTTCAATTCTTTGGCTATTTCTTTTGCCATAGAAATACCTTTAGAATACAATACGGCATCCAAACTTTCCCATAGACATTTTGGAATAGGGTATTCTTGCGCCATTGTGCGTTTAAATAAGCTATTACAATTTCATTTTTTACGGTAAGTTGTATAATGGTTTCACCAGTAGAATGGGGGCCAAATGCCTGGAATCTATTACATGGTATAGCCGAGCGCGTAGGAAATCAACATATTTTATCAATACAGCGCGATGAACAAAATGCGTTAAGAAATATGCTTAAAAGTCTATGGGCACTTATACCTTGTAAAACTTGTCAAAAACACTATCGCGAATGGATACTACGAAATCCACCTGAAATGTTTACATATAAATCAGGTGGTTATTTACAAGAAGAAATGCGATCCTGGGTGTTTCGTCTGCATAATTCTGTGAATGAATCAAAGACGGTTGAAACAGAATTTAGAGAGGATATGTTACAGTCTACCTACTCTAACATAAATTTGCGGGAATGTGCAACAAATTTGAAATCCCTTTATAAACGTGGGGTTTATGCAGGAGTAATAACCCCCGAATACTGGAAGGTGGCATGGAGGCAAATGGATTTATTATTGCGATTTATTGGAGTTTAATTTTGTGCCATACAAACGGTTGGACTTGGAGAACTAGCACTGGCTGGTATAATCTGAGATAAAATACCAAGCAAATCAGAAGATCTTGCACCACAATTCTTAGATAGATTATATAAACCATAACCAATACCTGCAGATGTTAATCCAAAGACTATAGAAATTATATAAGCCCACCTTCCAGTACCTTCGCAATCACTCATCAAAGAAAATCTAAGCCCTATTATTATTAATCCAACAAATAATGAACAAAATGTAATATACATACCAACAGTTATACGTTTTTCATAATTTAGTTTATTATTTAAATCACCTGTTGCAGTTAATGAATCATGTGCATTTGTAAGAACATAACCAAAAAAGAAAAATACACTTGTTATCCAAAAACTGGGAATATTTTCTCCAGAATGTATATTGTTTACATAGTATTGAAATGTTTTAAGAGATTTATAATCAGTTATAATATTACATGTATCTACTTTAGAACGATTCCACATATTAGTACTGGCGAAGCCAACTAATGTCTGTAATAACCATGTATAAATTGGCACAATGAATGTTAGTCCAACAAATAATACTGTATGTGCTATTGATCCGGTGGTTACAGAAAAAGTAAATGATGTCATTACAAGAACTAAAGGTAATTGTTGAAATCCGCGATATAAATATTCTTTTACACCCCCAATAAAACTTGAAGCTGAAACCAGCGACATTCTACACTTGTCTTACTAAATAATTTATCCCTCTATCTTAGGTCGGTCCACATACAAACATCGGCTTACCAAGTTCTGCTGCACTCATTATTATTGGTAAATTGAGAATATTTACACTTTCGCGGCCAAAAAGCCACTTATTTTGCTGCATTATTATGAATCCTATAATTGCACCAAGAATTGTTGATATTAATAATGGACCAAATTCTTCACAGCCGTAGTTAATTCTGAACATGAGTATTATAAATAAAAATATCAAACTAAATGCCATCGTTACAGTCTTTTTTGTTGATATATCGCCACCAAGTGTTGTGATTTCTTTTGAAAATTCTTGTACAGAACTTATCATATATGTAAGCGTACCTGCCATAAAAAATATAGTCGGTGAAGGTAAATATGATGGTCTTCCTAAGGTTTCTATCAAAGATGTTCTCATTAAATTTTTATACATAAATCCGGATTGACACACAGGTTCTTTTGAGTTAGATCCACCAAGTATAGGTGAAATATTAGATATAACAGAAGCAAATCCACGTTGAATAAGCATCAATTCAATCATAGACGCCAAAAGTACACCGTATGATCTACAGAAACTTATTAATGCCAAAAGCCCAACACCCAATACAATTCCATCCGGAAGCAATCGAACAAAGTCCGTAGTTGGTGGTATTATTAATTTTCTTGATATTTCAATGACGTTTGTAAAAATATCAGTCTTTTTTGCTTCATCAATTCCAGAAGTCGCCCCTACTGGTTTTCCCGACATAAGGCCTATCTAACATAATTATATAAAGCAATGGGCATCCCTTCGTATTATAGAACTCTTTTAACAAAAATTCCACAAGCTATACAAAAGACAACACCGTCTAATACACGCACACTAGTTGTTGATATGAATTGTATGATTTATCATGTATTGAGAGAACCAAAAATTAGCAGTATACAATACCCTGGTCTTAATAATCCTGGATCTATTGGCTGGGAAAGAAAACTACAAGAAGAAGTTTGTATTTATCTTACCCATATTTGGAGAGCGGCTGGTACACCTATACACACCTATATTGCACTAGACGGTGTTGTCCCTTATGCTAAAATAAAACAGCAGAGATTTCGTAGATTTAAATCGGCTGCTGCTGCCGGGCCAGAAATCACCGAAGAACGATGGGATACAAATGCAATTACTCCTGGAACTATTTTTATGAAAAATATGGCCGACTTACTTAAGACCACGGGTCTCCGATATAATTGGCAAATTAGTGATACGGATCAACCGGGCGAAGGTGAACACAAGTTACTTCATTGGCTTTTATCCAACAAACTCACAGAGGGCCCTATTATCGTATATGGTCTAGATGCGGATTTGATTCTTTTATGCCTCCTTGCCGGAGATAAATTAGGTGATTCATATCCACTTTATCTTTTACGTGAATCAATGGCCTTTGGAAAATTGGTACGGCCCAGTGAAAAAGAGAACGTGGAACTCGGCTTTTTCAAGGTTGGAGAATTGCGGAACTCGCTACAACGTGGTAAAGAGTGGTCACGAGAACAATTCTACGATTATATCTTTGGAATGTCATTTTGTGGAAATGATTTTCTACCCACAGGCCTTTCCCTCCGTATGCGCGACGAAGGTCATCCCATTTTACTCAGTTGCCTTGAGACCCTCTGGAAAGATAATAAGCACCTAGTTGTCTTTGAGAATGGCATAGCAAAACCCCAGACGGAAGGCCTGAAGGCCTTTGCCAAATACATGGCGGGTCAAGAGGAGCGCCTTGTTATAACGACGATTCGGCGTAAAATGTCGGCCAGACTCGGAGAATCTGAAGAGGATAACTTGCCTTTAAAAGAACAGGCAGAGGCACCGCTTGTGCGTATAGAAGGTGAAAAGATTATGTTGCGATCTGATTGGCCCATTATATATAATAAATTGGCTTTGGGAGACAATGATAGATTACATCGTAAAAAGTGTGTTGCCGATTATTGGCAAGGCTGGTGTTGGATACTCAAGTACTATCAAGGCCTCCCTGTGGATCTTGAATGGGTCTATCCTGCCGGATATCCTCCTACTTGGAAAGATTTATTGGAATATTTTTTACTTCCTAGTAATGAAATAAATATCAGAGAACCACTGAAACCCCAGGAACAACTTGCCATTGTTTTACCACTCAGTAGTTGGGGTCTAATGTTAAAATCACCATATAGATCATTACCAGCAAAACTTCCTCAATTCTGGCCAAACAAGTTCCACGTTGAAACCTTTGGAAAACGATTTGGTTGGGAATGTGAACCCCATATTCCTATGTTGACACCCTCACGACTGCGCTTTGAAATGAACTCGTAAGTATGTAAAATATGCGCGCTTTAAAATAATCAGAACGAATCTAAAGTCATAGAAAGAAGTTTGTGATGGGTAATAATATATCACTTGCTGTTGGTGGTATTCCCGATGCTCATGTTCGCATCTATAAAAATATATTAAACATTCAATCTCCCGCAACGCGAGTTCAAATGATAGAAACTCTCCTCGCTGGACAGGAATATGTGGCAACAGCCAAAAGAACCGGGCTCTATGGGCCAATTCTTTCATATGTTGTATCGGTTCGTCGTGGAGATCCCGCCGTCCTTCCCGGTGAACAAACAGGCGGCCATCAACAACAGGTACAAGTTCAAGGACATAGAGGAAATGGAGCCACTGAAAATCGCGTTGTTAGCAGACCAGGAGACTCAGGCGCCCATGCAAAAGCCATCTCCTTCTTCTCACAGTGCTTACAAATCTTAGAACTGAGTGAAGAGGTAGCACTAGATGAAAAGCGCCTGAAAGATGCTTATAAGAAGGCATCTATCAAATCACACCCCGACAAGGGTGGCTCAGAGCAAGCCTTTGACAATGTTACAAGGGCATATGCTTATCTGGGCGATATTCTCCGGCGGGTACGTGGGGGGCGCACGGAAACTGTGAATGTCTCAGAAGAGTCACCGGCAAGACTCACCGCAGCACGCGATCAACATTCCGACGGCTGGAAAATGACCGAGCCTGTCAAGTTAAATCCAAAAAGTCTGAACATGGAGGCATTTAATAAGGTATTTGAAGAGACCAGGCTACCCGACCCCGATGGCGACGGCTACGGGGACTGGCTGAAAAACGCCGAAACAGATGGAACTCTAGGCGGATACAAGAATAAATTTAACGGCAAATTCAACCGCTCAGTTTTTAATGAGGCCTTTGAAAATGAAATAAAAACCCGAGCAAATCAACGTGGTCTTAATAATCAGATTGCAAATCGCCAACCCGAGGCGCTTGTAATGGCGCCAACCATGGGCATTGAATTGGGTCGCGAGAAGCCTGACGATTTCACCGGCGCAAATCTGAATGGGTTGAAATACACTGATCTCAAGAGGGCATATACAAGCGATTCAACCTTCAGTCATCAAGTATCAGATGTCCGGGTAAGCAATAAATCATTTGATGCTGCTGCTACCGAAAGAAAATCGGCACCCGCGCCCCTGAGTTCTGAGGAAATGGATGTTATTGTAGAAGGTGAGCGACGCCTAGCACAGCAACAACTTCAACGTGCTAATCGTATGGCAGAAGAAGATAAACGGATAAGTGAACATTTTGCCAGGATGCAGCGCTATGTAATTACAGATAAGTAATCTATTAGAAGAGAAGATGAAGGATTGGATGATGCCACTCACTGTAATGCTAATAGGCGTTTTGGCGATTGGTCTAGGTACAGCCGTAAGTCAAGGAATGCTTCAAAATAATCCATTTGAGGCGAAAGATTTGATGCAACGTGGTATGGATAAGCCCGCTATTTGGATATTTTATGATACGTCAGTGCTGAATGCCCGTGAGTCCTATGATTTTGGGGCTAGATCATCAAGGGCCCTAAATCTGCCATTTCTGAATCTATGCTACGAGTCTATTGCAAAGCATAATTCTGCAGAATACCGTATTGAGGCAATAAGTGGTCTAGAGGGTCTTGCCGATAAACTCGGTGGCTGGTCTGAGATGCCAGGCAAACTTCAGAATCCCCTAGTCACTCTCGAGCCCGCTGACCACGCCTGGATTCGTGCAGCGATTTTAAATAAGTACGGCGGACTATGGGTTGCCCCAGCCACAATCTGTCTGAAGCCCTTTGGTAAACTCCCTAACAAGCCCGTCTTTTTCGGAACAGATTCAGATGAGTCATTTTCTGGTACTGCGGGGACAAATATACCGAATTTTCAAGTAGCCTGGTCCCCCAAACCCGCCCACCCTTTCTGGGCTGGATGGGAAGCCAAGTCTAAGAACCGTCTGAATTTGTCGGGTGGCGGTGATACGGTCCGTGGCGCTCACAAGTGGGAGTATCTTGCTCTAGCCACTATGAACCCAGATATAGAAGTACGCCCTCTGGCAGAAGTGGGTCGCAAGGGCGCCGCGGGTCGCAGAATCCAAATTGAGGACTTGTTGGCTGCTGGTCAAGAAGGTTCTATGCCATTTGAGATTGGCTGTCTCGCAGTATATGTGCCCCTGCCGTGGCCTGAACTCCGTGATAGACGGGCATTCGGCTGGTTCTTGAAGATGTCTGAAAGCCAGATTGCAGAAAGCGATCTGGTTATCAGGGACTTATTTGGGAAGGCTGGAGTTATTTAAATAAATATTTAATAGATGGCCTCATTGATAATTGTACTTGATTTAGATGAAACAATTATAGCATCTAGAAAAGAATATAAAAGTGCAAATAATCTAAAACCCTATGCTAGGTATGAAAGTTTAAATATAGAAGTTAATAAATACATGTTAGGAATAATACATAAAGCCATTAAATTAAAAAATATGGGAAAAAATATAATTATTATTCTTATGACAAATAATACAAATTTTACTTCTATCTATCAAGGTACAAATGAACCTAAGAAATTTCTAGAATTGGCCTTTCCACTTCTTATAGAAGAATATAATAAACACTATAAACCCCCTTTAAAAGATATTAATGCAATGTTTGATAAAATAATAACAGCAGAAGACAGCGTTCGACGTAGACGTGAATCTATTGTTAATAGCCGTAATAAAACAAAAATGCGTGAAAGGCCTATTAAAAATTTACAGGAAGTAAGACTAGCTCTAGATATTTCTCAGCCAACTTCGGAATTAGCTGCTGCGGGTGGCGGTGGAGGCCATACAGATATAGATCCAAACTCTGTATATATTATTGACGATGAGAAAATTCCACATGTGTTTATAAAAGAACTACCTGAAAACAACTATATACAAATACCTCCATACGAAGTTGGTTCAGATGGTCACTGGCAACCTCCCGATAAACTAAATTTATTATCACAACGACTTGATACACTTGAAATAGCCCAGACATATCAAAAGGCTGCTGGTAGAACTAATACGAGGAGAAAGAAACGCTATAAAAAATATCGAAAACTACAAAAATAAAACACGAATTTCTTCACCTTCCGCTAATAAACGAGGTGTCGCAGGGTGTATCTGATACACCGTGCGCTTCTTCCCCTGATGCTGTCGTTCATATGTTTGTAAGCGAAACCCGTGTGAAGGCAACATATGCCTTAACAATGTAATTATACGCCGAGAATCTAAACTATTAAAATACCTCTTGGCCTTACACGGTAAATAATACGGCTCCAATATGGGCGCCCATGTCTCCAAATTTTCCAAGCGAATCTCAACAGCACTAAAAATCTTTGTATCGGTAATTCCAGTAAAACCCAGAGCCCGGAGTGTTGTATTTACTATATCTAAAGGTGGAGTTTCTCGAAATAGTTTTGTCATCTTACTTGATACATATAGACTCTTCCGCCTTACACCACCGCAATAACCGGTTCAAAAAATCAGTATTTATTTATAAACTCCACGGCTTAACTTCACTACATGCCATCATCAAATCTATAATACTTGATCTTGATTGGCTATGATAAATCCAACTCTTAATTAAAAACTGTTGTATATTGTACCAAGCTTTATTATCAATTACATTCATAATAACTACTGTATGTTCTAGTTCAAATAAAATATCTTCAAATGAATACCCTAGTTCCCAGATTTTATACATCTGTTTTTGTGCATCTTCCCAATTGTTTTTCATCAATAGTTTCATAAGATTATGCATAGACCCCCAAACATGAGGGTCAAATATTGACTTAATATATTTTACATCCAATACTTTCCAATCCCCTGCCTTTTTCAATGCATATAACATTTTTATCAGACCTTGGAATTTCATAATAGAGCACATAGATAAAGTAATTAATTCAGTTATAGCATCTTCATTTATATTTTTTATATCCAAACCCTCTCTTTTTATAATTTCAATATATATATTCCGATCATTTGTAGGATCAATTATAATTATATGGCAGCGCGATTGTAATGGCGTAATTAAAGATTCTTGATTTTGACTTATGAATAAAAATCTAGTTATATGATTATATGTTTCCATAGGTCTTCGTAATGCTTGTTGAGAAATGGCTGGCAATGTATCACAATCATCAATAATAATCCAACGATATACACCCTTTCTAGGGGCTATCCAGCGAACATGATCATTCAAAATTTGTCTAAATGTATGAATACCACGATCTTGATTTGATGAAATTTCTACAAAATAATCAGCCTCTTCCTTTTTACTCACGTTGTGCTTTTTAAAATATGCAGAAATAAATTCCTTTGCCAAGGTTGTTTTTCCTGTACCAGGAAACCCTACAAGAAAAATATGAGGAGGATTATCTAAACATGCATTCAATTGATTTAATGCTCCTTCTATTCCAATCAAAGAGGTATTTATTTTACACACCTTATTCATCTGCTCTCATAATATTATCCCGCGCTTAAATCACTACGCAGATATTTAAAAAATACCTAAACGCGTATATTATGATGATATTAGGATGAGCGATAAGGACCTGTATTCTGTGTTAGGTGTTAGCCGAAATGCAGATATTTCGGAAATTCGTAGTGCCTATAAACAATTAGCAAAAGAGCATCACCCGGATAAGGGAGGTGATCCCGAAAAATTCAAGGAAATTAGTCAAGCACACGAAGTTCTCTCCAGTGAAGATCGGCGCAAAATGTACGATATGACTGGCACAACATCAGAGCATCCTGATGGCCATAGTGGTGGACCTTTTCCAGGTGGAATGCCTTTTCCTATGGCCGAGATGTTTGGTGGAATGTTTAGTGGAATGTTTCCTGGATCTATGGGTGGAGCAGGAGTATCTAGACGGCGGGAGGGAAAAGGCCCGGGTAAAACTCAAGATCTTCCTCTTCGGATTTCAGACTATTATATTGGTCGCCGCCTTGATGTAAAGTTAGGGCGTCAATCTTTTTGTTCATTGTGTAGGGGATCTGGTTCCCAGGCAATGGAAACTTGCTCTGATTGTCGTGGTCAAGGCCAAGTTAGGCAATTGGTAAATATGGGACCTATTCAAATGTTAAGCCAGGGAATTTGCTCTGCATGCAGGGGTAAAGGTGAAAAGCCCGTTGGTAAATGCAATGGGTGCCAAGGGCGTGGTGTTCTTCCAGAAGAAAAGACACTTGAAATAACTATTGAAGCGGGTATGATGGCAGGAAACACAGTGGTATTTTCAGGAATGTGTTCAGATAGTCAAGGATACACTGAGCCTGGAGATGTGACAGTGGTTTTAAGGGAGGCGGAGGAGGAAGGTGATGCACGTAATTGGATTCGGGAGGCTAATCGTCTCAAAACATCTATTAAAATAAATCTTACAGATGCTTTGCTTGGTACAAAAAAACTCTTGTATGGTCATCCCGGATTTCCAAACGGAGTACCCATTGAAATACCCCCAGGAGTTCAAAACATGTGGTCGGGTACTATGCCAGGCTTAGGTATGCCAATTCGTGGAACACCTAAGTTTGGTGAAGCATATGTATCTGTTATCGTTGTGCCTACATTAGAAGAACTTGTAGCACTCAAACAACAAATGCAACTCTTGAAATCTATGTTTCCCCAACAACCCTTATGTCCGGAGACATCTGAAACCGTTCGTGTTGGAAAATGGGCCGCACTTTAATTTATTGCTTAGGGGCCCAGTAATTAGGATTTCTAGCAGCATCCCAGTCACTATTGAGTTGTGCAGACTTCTCAAGCCCGGAAGGGAGAAGCATCGTATTTGCAGAAACTGGAGACCCAGATGCTACTGCGTGGCCACCACCACGTAATACGCGTCTACGTCTGGAACTACGGCGACTATTTTTGTGCTTCTTGTAGCCACGGCGTCTACCTCCGTCTTGCATACCACGAGTCTCCGATATTGCTACATCGAGAGGGCCAGTCCGGGCAGCAGTAACCATCTGCCCAGTTAAAACACTGTCAGTTACTCCGGAAGGGTATGCAGCCGCGCCACCGTGTTGATTTTTATGAATATTTAAAAATTGCTCACCCTGTGACAAATTATCTTTCTGTCCAAGTGCCATACTAGTATCTCCAACTGGTGCCCCGGAATATACTGCCGACCCTCCATACTGAGTCCGATTCCGACGACTCCAGCAACGCCGGTTGCGTTTATTTCTATTCTTACGGTTAGTTCTATCCCGCTTAGGCATTTCTACAATAGCTTATAAAAAAAATATACGCATTATATTAGAAAAATGCCTAAAGAACCCCCTTGGTCTAAACAAATCTCAAATACAACAATTTGCTGGTGGTTTTGGTTAATTGGTTTTCTGAATGCCTTTCTTGCCGTATTTGCATTAATTGTCGTATTAAAATCATTTTTCTTTTATAAAGGTGGTAAATACTATTATTTATATATATTTCTAACACTTTTTTCATCAATCTTAGGATTTATAAATGCTTGGGCACTATTTTTAGTTTGCAATCGTGGAATAAATGCAGAAGGCTTTAAAGGACATATGCAAAAAGGAGATATGCAAAAAAAAAGAAAAAAGTCTGACGATTAATAAAAAATCGTGAAATGTTTAATTTAAGCACTACCTAAGCATTTGCTGCGCATACGAGTCTTCACATTAAGAGTACTTATCTTCGGGAGTTGGCGGTACCGTAATTTTAATCATCTTGAATCAGACACTTTACACTCTTTGCTGATGATGACCACATCTTTGGCAAAGTGAGAATATCTGCCTCATCTTTTTCTTTTATCTGGAAATGCGATACACTGTCTATTTGTAGTAGTACAGGTGTTAGACCCTTAGATTCTACAACATATACTTTTATATCCGGACGTCTCTTAGCAATTCTTTCAGCCAGATCTAGAAAATAACGACTCTTTGGTCCCTCGAAAATAAGTAAAGCATTAGACTCTTTTTCTATATATGCGTCGCGTATAATACCAGCCCTTCTGCCATTCTTGATCCAATCTGATTTTACAGAATTTACTGGTATACCATTGCGGTTAGCCCAGCACTCAATGTATGTGCTTGACATGGGCTCTGAGGGAATAATCACCCTAGAGGGTTTTACGTTTAAATCATCTAAGACGGGATTCAAAATCTCATCTTGGATAATTTGTTTTGTCAAACTGTTACGTGCTCCTAGTATACCTAGGATACATGTCATTATATTACGTGCTTTTACGGTTCGGGTGCCAGTGCATCAATTTTTACCTAGAACTTGTCTAAAATTCGCCCGATCTCAGGGATGACGCCTGAATCTTGCGCTTCTGGATCTTACCGCTGACGATGTAAATAGAATTTTCCGTCATTATTATAAAATCATCTCCCGCTTTATAGATTTTCTGAATGTGGCTGGTGTATTCTTCTGCATTTTTTACTAGCATTTTTTCATTTGTCTGAGCATCTTCACCTAAAAATGCCGTGCCGGTGGCAGACTCTACAAAATAATCCAGTTGAATAGCCATATCCTTCTGAATTGCCAACTTGGCAGCATTCATAAGAGTCGCTGCCGCCGGTACAGGGTTACTAGGATGTGGCGTTGCCACTACTGGCACCGTAGGAGGGTTTGCGACTACGGTATTACTAGGAACCGTTGAGGACATTGTCTGCCGTAGTTCTGGAAAAGGGTGAATAAAGTTTTACGCGGGAATTAGGCTGTGGCCGGGACCGTAAACAAAATTTCCTCCTGGTGCGTTTCTAAAATTTCATTAAAGAATACATATGCCTCGTTAATTTGATCCATATCTCTAGCTCCCGTAATAATGATTTTACCAGAACTGAATGGGCTGATTGTAATCCGTTTGCAGTCTCCATCTCCATTTCCATTTCCCTGGCCATTACATGCTGCCGTACACTGGCAAATACCCGGGCGTAATTTATTTAAACCCGGCCTCTTATTATAATAGTATTTTGTATTAACACCTTGATAAATAGTGCTTTCGTGACTACTAAATAGATTATATACCTTATTCAATAATTTATGTAATTTATCCTGATAAATCTGTTTATTGATACTGTAGTCACTGTTGATCAGTTGAATACGAAACTTTGTCATTGCCGCATTACCCGTAAATACATCTGAGTCTTTTTCTTTGATCTCATTAATTACATATGTAATAACTTCTTCACTAAATTCAGGCGTAGGAACACCTGTCATCTGAACACCACCATTTGCAAATAACTTAATATTTACCTCCTTCCACCCAATACCAATTGCAGCAGGAAGCCGTTTTCGAATAACAAGAGTCGCCTGGTTAAAGAATGTTTTTTCGGTAACGCGTCGCTTTGTCAATACATCACGCGTTGATGAACCAACAACCTTAGATTCGTATTCCATCTTAAGAAACCCCTCTGCAGGGTATCCAAAAGGGATTGCCCATTTACTAAAGTTATCAAATAAACGCTTTAGACGAATACCAGCACCTACATGACAAGTAGTCACAGTAGTAGAAATTCTTAAAGGTGACATTGTAAGTTTAGCACCACTAGTACTCGTCATTTATATAACTTAACAGTTCAATCACGGCAATTCATTTTTTAAGCCTAATTCTCATAAATATCCAACCACATATTCTCCATTTTTTCTATAGCCTTTTCCTGAGATATCCATAATATAAAATTAGGATCACATGTTTCTATCCAATAACTCCATTTTGAATACCCCTTATTTGTCAAAAGTGATAATGTCAACATATAACACCCAAATACTTGTAAAGATATATCATTGTATGTTTTTTTCCAAAATTCGTAACGTTCAGAAGGGTGTAAATTTAATATTTCACATAACCACATAGTGGCTTTTTGAGAATTATCTGGATTCAATAAAAAATATCTTAAATCACTTCTTCTTAAACGAATATCAAACCGTCCAGGCGACTTTGTAAGGGGTGTTATATTATTTAAACGTGTCTTTAAAATTGTCTCGGCTAATGGATCAAAGCGTAAAATAAAAAATCGTGACCTGAGTGATATATTTATTTTGCAAAGAGAATTACATAAAAAAAATACTAGAACTTCCGTTGTTGGTTTTTCTAATAATGGTCTAAGAGCAAGTTGAGCCGGTTCTGTTAAGGTTTCAACCTCATCAAATATTATTATTTTTGGTTTGTCTGTATAACCAAAGAGACCCGCTCCAGCCGATTCTGTAAACGGGTATACTTTTGACCTAATTGCCTCCAGGCTACGTTCATCACTAGCATTCAAAAACAATGCTCTACCAACTCTTTCTAGAGGTGTTTTATAAAATTGGTGTACTATATTCCATGCAGCAGTTGTCTTGCCACATCCAGGCGGACCAACAAAAATACAGTGTTGAAATTTATTAGGGGTTTGCATCATTGCATTAAGACATTTGTCTATACGAGATACATTTGCATCCATATAAGATACAATAATCTATATCATTAAGTAGTTTTTACAAATTAATTACCCTGGAGTACTTAAATTAAATACTCCCCAAGGGTTTGCTGCGCTGAGCCAAGTCGCGAAATATTATACTTAATACGTGAGACTCGCTGCTGCGCATACGAGTCTTGACATTAAGAGTACCTGTTAGCCTAAACGCTGCACGTTTATGACTTTGGCACTTGGCGGTATAAAAATACCTAAACAATAATAATACAACTATGTCATAGAATATAATGCCAAAACTAGCCGGTTCCATAAAAAAGGCTAATAAAACTAAGGATGTATCAATAGTTGCTTCTATATCTGCAGATGGAACAATACAAGGGACGTTTACACCTGAACCGAAACGCCCATTAATAGTACATCTACCCTTTCGCTCAACTGAAATTCAGTTTCAGGATGGACCCCTTGTATATGATCCTCGTCCACCAGTTAATCCAGAACCATATGATGCTATTAGCGATGATTTATATACAAGTAATGCTGAATGTTTAATATCTTTTAAGGAGGAAAACTCTAAAATACATACTGAATTACCTACTGCCATTAGCGAGTCAAATTTAAGTTCAAATAATGTAGATACAATAACTGCTGATACAGATAAAATACTTGAAGAAAAACCTATAAAACCATTTCATACTCTTGATTTTATGTTAGAGTACAGTGTTGCCAATGAAACCATGACATTGCCTGAATCTAGCAGTGCGGCGTGTTTTTGGTGTTGTGGTACATTTCAAGGAAGACCTGTAGTATTACCCACCCAAGAAGAAAAAGGTGTATATACAATTTATGGGAACTTCTGCACACTACCCTGCGCTCTTTCTTATTTATTAAATGAACATATTGATCCTCAATTACGCTGGGAAAGACAGGCACTTCTTCATAAATTGTATAAACAAACTTCTGATATTCAACCCGCACCACCAAAAGAATCTCTAAAGTTTTTTGGAGGCTCTTTATCACATGATCAATATAGGGATATAATAAATAAAAATAAACTTCGTATAGATCTAAATATATCACCCGTTATAAGTATTCTAAGTACGTTGGATACTAAACCTATTGATTTCTATGAAACCTCTTTAAAAAATACAAATGCGAGTGCTAGTGGAATAGATATAATTAAACATTCTGAACCAGGACTTCGTTTAAAGAGATCAAAACCTTTAAAAGATAAAGAAAGCACACTTGATGCTGTAATGAATTTACAGGTAAGGGTCAAAAATTGATTAATTTCAAGCGTAAATTTTTAAGTATTCCAATGTATCAGGCATTAAATAATGCACGACTAGAAGTAAATGAAACCCTTGTAAAGTTTGCAGATGATATCGGAAAATTATCTGAAATGCGTTTAAATTCTTCTGTAGATTTAAGTATCATTAAAAAAAGTATTGAAAATCAAGAAAGACTTGAAAGTCGCTTCCTATTACTTTCATCAGAAGTAGCACAAACAAATAGTAAGTTGCAGAATCTATTAAATATTCTTATAAATCTTCCTACAAATTCTAATATTACATTAGATATTGAACAAACAATACCTTCTATTCAACCTATATCAAAACCTATTGACATGATATCTAGTATAACATCGGATAGTAATCAACACACTAGAAGCATTATAGAAGATAATGAGGAGGAAGTTGAGGAGGAAGTTGAGGAGGAAGTTGAGGAGGAAGTTGAGGAGGAAGTTGAGGAGGAAGTTGAGGAGGAAGTTGAGGAGGAAGTTGAGGAGGAAGTTGAGGAGGAAGTTGAAGTAGAAGAATGGACGTACAAAGGCATTCTATTCTTTAAGGACACAAATAATCTAGTATATACAAATAACAATGGTGAGCCTGGAGATCCTATTGGAACATATGATCCAGTGAAAAATTCACTAAAAAAACTAAAACCTATTTAGATAAATGGTAGTCCCTTGTACAACCGCAGTTTTAATGGGTATATTAACAATAGGATTTGTAATAGCCGATATAAATTTCATGTACGGCAAAGGGGCAATTGAACATGCTCTATTAGGAAGTATAGTCACTATTCTTTTTTATGCATTATGTGCATATAATCATGAAACAATTAATTGGATTTTTATCGGTATTTTTTTAGCATATTTATTAGCGTCCATATTATATAATCGTGTTTTTACAACTAATAGTGAAACTACATATGAGTATTCTTGTGATGAACCAACAACCTGTGAAAATAATTATTAGATGGCTAAAAGTTTAATTTTATTTGTCTAAACTATCTGCGGATATACTTAAACTATATCAATATCTCTTATTATAGATATGTTGATAGATTTTTTATGGAAATGGGGTCCCTGGCTTTATAATAAATATTTTGAAACTGTGAATTTGAGTTCTAAGATTTATACATCTATATATAAAGATTTGTATTGTTTTGATAATTGGATATTTATACATAATATTGATATACCTATATCTGAAGAACTATTTGATATACGTGAAATTGATATATCTAATATTAAATGGATAGCTTCTACAAATCCACCTATATTTAAAGATCCCAGGTACACAGATAATTCATATCAATTAAAACATATATCTCATCTTGGATTTTCTATTATACTTTCCGATAATAAAATAATTGATATTTCAGATTGGATCAATGAAATAAAATGGTCTGGAATAATACAACCTTCGACACACGATATATTTTCACTATGGTGTTGTAAAAATAGGTCACCTCTGTTATATTACAAAAATAATATAACAGTAGAAATTATCACGGAAACCGGTGATATTGTAAAAAAGGGGCTTAATGAAACTACGCATACTAATAAATACGAGAATGAATCACACTCCTAAAATAACGGACCCGATCCCAACCGGCACATGGACATTGTATTTTCATCAAGCGGATGCTGAGCGTTGGACTATTGACACATTTATCAAAGTACATACATGTCTTACCTGGGGAGATGTATTGGTTGCCATAGAGGAAATTGGACAAACACGTTTTAAAAATGGGTTACCATTTTTTATGCGCGGTGATATTTTGCCTCTATGGGAAAATCACCAAAATATCCGTGGTGGAAGTTACAGTATGAAAGTATTGTCCGACAATGTAAAAGATGTATTTTTAACACAAGTATTACATGCAATGATGGGAGTTGCATTTAAGGAAAAGGAAAATATTTGTATGGGTCTAAGTATGAGTCCAAAAAAGGGAACTTTCAATATTCTTAAAATATGGAATGCAAACGCCGAAAAATTCAATAGTTCAGATGGACTTGCATTTATAGATGCAAGATGCTGTGAATCAGAAGTACTATATACACCTCATGTTCAAAAACGGATGTAATTATCCGCGTTATAAAATTTAAATTTTAATTATATATAAATTAGTAATCCATGGAAATAAATATAGGTGATAAACTAAGAAATAATTTTACAAGGCTAAAGGCTATTTGGCCTGAGTGTGAAATTGGAGAAGTAACCGCAAGCGATTTATATTATAGCGACGGAATGTCTCAAGGTGCCATATTTAAAATATTATTTTATCAGGGTCGCCTCTATATTACAACAGTTTATATAAAAAATAATGGCACCTTTTATAGCACGATGGGAAATATAGCAATAAAGAATATAATTATAAAGTGGATTGAAAGTATTAAGTAATATGGCATTTCTGTTTACAAATAGGACACCGCTGTTCTGAACTCGCCTGACCTAACCAGCGTGCGATTGATTCTCTTATAAATACATGACCACATGAGGTGACACTGGCATTTTCTTGTGTTATATCATCACATGAAATAGGACAAGGCTCTTTTTTCATAATTACATCTTCAATAATAAGCCGTTTAATATGTGGAGGATACATCATTGTAGTTCTAGAGGGGTTTCTAGGGATAGGGGGGGGCATCTGTATTTCTGGTGCCAGAGGTACTCCTATACTTGTAGGTACAGCTACAGGTACATGTAGTTGTGCGCCACTTGAATTATTTTCAACTGCAGCAAATGGGTCATATGAATACTCCAATGCAGCTACATATGTGCTTGGATATGCAATTTCTATCATATTACCACCCATGTTTTTTAATATTTCTGAATCAACTGGTAACAAATTTGGCATATAAATGATAAAGAAGATAAGTGGTACACGAATTCTTTGAGCGCTGTTTAAACTCAATACAGAAAACTCAATACCCGTATATGTCCACATACAATCAATTACCTGAGTATCGTACCATTTTCTTACAGTAACCCCATTATTATTTCTAGTAATGGGATAAATGTATTTATTTTCTAATATATTATTTGTTACAGGGCTCAATATATTAATATTATTAAATATCTTAGTAGTATATAATCTATATGTGAAATCAGGTCCAACACGAATAGCAAATAGCCCAGGAAGATTTTCTGTGTTATTGTTATATGTTGACATATTTTAAGGTTACATATATTACACCCTAAACAAATTCAATTTTTACCGGCAAAATTTTTTACCCCATAGTACCGCCAACGACAAAACCCTTTGGAATTAATGTGAAGTTCTTAATTTCCGCAGTCTACGGTAATGCGCACTAATATTTTTATACAAAATCTCAATCTTTTTTATTTTTAATAGGGGCTAAGACCAGTTTTACTTCTCCTAGATTAGCCACCATATATCTCAAGATAAGAGGGTAGTCATTCTTTAGATATAATTCAATACTAGGACAGAGTGTAGTGCATTTAGTAAAAAGAACCAAGTGTTTCAGTTGAAAGATTCCCTGTACTATTTCATTAGTCATACCTTTTGTCTGAACTTTCATAGATGCTTGATTATCTGTAATTACTGTTTCCTGCTCAGCGAAATCTCCTACACATCTGAAAATCAAATTACTACCACTGCTTGTTATCTCTATTTTTTCTCCCAAGACATTCATATCACGACAGATTTTCTGAAAATCAGTACTATGCATGTGAATAATACTGGTAAAATTCAAACTAGGAATACTTATATCTTCTACATCTGTATCAAATAATTTCAGAAAAAAATTTGTAACCTGGGATTTTTCCGTATTTTCCATACGAATACCCAGTTTATTTGGGTTATTTGCAGGCAAATATAATGTAAGACTATCATTATTACCCATAGTCTTAATAAGCTTAAATAGGTATATCATGTTTACACCCAGTACGTGCTTTACAGGACAATAATAATTCTCAAAGCGGTCAGCGTGAAGACGCAAGTAAACAAGTACTGTATGTGTCTCATCGACCGCCACAATCTTTATTCCCTGAGAATCAAATTCTAAATTTGCTTCTGTTAAGATCTCTTTCAAAGCTTCAATCAATATGCGGAAAGCACCTGATTGCACGGTTTTTACTTCAAACAGATTCCCATTTCCATTGGCTGTTGCCTTTGGTTGTATGGACATACCTTTCTTCTTGTCGGACGCTTTCTCTCTTTAGGCGAAATCACGCAAAAAGACAGAATCTAAAGGTGCCGGGACTAATACTGATTTTTCCTTGTTTTTTTAAAATTTTTGAATGTTTTATATGCGGCTACAGCAGTAGCAGGCAATAATGATTTTGCATTATTAAGGAAAGCACCCATAACATTTGGATAAAACCCACCCTTCATTCCCCTTTTATATCTGCGGCGTTTTTTACTGAAATGTGTACGCCGAGCACCACCCGTGGCATTTAATACGGGTCTAGCTAGAGCCACCTGAGATATATTTACTGTAGAACCCGCCGCAGAAATAGGCTCAATATACCCACGCTGTAAATATGATAAAGGCATTCCACCCGCCCTCTGTTTTCTATTTCGCCGCGTATTTGGCATTCCTATAATAAGCCATATATATTTATTCCCCTTTTAAAAGGCCAAGTTTACGCGCCTTTCTTGTGTATTTCAGTTGTAATTGTTTAGCGCGCTTTTTTGTAAGCCGTTTCTTCTGTATTAACTCCTTTACATCTGTAAGGTTTTTCTGACTTGTTGCCCTTGTTCTTATAAAGTCAAATTTAATTAGTTTTAATTGAATCTTATTCTTTTTTATAATATGTGATAAAAATGTCTCAGAATGCATTTGCCTTTTTTTAGAGTATTCTAGAGCCTCGTCAAAACGGTTTCCATAAATTTTCATCTGTTCTGGGCACCCTATGGCAAATCGGTCATTTACCCTAGTTCTATTAAAACCATGTCTTGCAAAGTCTGGCATATAAACTGTATTCGTAAAAGTAAACCATTTTACATCCAAGGGTGTTATGTACGTCACATCTGGACGGCAATACATTATATGTGTGTATGATTCTTCATTTTTTAACCATAAAGATGTAACCTGTTTTAAAGACCACAGTGAAAGTATAAAATTATGCACGGTGTCAATTGATTTATTTTCCAATTCCCAGGGGTTCCCCTTTGTCGTGTATTTCTTGGGATTTATTTTCTTGAAAATATAGTCTTGATTTTCCACTATAGAGTCAGTCGGTTTTAATAAGTTGTACTCGTTGTTGTCCAACTTAATATCATGTTCATGCGCGTGGGAATTTTTATAATCCCCGTGTATTTTATACGTATGTAAAAATACGTCGTAATTTATATTGGCGTCTTTCAGGGGCTTGAATATGCATTGTTCAATAGAAGGCTCAGTAAATTTCAGAGATCGTGATAAGCCCCAAAAACAAACTGCAACCTTTTTAAGAAGATAATTATGATAACATAGTATTTTATTTATATATTTAAATTTGTTAGAATATTTTTCATGTATTGTATTTATGAATGTAAAATCTGCAATACGCCTGTGATTATCCCATCGTATGTCCCCAATGTATTTCCGTGGTACAATAAATTGCGATGTATCTATTAAAAATTTTTGAATCTTACCACCTTTTGCAATCCTTTTTTCCCGAACGCGATTCTGATCCCAAGTATAAATATAGTCTGGATCTAGGTCGCTATAGGTCGTCCAAAATTCAGGATGTATAATATTATCGTCATCTACAATATAAACAAAACCGTCCTCAATAAGGTCTATGGCATGATTGATCTGCGGATGTCCGCAGACACCCTCTTTGTCGTAATCTATTTCTTTGATTTTAGCGTGTCCTTTAAATTGATGGGTATATGAGCGCCCCTTTGATGTATCATATATAATGTACCACATATGAATGATTCTAAAATCCATAGAATCATAGATTGCTTGTAAATTATCTCGTCTACAGCAGGCTGTTATTATAGATAACATCCCTTACTACAATTGTCGGAGATATATTAACGCCCCGTCCAAACTTTTATCAGAGGCGATTTCATATATTCATTATCATATTCTTTGATATATTTATAGAACGGGTAGCCCCATTTAGTGGTCTTCAGTACAAATCCCATTAGAACCTCCTTCTTGTGATTCGCCTGTAAAAGACAGGCAAAGACGCGTTCAAATGTCTGCCGATTCTTACGTGTGGTAATAAGGGGCAGCAGTCTAGCGAGTTCATATTTGTCGTCTAGCATTTTCACAAACTCATGAGTAATTACGCTCATTGCACCAAAGCAACCTTTCCAGGCACTTTTATCTGCGTGCAACTCTAAGAGGTCCTCATGATTTTTCAGAGCCTTTATAAGGCGTATTTCATTTTTGGGTTTATCCCAATAATGATTGAATTCCCATATGATTTTATATTTATCAACTTTGAAATCAATATGCTTATTTATAAATACCCCGTCATGTAATACTACTGCAGTAGGAAACCAATTATGCCTGGAATAATAATAATAGGGTAGTAATTCACCTCTACCGGGGAATTCTGATTGAATTATATCCGTCTTGTATAAAACGCGCTCGGTGACGTAGTTGGAATCGCTATTGTCATCTATAATTACGATTTTGCTCTCGGGATAAAACTTTCGTATGCAATCATAAGATTCTTGCCAGTATAAGTTGGTTTCTTTAGAATTTACATGGCGTAGTACTATAAACCCAACGCCTTTATCCGATTTATAGGCTTTTCTTGTAGTACCCTTTTTTGAACCTCTAACTTTGACTGTTTTGTTCAATGGCATTTATTGCCTCTGATATCATATAATAAATAATCCCGGAACTATAGATGGATATGGCCACTAGAAAAGTTAAAAGAGATAAAAGACTAGTAAAGCGTCAAACGAGGCGCGTATTACATAGTAAGGCAAATCTTAGAGTGGGGTTAATGGCCATATTCAAAAATGAGTCCATGGGAATACGTGAATGGATAGAGCACTATGTCTGGCAGGGTGTAGACAAAATACTCCTTATAAATAATAATTCTACAGATAATTGGAAAGCGGAGGTAAAAGGGCTTGAGCAGCACCTCACTTTGAAGAATGGTCTCAAAAAGTACGCACAAAAATACTATTATAATAAGCTGGGTCAGCCTTGGTGCAAAGAAAATAACATAGATATTCTCATAGTACTAGATCTAGATGAGTACTTATTCTGCAAAAATAAGAAGAATCTCAAAGAAAACCTACAAGACATATTTTCAAAGGCAGATCACCCATCTGAGATCCGTGTAAATTGGACGATGTTTGGCTCAAGCGGCCACACAAAACAGCCTGAGAGTATCCGCAAATCATTTACTATGAAGAAGAATGGGATAAACAAAAATATAAAATCAATTATATGGGTAAAAGATCTAAAAAAAGACGGTTTTAGAATTCACTGTCATTCTATAAAAGGCAAGACGATAAAATTACCATCTATATTTAAATTAAATCACTATGTCATACAATCAAAGGAGTTTTTTAAGAAGGTTAAAATGTCAAGAGGTGATGCAGTAAATCCAAAAGCGGAACATATAAGAGACTGGTCATATTTCAAACGCTATGATTTCAAGGATAGAAAGGATATACAGCTAAAGGAGCTATTGGAAAATTCCGATAATATGGCGAGTTAGTCCAAAAATTGACCCAAGGGGGTACCCTTTGGCTAAGCATACACTAATGGCCGATCAGTATAAGAAACATACGCATCGTGAGCATATCCTGGAGTTGCCTGACACATACGTGGGCAGCACAGAGACTCACGAGGAGACCAGATGGGTCTACGATGCCGCATCAGGTAAGATGGGGCATCACAAGGTGGCATTCAATCCGGGCTTTTACAAGATCTTTGACGAGATCCTGGTAAATGCTCGTGATGCACTTGTTCGTAGCCAAGCTAGCAAGCAGGACCCTACTAAACAGCCCATCAAACATATTGAGATCACTGTAATTCGTAACCCTGCTGGCCAAGTGACGGTGTATGTAGAGAACGACGGTGATGGCATTCCTATTGAGCTCCACCCTGAGCACAAGGTGTATGCCCCCGAGCTCATCTTTGGTCATCTGCTTACCAGTGGCAATTATGACAAGACCGAGGAGAAGATTGTGGGTGGCAAGAATGGCTATGGTGCTAAACTCACTAACATCTTCAGCAACCGGTTTACACTGAGTACGCGTCACCCTGCCTCTGGCCAGCGCTATACACAGGTCTGGACGGACCATATGGCCGTCGCAGGTAAGCCCTCTATAGTAAATGACAAGGCGACCAAGGGGTTTGTAAAGATCACATATGAGCCTGACTTGGCCCGCTTTCCTGGCCTGGATTTGAATGCGATGGTGACGGTTCTTCATACTCGTGCCATTGAACTGGCCGCCATGGCCGGCAAGGATGTCAAGGTGTCATGGAATGGGGCCGTGGTGCCCACAAATACCTTTGAGAAGTTCATCAATCTCTTTATCCGAGATGGGACAAGCCACGCCTATGAGCGCTGCGGAGAGCGCTGGGAGGTCGGTGCAGTCCTTGCCAAAAACTTGTTTGCCGAGGATGACTCACCCGATGACCGGCACATTTCATTCGTAAACGGTATTAACACGCGGAAGGGTGGTAAGCACGTGGAGACTGTGCTCAAGAATGTACTGGGTACTTTCACCGATGCTGCTAAGAAGAAGAAGATGGATATCAAACCGGCGCAACTCAAGGACTCGGTGGTGTTCTTTATCAACGCGACCATCGTGAATCCCGCATTTGATTCACAGACGAAGGAGACTTTGACGACCCCAGCAACGAAGTTTGGTTCCGTATTCAAGTCGGAAAAAATGGCCGATTACCTAATCAAAATCGGCCTGCTAGAGGAGGCCCAGGCCATCTTGGATGCCAAGGCTGCCAAGGATGCCAAGAAGACGGATGGCTCTAAGCGCAAGACCCTGCGCGGCCTTCCTAAATTAGAGGATGCACTGTGGGCCGGCACGGCCAAGTCGCCCGAGTGCACGCTTATCCTCACGGAGGGAGATTCAGCCGCCGCATCCGCTATTGCGGGCCTAGCAGTGGTGGGGCGTGAACGCTGGGGCGTCTTTCCTCTTCGTGGTAAGATGCTGAATGTGAAGGACATTAGTCAGGAGAAGTTTAATAAGAACGAGGAATTGACCTCTATCAAGAAGATCTTGGGTCTAGAGCAAGGCAAGGTGTATAATACCACTGCATCGCTGCGGTATGGTCGTGTAATGATTATGACTGACCAGGATCATGACGGATCCCACATCAAGGGTCTCCTTATGAACTTCTTTCATACTTTCTGGCCTTCACTCCTGGCCAAGGGTTTCCTTTGCTGCCTCGCAACGCCCCTGCTAAAGATGAGCAAGCGTGGTGACGTCAAATCGTTCTATAGTCAGTCGGAGTTTGAGACCTGGCGTGAGTCTCACGGCGGTGAGAGCGCCACGCGTGGATGGACCGTGAAATACTATAAGGGTCTAGGTACATCCACCGCGCAGGAGGCGCGCGAATGGTTTAAGGACCTCTTTGATATGAAATACGAGTGGGACGACACTTCCGATGACGCAATTTGCCTGGCCTTTTCTAAGAAGCGTGCTGATGATAGGAAGGAGTGGCTTAAGACCTATGATTCTCGGCGGACACTTGCAATTATTAAAGGTGGGAAAATCCCCTATAATCGGTTCATCCACGACGAACTCATCCACTTCAGTAATGCCGACAATCTGCGTTCTCTGCCTCATGTTATGGATGGGCTCAAGCCGTCACAACGCAAAATCCTCTACTGCTGCCTGAAGCGCGGCCTGCGTTCTGAGATCAAGGTGGCCCAGCTTGCGGGCTATGTTTCTGAGAATGCGGCCTATCACCACGGTGAAGCGTCACTGAACATGACTATCGTGGGAATGGCCCAGAATTTTGTGGGCAGTAATAACATAAACCTCTTGTTTCCCAGTGGCCAATTTGGCTCACGACTCATGGGTGGTCAGGATGCCGCACAACCGAGGTATATCCACACCTACATGGAACCTATAGTGGACGCAATGTTCAAGAAGGAGGACGTGGCTATTCTAAAACACGTAGATGACGATGGCGAGATCGTAGAGCCCGAGTACTATCAGCCTGTTGTGCCCCTTCTGGTCATCAACGGCGCCCTGGGAATTGGCACCGGTTTCTCCACAAATATTCCCCCGCATAACCCCAGTGATGTACTAGCGCTCCTGCGTGATCGCCTTCATCTCCGTCGTGACACACTCACGGGTCTCGTTCTGCAGCCATGGTGGTATGGGTTCAAGGGTACCATGCATCGTACGGCGGATTCCACGTGGCAGACAAAGGGTATTGCGACATGGGATGATACAAAGCACACGATTACCGTCACAGAGTTGCCGGTGGGCACGTGGACGAAGGACTACAAGGCATATTTGGATACACTGTGTACGGGTGACAAGGAGAAGGGAATTAAGCCTATGCTAGAGTCATTTGATGACCTGTACAATGACACAGAGGTCAAGTTCGTGCTATACTTTGACTCAGACACCTACTTTGAGATGCGTACGGACCAGGCAGCGGCTGACAAGATGCTGCAACTCACTACGACATGGCATACGACGAACATGGTCTGCTTCAGTCCGGAGATGAAGATCAAACGTTATATGACCATCGGAGACATCATGGAGGACTATTACCAGATCCGGCTGAAGGGCTATGAAACCCGGAAGCACTTAGAACTACGGCGTCTTGAACGGGAGCTCGCCGAGTACGATGCAAAGGCACGGTTTCTTCTGGCACTGCTGGAGGACCGTATGGACCTACGGCGTAAAACGGATGAGGCCATTGTGGAGGCCCTGAAGGCCGAGGGGTTACCGGCACTCGATGGGATGGACAAACCCAATTTGGTTGATTCTTATGAATACCTACTCAGAATGCGTATGGACCGTGTCAAAGCAAGTGCTGTAGATGAGGCCAAGAAACATGTTGAGGCTATCAAGGGAACCCTGGAAACTCTACGGGGCACAAAAGTGGAGGATTTGTGGATCCGGGACCTAGATCTCTTTGAAACGGGGTGGGTCGCTATCCGGGATGCTCGCGAGGCTGCACGTACGGGTGTACCCTTGCGAAAGGAACCAAAGAAGGTGATTAAATTGAAAAAGTCTACATAGTAATCCCTTAAACAAACGGATTTAAGGGTAAAGACTTCGTACCGGCAGAACTCAGGTGTATGGATCTTGAAAGAGGTACCGGCATATGACTGATGTCGTTCAAATAGTAATTGTAATGGTCTACTGCGCTGAGAATATGGGGGACCGACCAGTTTAAGACTTTTTCATTTAAATCTGTCACCTGGCCGGCAATATCATACGGCAGATTCTGCGCATACTGGAGATACATAGTACGCATGATAATTGTTAACTCATCTGCAGATTGATCATCAATCACGTATTTTTTTGCCCCAGATTTGTCATATACGCTTTTACGAATAGCATTTTGAATGGCTTTCATGTTTTCTTTACTGAAAAATGTGCTTGACAGGGCATTCTTTTCCCAGTTGCCCCGGAGAGCATCGGTATCAAATTTCTCTTCCGTATTTGTTCTATAGGCGAATCCAGGCACCTCTGAGTGACCACCAGATCCAACTGGTGCCGACAGATTCACACGGCCATTCATTCCATTCACCGGCAGAGGGTTTGTATTTGGTAAAATAAGTCCGGGCTGAAAGTCCATTCTGTTAATACCCAACTTTCCCTACCGGCAAAAAATTATAGATTAATTGAAATTATTTTCTAAGCCGGGGGTATAAGCAAATGACTTCTGTTGGTCCCGTAGGAAGAGGTCTTAAGCAGAGCGCTGGTGGTTTTTTCATCCCCGTTGGTAATGTTGCCGATAAGGTATTGCAGTACACGGCGGGCAGCGGTGCGGGTGGTTCTTTTTCAGTAGGCAGTTTTACGGCTGCCGCCTGGGCCTCCAATGGCTCCACCCCTAGCAAGTTTACATCATCGATTTCTACAGTTGCGGCCGGTGGTCTACTGCGTGACATGGGTAAGACTGTAGTGTCCGCTGGCCGCACTTTCCGTAAGGTTCAACTAATGACCTCTTCAGTGTCTACGGGTGGCGTGGGCGGCCCGGCAGGCCTGACCACCAACCCCAACGTGGACTACCTCACCGGCTATATTGAGCTAGGTTCTGGATTCAACAGCGTAGGTGGCGGCGGTTCGTTTGCCCCGGTTGCGTACTACCCCGGTTTAATGTAATATGGGAATTATATATAAATTATCTATTAAATTCTATTTTAGAATTTAATAGATAAATATACTAGTAATAGATAATATGGCCGGCACTATTTTTCTAGGATTTGATCTTAGTAAAGTAAACTGGTATTATGTATTTTATGTATTATTTAGTTTAGTGTTAATTATAGGCGCGGTAAATAAACTATTACCTATGGGGATGGAACGGGCTGTTATTGTTGCTATTGGTTTTTCACTGGTTTTATATTTTTATTCGCAACGTTGGTTTGGAGATAAAGGTAGTTCCAAAAAAGGAATATGGCCGCCGCATATAAATACCTGCCCGGATTATTTGACATATATACCGCCAGGTAATAAAATAAATAAAGGCGGTTGTGTAGATACACTAGGAGTGTCATCAAATGGAAGATTTACTAAATTGAATATGAATAAGTTAAATGACTCAAGTCCAATACACGCCGATAATATTTTTAAGTATACTTCGGCAACCGTAACAGATATTAAACTTGCATGCAATGAGTGTCAATTGCGGGGGTTAACATGGGAAGGAATATGGGATGGCGAAACATGCGGTTCATCCAAATACTCGTCAAATATTGCTCCATCTAACGAAACATGCTCGGTATAAAGCCTAAAGATAAGATAGCCACTTTAATTAATGAATTATACATGCCTTCATCCGAGTGTAGAATCATCACTCAGACGATGGTTAATTACACCAAATACGGCAGCATTTCTATTAGTAGGTCCGCCTGGTGTAGGAAAAACCACACTGGTAAGAGAAATCCTTAAACAGGAAATATATCGAATTATTGAACTGAATGCAAGTCATACAAGAAGCGGACAAGCCTTTAAAAAACAAATTATACCTCTTCTTACACAAAAATCAGTTTTAGAAGCAATGAATCCTGGTTCCAATAACAATAAACTTGCAGTACTTTTGGACGAGATAGACGGTTTAAGTCTAGGAGAAAAGGGTGGTCTTAATGAGTTACTTGATTATATGCGTTCATGGAAACCATCTCAAAAAAACCACCCACTTATACTTATATGTAATGAAATAAAAGGTAGATCATATCAACATATTGTTAAACTTAGTACATATATTCCAATGGAATTTCCAAGTGAATCTGTGCAATCTTGGTTAGGAAACAATATTCGGGCAGATATTTTAGCAACTGCAGATTTACGGATTATTCTACGCTCTATAGACGGACGAAACCCCCACATTAATTTACAATTGAACAATGAGTTAAACAATGATTCAGATATAATTGACAATATAGAAAGTTCTGAAACAGAAGAACCAAGTACTGATATTCTAAAATTCAGTCACTCGTGTCTATATGAACATTGGGACCCGTTAATAATACCTGAGGTTGAAAATAATCTTGGAAATTTATCAGGTCTCTGTGTTCATGAAAATATTCATAAACGTCTATATAATTTACCAAATTCATGGAAAATATATACAGAATTTATGAATTTATTTAATCTAAGTGATAAGGCTGATTATTGGGCTTTCTTTTATCAAAATTGGAATCTTTTAAGACCTAGTTTTCAATTAAAACTTAAAATAACAAATGCTCTATTATCAGAATATCCTATTACTGAAATACCCCCAATTTCATCCCTTCAATTTACTCAGGTTCTTACTCGCCAATCATCTATGTACAATACTTGGAAACAGATGATTAAATTCTCTGATGAACATAATATCTCTATAGAAAATATAGGATCTATGATAAATACTGTGTCAAGATCTAATATGACAGCAAATCAAATAAAAAAACTAGACTCTATAAATATTCCAAAATCACTTTGTAATTATAATGTCTCTGCCTCGTGCAGTAATCTCACTAAATGAAGTGGTTCTATCCGCCCCAAACGTATCGCTCTACCTACAATTTGTTTTTCTTCTTCCTTACGCATATTATGCATTAACACTATATGCGTAGATGATTTTAGATCAATGCCCGCCCCCGCCTCCATACTATTCATAAGAAGTACTTGAATACTCCCATTTTCAAATTGTTTTAATATACTAGATATATGATCTTTATTACCGCGTAGATTTGCTACACGTATTCCCTTCTCTAATAACCGACCCTCTATTTCCAAAAATGCATTATCATAGCGATTGAATACTAAAAACTTTCCATTGCTTGTTTCATTTATTAATTTTATTAATGCATCCTTTTTACTAAGCTTTACTGGAGTTATCACAGTATTTTCATTATTATCTTTAGAATCAAGATTCAATTGTTTTAAATTTGCAATTCCAATTACCCCTCTACATAATGGACATTTTAATTCTCTCTTACAACAATTTATGATACATTCTCCGCAAAAAAGCCTAGAACAGCATGTAACAAGAGTGGGTACATTTGGCTCTTCAAAACAAATAGCACATATTTCATCTTTAAAGTGCAAGATTCTTTGTTTTAATGAGTTAATCTGTTCTTTCATAGATATAATCTTAGTTTTTAAAGATGTCAGAGCCTGTTCCTTGGCTTGTGGAGTGGCATATTCCATAGTTTCCTTAAAAATCAAAGTTTTTTCTAAGCGATCCAGTTCCTTTTCCCTAGTGTCATTTACTGCTGTTATTAAGGATGCCTGATTTGTATTTGTCACACCTAACTTCTCAAGAGCACCCTGGATATTCCCCGCGTGTAGTAGTTCCTGGATTTCTGCATTCACAAATTGCGATATCAAACGATGCTGTATAGGAGCCTGACAATCAATTCGGTTTTCTATAATTGGGGGTGACATCCAACTCTGCTCCATAAAGGCATTACTCGTACGCAAAACTAGGTGACCACGATTTGGGTGTTTTGTTAGAAACTGAGAAAAAAAGTTTCCACTCTGTATCTCATAACGTGAATAAT
>Ga0209358_10000400_pt1 | contig 38249 bp, 50 predicted proteins | sample LauGreFa1BDMLBSN_2_FD_187574 | JGI IMG/M metagenome (GOLD analysis project Ga0209358, IMG submission 187574) | Freshwater lake microbial communities from Lake Michigan, USA - Fa13.BD.MLB.SN (SPAdes) (version 2) | ecosystem: Environmental > Aquatic > Freshwater > Lake | place: Lake Michigan, USA... | reverse complement strand
CTTTGCTCCCCCCCTTCTCTCCCCCCTTCCCAACCCCCTGGACAACTCCCCCCGCCCCCTTCGCCCCCTTCGCTTCCCCACAGTCAACTTCCCTAGTCAACTTTTTCTTCGTCCTCATGTCGCGTGACTACAGGTATTTGCGCTAGCAGACAACCCCTCCCATGCATTTATTTGTTGCGAACTGTCGCGACGCGACGCATCGTTTGGACATGCAAATCGAACAAATGAGCTACTTGGAAAAACTCAAGGCGGATGGAACGCGTATGGTTGGCCTTTCTGCCGACTGGGTCAACGTGGCGTATCGGATCGACGGGAACGAGCACACCGGCGCTGTGGTGTTCGAGGGTGACAGCGGGGAGATGGAGCTTATCGAATACACGCACAACGAGGACGGGGAGAGAACGGACGTGCTGGTTGCGAAGGTGCCAGACGTAACGCCTGAATTGCTGTCGGCTTATCTGGTCCGGGTAGCATGTGCGGAAGCGCGGACTGGCGGGCATGATCCCGTCGGATGTTTTGAGCGTGCATGCGATGCGCTCGGTTTGAGAATCTGGATGAACGACGAGCATGAGCACGCGGGCGGGTTGTTGGCTGACGTTGCCGGATGGATTGCGAGCCTCTCCTAACCCCCACCCCCACCCCTTTACCTATGAATCTTGAAAAACTCAAATCCCTCGCCACCGCAGCATGGTCAGCGGACGACGGTCAGGCCACCGTCGAGGACATTGCTGCAGCGGTCGTGCGGAGCGCAGTCCGTGACGGCGTCATCTTAGCCGACAATGCAGACGCAGCGGTGGCCGTCGTGATCGCGCATCTTGATGTGAGGCTTTCGGCCCCTATCCCGCCCGCTCCGGTCGATCCGGTGGAGGCCGAGAAAACCCGCCTGAGCGCGGAATGGGATGCGGCTGTACAGGCCGGATCAGTCTGGATGACGGTACACGACGAGGATGGCGGCACGTCGCGAGTGTGCCGTCCGCCGCGTGGATGGACGCACGAGGGTTGCGAGACGCTCGGGCAGTATCTGCGCGCCAAGAGCGCGGTCTACGCCGCCGCGCAGGACTCCGCACACAATGCAGCGGTAGCAGAGTTCCGCGCATGGTGGGCAGATGCTCAGGGGCGTCCGCTAGAGGAGCAACGGGCAGGATGGGACAGGCTGTCGAGAGCGGCAAAACTCTGCGCTGTCGGAGTGGTCCCTAAATCGCTGCGCCGGATGCTTTCCTAACCCCCACCCCTAACCCCCCTTATCCCATGACTAACACCATGAAACCGAACGACATCAAGCAGGCGATGCGTAAACTGCGCTGCAACAAGTACCACTCTGGGAACCGCAAGGTAACCTATGACGTCGGGCACTACGTCTGCCAAGGGTGCGGTGAGTTTCACGCTGTCGAAACGGCGATGGAAACGCTGGCCGGCCCGGTGCGTGAGATTACCGGCGGCGGTGGGCTGGTCCGTGTTCACTGATCCCCTACCACTATGCAAACCTACCACCTCTCCCCGCAATCCTCTAACGTGAAAACGGGAGGGATCCCCGTCACGACGTCCCCAAACACCACCTGTCCTACGACATCCTGCCCTCTGCGGGGAAAAGGTTGTTACGCGGAACAAGGCCCCCTCGCCTGGCACTGGCGTAAAGTCAACGAAGGCAAGCGCGGGGTTGCATGGTTGGATTTTCTGATCCTGATATCCTCAATCGCCCCCGGCAGTTTGTGGCGACACAACCAAGCCGGCGACCTACCCGGCGATGGCGACGATATCGATTCCAAGATGTTGTCCCAATTGGTGCGGGCACAAGCGGGGCGCAGAGGCTGGACATACACGCACAAGCCGGTGGTCGGGGATTCCCCGCAATCCTCCGGGAATCGTGCCGCCGTCCGATTCGCGAACCGCAACGGGTTTCGGGTCAACCTCAGCGCGGACACATTGAGCGAGGCCGACGAACTCGCCGAAGTCGATTGCGGTCCTGTCGTCGTCGTGCTCCCATCCGATTCCCCGCACACTGTGAAAACCCCTGCGGGTAGGAAGGTGGTAGTATGCCCCGCCCAGCGTGGCGATGTCACCTGTGCGGACTGCGGACTCTGCGCTGCATCGCGCTCCGTGATTGTCGGGTTCCTCGCCCATGGCCGGTCCGCTAAACGTGTGGAGTCCGTCTGCCGGAATTGACCTTCCCCGCCTCGTCCTGGGCAATGCTCGGGGTGAGTAGGGGTGGGCCAATCATGGCCGGGCCCGAACTATCGAACCATGAAACGACTACCGTCAGTTAAGACGCTGAGAAGCGTTTTTGGCGAGCGTGCAAGGGATGCAAGGCGCATCCTGGAAATGACTCGCTCCGAACTCGAACAGCATCCCGTAGGCGCGGAGCGAGTGAGGGGATGCTATCACGCGCCTACCACTCTGGATATCCGCATGACCGTGCTGGATTCCATTGCGGAAACGCATGGCGTGGAAGGCGTGCAATTGCGAGGGGAATGGCTGACGTATCTAAACGCGGGTGATACGTACACGGCAACGCTGCTGTATTGGCGCGGGTCCTATCGGGTGGGAGACTGGGGAAGCATTGTGGAAAGGGACGGACGATGAACACCCGCGACGCAATCGTCATTGCAATCCACGACATCAGCAGGGCAGAGGGTAGCCTGATGAATCTGATGCCGCGTGAAATCAATCACCCGGACTGGATTGAGTGGAGCCGGAGGTTGACGGGCCTGTACTTCGTCCGCCTGGAATTGGAGAAGATGCTGGAAGCGAAAGGTCAAGCGTGAAGGTGCAAATCCGATACCTGGTGATTGTTTGGAGCGACGTAGAGAAGCGGGTTTTGCTCCAGACTACTGCGACGCTGGAAGAAGCGCGCAATTTGTGGCGAGGAGACAAGAGCAAGAAAATTGCGAGGATCGTCGAATGAAAGAGAAGATTATCGAATTCTTGGGGTGCCTCCTAATCTTGGCCGGCATCGCCGTAATCATGCTGGGAATGATGGTCCTTTAGTTCGCCCCAACTCCCCGCGCCCCATCCTGAAAAGGGTGGGGCTTTTTCGTGCCTTGGATAGTCGGCCAATCAATCCAGCCCCCCCGCAGAATCCCCCTGGAATCGGGTTCCGCTCCTCCCATCCTGCCGGGTTCCAGCCTGTCCGTTCGCCCCGTTCGCTCGCCTGGGTGTTGCCTGTCCTCGCCCCGTGCCCCGTGCCCCGTGCCCCGCTGGCCTGCGCTCGCCCCGCGCCGTCACCCGCTGGCCTGCGCCCGTCACCCGCCGCCCCTGTACCCGCCCGGACGCCCACCCGCCCCGCCCGCTCGGCCCAGCCCCGCTGCCCCGTGCCCCCAAGATGGTGCGGTGCTGCTCTGTTCATGAGTACTGGTTATTAGGTAAAATTCGGAATTGTGGGAATTGAAATGGGATGGGGGAGTGGATTCGCACGCCGCATACCGTCCTCGTTAAGGTTGGGAGCCAATCCGGTGCCCGTATGCTAGGGCAGTGTGTTGCACAATGGCTGGAGGATGGGGTTCTGCGTGCGAAAGAGTGGGTCATCGGAGCGTGTTGCCTATGGGCCAAAACCAAGGGAAAATGCCCTGTCGCGGGTTCTCTCCGCGCCCCATTCGCCCGATGACTTCAGTAGGATGGATGATGGTGCGGTTGGAAGCAATCCCCTGAACGGGGCATTTCCGGGTGTGCAGGCCACTCTCCACTCCAGCCTCTCCCACCCCCCCATCCGCTGTCATCATACCCCCCGCGCAACAAAACGCCTTGGCAGACCCTTTCTGAGCGATTGCGTGGCATCCGCTACTACTGGTCGCACTCCCCGTTTGGTGGTGGTGCGGTGTTGGCAGGGGGATCATCCCGAAATCTGTTTCGGGATCATGCCGGCCAACTCTTGCCTGCCGTGCATACCGGACTGCATTCCAACCAGGGGCCACTGTGCTTGCCTGCCACACCGGATACCTTCCACGCCAACCAACCTTCCGTACCGGCCATGCAGAGCGGGAGAGCGGGAGGGTTTATGGGGGGTCCAACGCAGAGCAGGGGGCGCGGGGACCGTCAGAGTCCCCCGCTGCGCCCTCTGCGATGCGAGCTCCAAAAAGTGGAGCGTTACCTCCCCTTTTAGGGGGAGTGGCCATATTCTCATAGCCATAAATCTGAATCGGTACTCAAAATAAGACCGTCTTGACTTGGGTTCTTTACAAAATGTAGCCTGTTAGCCGTACTCAACCTGAGTCAAAAGAAGATATGTATATCCACATCAACGGAAAGCACCACACCTTGCGGGGGTTGTTCTCGACCATGGAACCCAAACAACACCACCCCGATCCAACCCGCTCACAAGTACTGGCCCACATCATGCAAGTGATTGGCTGCGACCTTGAAACGGCGCGTCGGTCCTTCAACTCGATGCGCCAGCCGAAGAGCGCGGTGATCATCTTCGACCGCCACACCGCGTCCTGGCACGGCTGCGAATGGGTAAACCAATCCACCGAAGAGCTTGGCCTGCTGACCCAACGCCGCTTCAGCTCCATCGAGAAGCGGTTGCTGCAACTGGAAGAGAAGCCTCGCTCCGATGGCCGCAAGCTCAAGCAGTTCATCGATGACACGAAGTCAACCTTGGCTGAGATCATCGAACGCTTGCAGGTGCTCGAGCAGGCGTTGGCCAACGGAGTCGAGATCCAAGAGCAGCCCCAAGAAACGGAAACGGTGTCGCAGCCCAAAGGACCGGACACCGGGACCACCGGGGATCCAAACGATCCCTACGGGTTCTTTGCTGCGATGCGCGAGCCTCTCACCGACGACGAGCAGGAGCCTTCTTGAGATCGGCTCCGGTCATCATGCCGGGGTTCCACTCGCTCCAGACGATGGAACCGTTCTCGCCGTGAGACAGCGGGAGGACAGCCCGATCAAGGCGTCCTCCGCGCTTGCAGAAGTTCAGGCGGAACTTGCGTGGCTTCTGGTGGCCCACTTCTTGGATGACGGCGATCTCGCGTGCCCAGTTTGTGAGTTCGCTGGAACCGAATCCAGAGTAGGCCAGCTCCATCATGGATGGCGGTTCACCGTCGCGGTCCTTGGCCGGCTTGGCGATGTGATGGATCCACATCCAGCAGACCTTGGTTTCCTTGAGGATTGGCTGGAGCTGATTCCGCAGGAACCGCGACACGGCTTCCTGGTTGGAGAGATCCCCACCGAAGTACGACAGGAGGGGATCGCACACGATGAGGTCCAGCTTGGACTTGGTGATGAAGCGGCGGGCGTATTCCAGGAATGACTGGCCGGTGCGGACGGTCTCGGTGCGGAAGGAGATGTTCTTGCGGATGGCTTGGGAGTCGGACCCGGAGAGTGAGAGTCCCTTTACGACGCCTTGGAATGCCTCGGCGAGATCACCCTTGTCGTTCTCGGCTTGGATGACACCGATGCGGAGTGGCTTGACCGGGGCGATGCCGAAGAACGGTTTGCCGGTGGCCCACAGCATGATGAGCTGCATGATGAGGGATGACTTGCCGATACCGGAACCACCGGACAGGACGATGGAGGATCCCTTGGTGAGCCAGCGATTGCCCACCAGGTTGTCGGGATCGTTGGAGGGATCGAACCCGGCGAGGTCCTCGGTGGTGATGATGGTGGCATCGTCCTCGGCCTGTTCGATGCTGACGATCCAGTCCTCCCAAGTGGGGGAGCCGATGCGTGTGGCGATCAGGCGTTGGCGATGGTCGCCTCGTTGGGCACCGGGAAGGCGGGAGTAGCGGGACGGGTTCTTGTTCTTGGGATCGATGCCGGGGATGTGTGCGTAGATGACATCGCGTCGTTCTTCCCACTGGGCGCGGTCTACGGCATCGACGCGGACCCATGCGTGGATGGACTTGCCACCGGAATCGATGAGTACGGAGATGGGGAGACCGGACTGCTGAAGGATTTCGAGCTGCTGGGCTTTGGGCATCTCATCCATCTCGACGAGTACGTGGCGCAGATTGGAGACGCTCTTGTCGGAACCGGAGAAGTCACCGGGAGCGAATGGATTGATGCGGACGAACGCACCGCTGGATCCGAGGGCCTCGAGTGGGCATTCGTGGCCGGCGAATCGTTCCATCCATTGTTCGCGGGTCATGAAGGAACCAGAGGAGTTGGGTTTGCCTTCGGGTGTCAGGTCGTTGCAGATGCAGACGATCTCACCTTCGCAGAAAGCGGCTTGCAGGAATGCGTGGAACTCGTCGGCGATTGGAGCGAGCGGGGTGGGAGCTGCGGCCTGCTTGGTGAAGCGCACGGCGGACATGGGCGGAGGTGCGGTACGTGGCCCACTGGATTCCAGGAGGTGGCCGCGTGGGTTGGAGTGGGGCGTGTCGCGTGCGGACCTGATCTTGTGGACCAGTTCGCGTTCCTTCCACGGGGGTTGGCAGGATCGGTTCCAGTCGAGGAGCAGATCGTAGGCATCGTTGTCATCGAGGCAGAAGCCGTGGATGAGCCCGGTTGCGGCGGTGAATGCTTGTGCGTGCCCGTTCTGACCGGAGATGGAGTGAGGAACGCGGGACAGCCATGCCCTGGCCCGCTCAATGGTGGTAGCCATGTGGGTGTGTTATTGGATCAGACCTGTTGCTTCGATGAACGTGGCTGCGACTTGGGGAACGATTGCATTGCCGTAACCGCGCAGTCGCACCACTCGGGCGGGTATCCCATGAGCCAACGGGAATGTGCCGGGTTCAACCCTGCGCCAACCATCGGAGCATGGGACTTGTTGGAACCTGCTCCATATGGATCCGAGTTCACCTCGATCCAGCTCTCTATCGGCGGACAATCGCAATCGTGTACGTGCTCCGCATGAATCGTGCAAATCCACTCGTCGCAACATGTGCAAGGCATCCATGCCGGTGGAGTCAGAACCAAGCGAGCCTGTCTCGGTAGTTGATCCACCCGGTTGCGCGTTGAACCGTCCGGGTTCTTTGCTGTTGTTGCCATTCCAGGAGAATCCTTCCAGTCCCGTGCTGCCGGCGTAAGCCACCCAATAAAGCCTCTGTCTTCGATGTGGTGATCCGACGCCAGCAGCGCACAGATTGGAGGCCCCGACAGCATAGGAACAAGCTTCCAGGTCAGAGCGAACTCCTGACAGCCATTCAAGTCCATTCTTGCCCGCAACCTGTTCTCCAAAGACGACTGAAGGATTGAGCTTGGTGATGAGCCTGTAGAACTCAGGCCACAGGTGTCTTTCATCTGCGGCTCCTTTCTGCTTTCCGATAAGGCTGAAAGGCTGGCACGGACAGGATCCGGTCCACACAGGACGGTCCTTTGGCCATCCGGCGAGTTGCAGGGCGAGGCTCCATCCACCGATGCCTGCGAAGAAGTGGCACTGGGTGAAGCCAGCGAGTTCGCTGGGCACAACGTCCTCAATGGATCGCTCGTCCACAATTCCATCTGGGATGTGTCCGCGCTTGATGAGTTCGCGCAGCCAGGCTGCGGCTTTGGCATCGTGTTCATTGTAGTAATTCACGGACTACGTCTTCCTCCCTTTGCGTCGTGATCGCTGGACGATGCTCTCGATGCGTTGGATTTCGTGGATCAATCCACGGCGGACGAGCCACTTGCGGTAGGCCACATCCCAGTCCTTGCAATCGCCCCGGTCGCCGGCATCCGGCACGTCAATTTGTTGGAGTGTTTGTGGGCTTTTCATTGTGCTTGATCCATCCGCGTTTGATTGCCTTGGCGACGATGCTCTGGGCGTTGTCCTTCACGTCCTGCAAGTCCTGCTGGAGTTGGGCAGCAATGCTGTCCTCAAGTGGGCCGAGCTTCCGGTTTTGTACGAGTCTGGCTTTGTACCAGGCGTTCTCACGTAGTGGTGTTCTCATTTTTTGATCATGCGTCCGATGATTTCACTGGCCTGCTTGAAGGAGATTGTTTCGGGCTTGGGCACTCCGAACCTGCGGAGAAACCGGACCTGCTTGGGTGTGGCGAGATTCAGCTTGGACCGACTGTACACGGCATCGAGCAGTGCGGATGCGTGACCCTTGTCGCGGATGGATTGTGCATCGAATCCCATCTGGATGAGCGATGCGATCTGGCGTTCGCTGGGAGGTTGGCGTTGCCATGCAAAGGTTGGTTCGTATTCCGCCACAACTGAGGAGTGGATGGATACGGCAAACTCGACGGGGTCGATGAACTTGCCGGCGTTCTTCTTCTTCTCGGCGAGGGATCGGAGCAGCGCCTTCTCGCGTTCGTGCGTGGCCTTGAGGACCTCGTCTTCAAGATCGAACTCACCCTGCTTGGCGGTTGCCTTGTCGGCCAGTTGCTCGACCTCGCCTTCGGAGATCAGGGAGGTTGGCCGGACGAGCCGATGCCTGCCGGTCATCCACAGGAAGTCCAAGATCGTGAGGTGCGTCTTGTCTGGATGCAGCCGGGTGCCGCGACCGATCATCTGCGTGTACAGTGCGCGGGATCGTGTGGGTCGCAGGACGACGATGGTGTCGATGGATGGTTCGTCGTAGCCCTCGGTCAGCAGCATGGCGTTGCAGATGATGCCGCGTTCCTTTGCTGCGAACCGTTGCAGGATCTCTTCGCGATCCGAGGAGTTGCCATCGACATGCTCGGCGTCGAGACCGCGCTCGATGCACAGGTCGCGCATCAGCATCGAGGTCTTGATGAGCGGCAGGAAGATCATGGTCTTCTTGCCACCAAACTCTTTGACCTGATCGGCGATGCGTCCGAGGTAGGGCTCTATGGATTCACTGGCCTGCGTGGAATCGAAGTCCCCGGCGGAGAAGGAGACCTTGGAGAGATCGATGGACACGTCGCACACGCGGGCGCGGATCGGTACGAGGAACTTGTCGTGGATCAGGTCCAGCAGTGTGACCTCGTAGGCCACGGCATCGAAGTGTTCGCCGAGGGCTTTGCGGTCGCTGCGATCCGGGGTTGCGGTGACACCGAGGACTTTGGCCTTGGCGAAGTGACCGAGGATCGACTGGTAGGTGTTGGCCGCGACGTGATGGGCCTCGTCGATGATGATGAAAGCGAAGTGATCTGCGGGGAACCGATCCAGCCGGCGAACGATGGTCTGGATGGAGGCGACTACCACTTTGGAGTCGGGGTTTGCCCGATCCTCTGCCCGCTCCAGTGAAGCGGAGATGCCGGTCGCCTTGCGGATCTTGTCGATGGCCTGCTGGAGGAGTTCTTCCCGGTGAGCCAGGATGAGGACTCGGCCAGTGACCTGCGCTGCGATGTTCGCGAAGATGATGGTCTTACCGCCACCCGTCGGGATGACGACCAGAAGCCGGTTGAACTCATCCCATTTCTGGGTGACTTGACGGCAGCAAGTCTCTTGGTACGGTCGCAGTCGCATAGTGTTGTTGTGGGTCAGCCGGCAGAGGGTGTGGTAGCCCCTGCCGGCTTTTTCGTTTGGATCAGAAGGCGTCGTCGATGGCGGCGGGGGCCTTCGCCATACCGCGCACGCGCATCGAGGTTCCTTCGGAGCCGTCCTTCTTGACGTAGGTCTCGGGCTCGATGGTGATGTTGATGCGTTGGCCAACGAACCGTTCAAGGAACTTGGTGAGGGCACCCGCACGGGTGAAGTCGAACTCCTCGCCATCAGAGAGATCGACGGTGCAGATGGAGACCAGACGGTTAAGCCGCCAGAACTGGGTCTCCTTGGGCTGGAACCGATCCGAGATGATCTCACCCTGCTCACCGCGCAGGGTCATGATGGAGACGGGATTCCCGTTGCGGTCGAGTGGTCCCTCTTTGACGGAGGCCACGGTGACGGTGTAGGTGCCGGGAGTGGTGAACGACTTGGTTTCACCTTCGCTGCGATTGACGACGAACTTCATGCTTCAATGGGTTTGACGAACTTTGGGAGTGAAAGGGTCACGACTTCAGAGCGATAGCCGGGCATGGACCCGTAAGTCCGGCAATCCCGATAGGTGTTGAGGAGAGTCTCGATGTCGTTGTTGGCGACCGCGAGTGCCTCGGCGTCGATCTCGTAGATACCCACTGCATGGGGGGCGTCCTTCTCGACGGCGATGAAGATGAACGGCAGGTCGATGAACCTGCGATACCAAGCTGCCTGCCAATGGTATCGGAAGTTGGCGATTGCTTTGGCGAACCCGGACGGTGATGCGTCCGAGGTGGTCTTGATGTCCAGGATGTGCGTGTTGGTGACGCCATCCATGCGGGCCTTGATGTCGATCCCATCGGGAGTGCGGTCGATGCAGGATACCTCCGTTTTTAGGGAGCGTGTGTTCTGCATCCACCACTGGTTGGACTGGACGGACTGGGCGATGCCTTGGATCTGATCCCAGGCGTCGGAGGAGAGGGCGGTCTTTCCGGTGGCTTGGAAGTCCTCGTAGGCAGCCTTGCCTTCCTTGGTACGGCGATCTTCGGTGAACTTGCCGTACTTGTTGCCGAACTCGATGGGCTCAAGGATAGCCATGTGGACGGCGGTCCCGATCTTCATCGCCTCGGTGGGTTCCTGCTTGTTGGTGAGCCAGTGCTGGTAGTGCATGGGCGACTTGGCCAGTTGATCCAGACCGCTCTTGGAGAGAGCGTGGATGGCGCGGTAGTCGTCGGCTGGCAGGTTGTGGATGATTCTCACGCCACCACCTCCACGTTGACCGGCTTGGGAATCTTGGAGAGCAGCAAGTCAGGCTTCTGCGACAGCTTGCGGATGCTGTCCTCGGGCAGATCGCGGAAGGTTTGGCCTTCCTTGATGCGACCGTCGGCCAACAAGACCGCGTTGATGTCGGACTCCACCGGCTCGAAAGCCTTCTCCAGCTTCGCCAAGGCGTCCCAATCGCGCACATTGGCGTTCTGCGGGGCTTTGGTCTCAGTGGTGAAGTCAGTGACCTCCTCGGGTGTGTAGACGCCCATAACGACCTCTGGCGCGAGCATCCGCACCGCCTTGGAAATGCACCGTGCGCGGAGCATGGCGGCGGGATCCTTGGCCCACCCGGACCCGGCCTTGGCAGGCCACAGTCCAGCGACCTTGGCGTCCTCAAGATTGAAACCAATCTCGACCTCGTTGCCGTCGTACTTCCAGACAGCCACGGCAGCCTTGGAGTCGAACTGCTTCCAGACAACCTTGCCACCGCGCTGCCGGTATCCAGCGAGCATGGCGTCCGAGCGCATGGAGATCTGCCCGTTGATGAGGTGGTACGTCCTCTTGATGTCGAACGGAGACTTCCGCTCGGCCAGGCACTGGAGTGCCAAGATGTGCCCCTGCTCGATCTTGGTGCAGCCGAACATCCCGGAGGATGCAATCCACTCGCCCAGTTGAGCGGTGGCCGACACCGGATCAGCAATCCGGTCGTATACGTTGACCGGGGGTTCCCCGGATGTGGTAGTCAGTGCTGTTGTGCTCATCGTTGTATCGATTTGATGATGGTTTCCATGTCATCCGAGCGCACACGGAGCGTGCGCGAATTGACCCGGACAACGGGAACCCATCCTCTGCGGATCCATCGCAGAACCGTCTCGCGGTGTACCCCGAGAAGCTCTGCGACCTCCTGAATGCGGAGAAGTTTCACGGACGACAGGTTGGCTTAAGTTGCCTACTGTCGCCAACAACTTTTTAGTACCCTATTCTGGGGACGTTTCTTGGAATCCGCGCCGTTCAGAAACCAGCGGAAGGGTTTCTCCAGACTGCCTCAGTTCCTTCATGAACTGGGCCTTACCAACCAGCAATCCCTTGTCGTAGGCTCGTTTGAGAAGAGCGATCTTCCTGTCGTTTCCGCCATTCTGGTAGGAGCCGGACATGAAGACCATCTCCGCGAACGTCCGCCTGTTTTTGCCGACAAGCTCGGAGAACCGATCAAACTGTTCCGGGGTCATCCTGTCGTAGCTCTTTCCACCGAACTGGAGCTTGGGATTCGGAACTGACGGTATGGCGTCGTTGTCTGCGGTGGATCGCCAAGCTCGATAGATGGAAGCGTTCAACGGATCCGCTTCGATCTCTCGACTCTTCCACGCATCCAAGAAGTTGTAGATGAAAGGGTTCTCACTCTTGGGAGTCTGCAACACCTTCTCTCCCCAAAGATCCCGCATGGCCGGCATGGCGTTGGGATCCTTGGTTCCTGGGATTTGCAGGCCAAGTGCTGCGTACCGTTGGTTCAGCTCATTGACCGCATCCTTGAAGAACCCTTCGCCACCGATGGCCGGGATGGTCTCGCGTTCTGCACGCCGGAATGATCCGAGGATGTTTGGAGCAAGTGGGCTGGCAGCGGTTACAGCGACGCTCTTGATCCATCGGTCCAGCGCATTTCCACCCTCTTGGGAAAGCAGCTTGATGAAGTCGCTGGTTCCCTTGAGGAACTGCTGCTCCATGATGAAGTTGATACCGCTCAAAGCCGCACCCATTCCAACAGCAGTCAGGTCTGACACGTCTTCCCGACTGCGCTCTTGGATACGCTTTGCTGATCCCACCATGATGGCCAACGCGCCTGCCACTCCAAGCGCATTGAGATCCTTCACTTCATCGCCAGCCTTGAATGCTGGATTCCCCCCTGAAAGCAACCGGCGCAACCCGCTGACGTTGATCGTGCCTGGTGGAAGGATGCCGCCAGACTTTGCCAGCTTCCTCGCCTTGTTCGTTTCACCGGGAGTATCAAGGTTCGCTGAGACGACACCCTTGTCGTAGAGGTACGAGAACGCACCGGACACCACAGTTCCGATGACAAGCTTTGAGACAGCTTGGTTCTGCTCCCGCTTCGACATCTTGCTCCACTTTCTCAGGATGCCAGCGGGCGTGAACGAAAGAGCTTCAGCAGCGACATTGATGGGAGTCTTCTGGAAGAGCGATACAAGCCGATACGGGATGTACCCATACGGTCCAAGCTTCTCTTTGATGAACCGATTGATGCCTGCAATGGCTTCAGTCGCGGCGTTGTCTTGCTGATAGACCGCTCTTGCGGATTCAAACTCAATCGCCGCCAAGTCCGCCTCGGTGAATCCTTTCGCCCCGTTGGCTGCGGCTTCGTCTGTGACCAAGTAAAGCTCTGGCTTCTTGAGGGCCACCTTGACCTGCGCTTCCGACAACCCCTTCTGTTTTCCGATCTCGGAAACAATCCGCGCTCTTTCAGCAGAACGGAATGGAATGTCGGTCGCTTGTGCAAAGCGCAGCGTGATATCGGGAATCGCGCCGATGGTAGCCTCGACAATGTTCCGTGCGATTGGGGCGTTCTCGTACTGGCCTGCCATTGCATCTGCCAGATTCTTCCATGCCCGCGTGAAGTTCAGCGGATTTCCGACATCCGATCCGATTTCGTAGGGCATCGCCTCGGATCCCTTGACGATCACTTTTGCGGCCTGCGGAAGTGAATTGTAGAACGACTTTACGCGATCAACCGTGCGGCTCTTGATGCTGTAGCTGTTGTTCTTTCCTCCACGCAGTGCGGAATCAATACCAGCAGCCGTGATGTCAGAAGCTTCGCGCAACGGAATGTTGATCGTGTTTCCAACGATGTTCCTGACGATTGAGATCGGAGCCATCACGGAGCCCTGAACCAGCGCAATGAACAGATCCGCAGCGGAAGACGGGTTCAACCTCGCAATGGTTTGATTCAGATCGACGCTGGCTTGGTCGTTGATCGATTTGGCGAGATCGAGCAGTCCGCTGTTGATCTTGAACGCATTGTCGTTGCCGGTGTCCGCAGCCTCCTTGAGCCTGAACTGGATGGAATCAATGGAATCGTTCGACTTCCTGAAGATCTCCATCGCATCGCCAAGAACCTTGGCCTGCTCTGGAGTCATCGGACGCCGCTTCTCTTCAGCCATGGCCTTTCCAACCAGGGTGACAACGCCTTCCCTTGTGGAGGACTTCAGCAGCTTGAACTGGTTGATCAGTTGGCCCCAAGTGGTTCCGCTCTTCGACATTGCAAGAGCCGTCTCTGTGGCTCCCGCCTGATCCCCTGAATTGATCTGCCGGCTGAACTTCTCCATCGCAGAAGCGACTCGCGTGTTCGACTTGGCGTTTGCGATGTCAGCCTCGATCTGTGCATCGGTCAGATTGGAAACCTGACGCACAACGGATTCGACGTTCTGCGGTTTGTAGGAAGCCTCTGGAGACGCGGCGATTGCCTCGCGAATCACTGGGGGCACACCGGGTGCGGCTGCTGCCCTTTCAGCGAAACTGCGGGGCTTCATCCCGGCTTCGGTCTTGATCGCTGAAGGCTTAAGGATCGTGGATCCGAGCTGTCTACCGAACTCTGTCTCGTCGAACTTGCCGTCGAAGTTCTTCCGGGCGTAATCCAGACCTGCTGCAATGGCGTCGGCCACGGAACCGCCTGCACGGATCAATGCCTGGGCGACGTTGATCGCACCGTTCCATGCTGTGCCCATCATTTGCGGGAACGGGTTTGCGCCGAGACCGGCTTCAACCTCGGTTCGCAGACCTTCCAACTTCTCTGCCGTCGTCTCTGCCTTCTTGCGATATTTTCCGAGTGCCTTTTCCTTCGCAACCTCTGCTGCTTCGCGGATGATCAGGCTTTCACCGGCAGCTTGTCCGACTGGTTCCCTACCGATTCCGAGAGCCCTCTCAATCATCTTTCTGGAGACGACCGCTGGATCAACGACGCCAGTACCGGACTCAAGCTGCTCGGCCATTCTGGCTGCCGTCCTTCGACGCATCTGTTCTGTCAGGATGTCGTCAACGGATCTGAGTGGAGTGGACTCTACTGGAGCCTCGACAACAGGTTGTTCAAACGCGGGTTCAACCCGGCTTGAAATCATTTGCTCCGCCGTCTTCAGCGGTGTCGCCGGTTCTTCAACAGGAAGAGCGGGCTGAACGGATTCCCTTGCTCCTTCCCCGATCTGCTCTGGAACGGAGAGTTCAACGTCCTGAGCCTTGAGCTTTTCAATGGCAGTCTGTTCTCCGGTGACGATCTTGCTTTGGGCCTCGCGGAGAGCTTGATCAACAAGCTGCTTGGTCGTCGCAATCGACTTCTCAATTTGCAACTGCTGGTCCGAGATGGGAGTGGTTCTCTCCTTTGGAAGCGTTGCCTGAAGAGCATCCAACTCGACCCTGGCCAGCTCCAAGTTCTCCAGTCCCTTTTCGATTCCGACCTTCTTGTCGGCCAATGATTCAAGTGAGCGAACGTATTCTGATGCACTCTTGGAAGATCCACTCTTCAGACCACCAGCAAGAGCCGCCGTCATCAGAAGCGAAACTGACGCCTCGGTTGCGGCTCTGACCTTGTCTTCCGGTGTGGAGTCCTTGTCCAGAAACACATCCACTGCACCCGCTGTGGACTGTGCTGCCCCGGAAGCCACCTGAGGAGTGAACGCCGCAGCAAGACCGAGTTCAGCACCTCGGGAAATCTTCGCTGCGTTTGCAGCAGCAGCCACATCGGCAGCGAGGACAGATTCGCCAATCCTGCCAAGAGTGACTGGAAGCCTTGCTGCCTGTCTTGCGGCACCAAGAGTTCCAAGCGTGGCCACGTTTACCGGAGTCAACAGATCGGCAGCCACCTGACCAAGCACACCAGTTGCAGCCGCAGTCTTGGGTCCAACAACTCCACCGATTGATTCACCGATGCGCTTGCCCGCTTCTCGCTTTTCGGGAGATGCGCTCAGGAGAGCCATGATTCCTTCGCGATCCAATCGCGTGCCTCCCGGCTTTGGCTCTGGTTCCAAAGCCTGACGAACAGACCTTGTCACAGTCTGGACATCCTGAACGGATGGCATTCCTGCAAGAGGCGTGGCCACCCGTGCGAACGATGGAGCAACCTCCTTGATCCGCTCAAATACAGTTGGAGCTGCTCCAATCGTTTCAGCCTCTGGATTCTTGGCTCTGCCAACCGCAGCAAAAGCCTTCAGGACATCGTCTTGAGAGGGTGGCTTTTCGCCATCCATCTCAATCGTGATACCCGTTGAGTCCTGCGTGACTTCGTAGATTGGCATAGCGACCTACTTCACCTTGAGCGTGTAGCCTGGAATCGAAATCGGTTGAGGTTGGACAGGTTGCGCTGGGGCTCCGGGTGCGGGCTTTGGAGCTGCCGATGGCAATCTTGTTCCAAACACCTCCGCGAGGATTTCATTTTTCCTTTCACGTGTGACTCCCTTCCTGAATGACACCCGAGGAACAATTTCTTGGGTCAGTTGATCTTGGCTGTATGTCTCGTTGTACTCTTCTTCCTCTGGCTTCGTTTTTCCAGACATCACGTCGGCCAACAATGGGTTGGACTTTCCCATCTCGGCCAAATTCTCTGGAGTTCCGCTAAACGTACCGACTCCAGGAACATTGAATTGGATGTATCCAGACTTCCTCTTGGCGGCATCCTCGCGCTGGGCTTCCTCGGCCTTCGCCTGAGAATACATCGACTCCAGTGTGTCGATGTCAGGTTCTCCAACAGAATAGCCGGGTTGAGCCTGAAGATACCCGGTCATCTCTGGACGCTTCTGCTCGCGCTTTCCTTGATCGATCTTCTTCTGCCTCTCCTCAGTCGCCTTCTCTTGCTCGGCAATCCTGAGAAGCTCATTGGTCATCGACTCGCTTCGATTCCTGTTGATCCTTTCGAGCATCCGTTGCTGCTGGATGTCCTGCATCCGATTTTCCAACAGGAACTTTCTCGCAGTCGCGGCATCAACACTCTTCGCGGTCGTACCGGAAGCCATTCCGTACAACCCGCCCGTCAGCAGGTTGGCGATCTGCGACACGGCACCGGGCCGGTATTTCGCGGCCTGCTCCAAATCCTGAATGCTTTGTTCAGCCATGATGTGATTGGGTTATGGACGGAAAGCAGCGCGAGTGTTGGCGGCAGAACTGGCCAATCCAGAGATTCCACTGATCACACCCTGAGTAATCGCCAGAGGACTGCCTGCCTGAGACGCTTGGTATTCGCCCTGGGCGTTGGCCAAAGCGAACTGCGACCCTTGACCCAGAAGCTGCCCCGGTCCCGCCTGCTGCATTCCCTGCATGTACTGCGGCTGCGCGAACGGCGAGGAACCTTGCTGGAGTCCGCCAAGCTGCGCGGCCTGCGACACGATGGGCGCAAGTCCAAGAGCGGACTGGACGTTGGCGATGTTCTGCTGCCGGCCAGCGGTGCGCTGCTGTTGCGCTGCCATCTGTCCCGCAAACGTCTGCTGGTTCGCCGTGTTCCGTTGGCCAGTAGCCGCGAGGATGTTCTGGAAGGACTGCTGCGCGTTGCGGTTCGCCGTGTCGGACGTGGTCTGACCGGATTGCAGAAGACCGAGGGCTTGGGCGCGGCGTTGGGTATCGGACTGCTGGATGGCTTGCGAAACACCGAGTGCTTCCCGGAGCGCGGACGCATTGCCGAGGATGTTGCCAGAAGCCGCTCCACGCGCACGCAATGCCTGCTCTGTGGCTCTTTGCAGGCCGGGAGGCAAAGAACCAGCCTGAGACAGTTCTCCGCCAATCTGACGCTCCAATTCAGCACGCATCGAGGCCGACATCCCGGTGTCGCGCAGTTCCTGCGGCAGGGATACCCGCTCGTACTCCGGGGCAGATGGCGCAGTCTCCTCGACGCCTCGGGCACCGGAACGCAGATCGGAGAGGAAACGGTCGTAGAGCTTGTACCGCTCGGGATCCGCGGTCTCCAGCTCCCGGCGACGTTGCTCGGCGAACTGGGTGCCGTACTCCTTTGAAAGGTCGAGCTGGGCCTTGGTGAGTTCCGGTGCCAGCTTGGCCAGTTCCCGAGCGGTCTCGCGGGTGATGTCGATGTCAGACATGCCCGTGAAGTCGTAGGACTTCGTTTGGCCCGAGGCTGGATCGACGTAGGTGCCCTTGCGACCCAAGCGCGATGCGGCCTCGATCTCGCGCAGCAGCGGGTATGTTTCGGTTTGGGCGTAGACCGCCTCGCGGTTTGCCGCCGCCATGTCAGGTGCTTTGTAACTTCCGCCCATAAGAAATCCTCTTGTTGAAAAGCAGGTTGCAGTAACGGTCGAAATCGAACAAGCGGACCTTGCCGGTGGCTGCGTTGCGTCCGCCGATCTTGGTGACGTGCTTTCCGCACCGGCTCGACAGGACCTTCATCAGCGACTGTACGGCGTCCTCCTTGCTGGCCACAACGACCTCGACCCATGCGATGGATCCCTGGGGATCGTTGGCCTTCCAGTCATCGGATTGGGATAGGTCGTTGATGAACCGGACGGCACCGACTCCCACGCACTGGCCTTCGTGCTGGATGAATGCGATGCGCCCCTTGAAGTAGCTCATCCAAGCGAGAAGCTGATCGTCTGACCAGTTGCGGCAGTTCCCCCACTTTTCGCGAAGCAGGTTGATTGCGCCGTGGGTCATTGCTCGGGCCTGATCGAGTCGAGGAATCCGCTGGTCGTAATACTCTGCGGCATCATCCGACCACCGATGCCCGTGGATGTCCTGAGCTTGAACTGGATGTTGTTCCATCGACCGCGAGAAATGAGGTTGAAGGACTTGAGGAACTTCAGCTCCTGAGGCCCAACGTCCACATTGGACTCCAACGTGGTAAACGTCTTGCCCATGTCCGTCGAGAACGCCATGTCGAACGAAGCGGTCCAATCCAAGTTCTGGTTCTCCAGAGCGAACTGAACATTGTACCCGGTCTTCTGCGGGATGGGCTCGTTGAAGTTGTATGCCTTGGTGACGATCCGGGATTCGTAAGGATACCCGGAATCGAAGAACGCGGTGATCGGGGATGGATCGGTGCGTGTGTTTGGTAGGTAGTCAGAGAACGACCACACCTGGCCGGAACCCGAGTTTGCCGACAGAACCTCTCCGCCCCACATGAGGATGGGTCCGTTGCTCGAGAACGAAGTGGGGATGAAGTCCGAGACGGACCAGTTTGTCCAGTAACCGATCCAAGCCTTGGCCAGCAGATGGTAGACAAGGACGCAGTTGTTTGCGTTTGCGGAGCCGGTGAGGATTTCCTGATCGGATTCGGTGAGGATAGGGAGTTGATCCTCGGTGAGGAGATCCTCGAAATCGCTCAGTGGGGCCGCGAGCAGGTAGCGGTTGTTCCAGGACACTGCATCGCAGAGATGGAGCTTGGATCTGTTGATCTTGGAAACGATGTCCTTGATGGGCGCGGAGATTGGCAGGCCAACGTCTGTCTGTGTGCCCGCTTGGATCTGGGCGAGCGAGCGGACGCCATCGCGTGATAGGAACAGGACATCGGCACCGACACCGACAATGGATCGGTGGGAGACGCACCCGATGTTTCCCGAGACGAGTCCGATCTCCCAGTCTGCGGGGTCTTGGGAGGGATTGGCATCGACGTACCAGATGGATCGTTCCTTGAGAACGAGCAGCCGGAAGCCGAACCAAGAGAAGAGTCCGGTGATGGGATCACCGTCACCACCGATGCGGACGCTGCCGGCTGGATCCCACGATTCACCGTCGAGGATGTCGGAGAAGTACAGCGTATCTGGCAGCAGCGTGGTGTCTGCTGAAGCGCAGAAGAGCCGCTGCGTGTGCGACACCAGGTAGATCGGCTTGGCGGGTGGAGCGAGAGAAACGTAGGCGACAGCGTGCGATCCGTTGGGTGGACTGATCGTGATGGTTGGCCCGGTGGCGTATCCAGATCCCGGATTGGTGATCTTGATAGCAACCAAGTTTCCGTCTCCAGATACGACAGCAACGCCCGTTGCGGTAACGCCACCCATTGGAGGAGCAGCGAATGCAATCGTTGCAAGCGTTGAGTGGTTGTTGCCCTCGTTGATCACATCCACCCGGCTGATCTTGCCTGCGGTGATTGGCGGATGTGAATTCGATGAGTTGATGTACTTCAGCGATCCAACGCCGTCGGAGTAGTACAGCTTCTCGTTGAGCTGGGCGAAGTACACGTACTCAGCGGATGAGCTATACGAGGAACTGGGGATCGCACCAAACGATGTCGTCGGGTTGCCAACGTAAAGCTGCCGTGTTGCTCCCGATGGGCTGTATCCAGCGATGACAATCCGCTCTGATGCAGCCGTGTCGAAGTAGAAACCGGAGATGATCTCGATGTCCGTTGGAAGGCTGCTTCCCCAGTAGGAGGTGATGGATTCCCAGTTGGTGACGATGCTCTCCCACGTGGCCGACAGGGAGTTTCCGATGATGGACTGGGCACCGTACCGGGTGACGAGATTGCCGAAGTCGTCGTAGTCCATGTTGACCGCATCCGCGAGGGATGTGGCCGGGATGCCGTCAGGTCGAGTGGCGGTGATGACGCCGGATGGAAACCCGTTGCTTCCGTCCAGGACGATCTGGTCATCGAGAGACTCTGACGATTGGAATGGCATCAGACGATGTCGTTGAAGTCGTAGGAGTAATCCGAGTCAGGAATGATGCGACTGATCTGCTGTTGTTGGCCACGTTCCATGTCCTTCATGGTGGAGACGTGAGCGGTTCCCTCTGCGAACTTCGCTTGGGCCTTGGAGTACTGCCGGGAGTACTCCAGCAGATCGCCTTCCACGTAGGCCATGAGTGCGTTGTCTGCGCCCCGCAGTTCGATGGATCGGTTGAGCGTGATGGCTGCGGTCTCGCCGAGTTGGCGAACACAGGACTGCTTCTTCCCGAGGATGAACAGGGTTCCGTTGGCGTTGGGAGTTGGAACCAGCTTGATGCGCGGGATGCCGGACTGGCCGTAGGTAGTCGCGCCATCGGTCATGAGGCGCGAGAGATTGACGAAGTTGTTGGGAGTGGACTTCCGGGAGTCCACGTTGTTCCAGATGTTGGGATCGAGCTGGAAGAACGACTGCCATTCTGCGGCGGGGATCTCGATGCCGTCGGTGTCTCCGGTGACGGTGAAGCGGATGGCCACCGGGAGGTCCAAGTAGGATTCCTCACCGGAGAACGAGGTGTAGGAGGAGGTGACGAACGGACTGATGTTCACGATCTCCTGGCCGTCGGTGATGGAGACCGAGACGACTCCGAGTGTATCGTTCCACAGTGCCCCGTCCCAGAGCATGGCGTAGCGACGGGCGGTGAACTTCTTGGCGAGAGCCAGAGTTGCCGCATCGGTGAACGAGAGCTTGTCGCAGGCTGCCTGAGCGATTTCGGAGATGTTCATGATCAGAACTCGATCAGCTCAAATTGGACCTTGGCGTTGCGGGTCGTCGATCCGTCGTTGTTGAACCAAGAGTTTGTTGAATCGTTGTAAGCCACCGTCAACGTGGTGAGTGATTCAGAGCTTCCAATCCACACCTTGAAAGTGTGCGTAGCAGCCGTCGAAGTGAACGTGCATTCAGCGATTGCAATGATCTGGTTATTCGCGTTTACCGTAGCCGCTCCAACACCAACAACCGTTGATGCACCGTCCACAATTCCCACGTAAACAACGGTTCCGTTATCAACTGAAACTGGAACGGAAACCTTGATGAGAGCCTTGTTTCCGACTGCGCGAGGAGTCCAAGTGTACGTCCAATCAGAAGTGGATCCGCTCTGTTGGAGAGTCGAATAACCTCCACCCGTGGCAACGCTGAAACTCTGCTCGGATCCGGGTGCCCTCGAAATCGTCTCCGAGTAGATGAACTTCGCCGCTCCAACGGAGGAGAAGGCCACCAGCTTGAGCTTGTTGGATTCCTCGGAATCCCGAAGCAGCAACGTGTCTGCGGCTATTGGCGTGGTCTTGGTTGCCAGATTGGTGAACGTCACGTTGGCCGACCCAACGGTCACAGTGTCGAGAGCACCGTCACCAAGAGTAGTGTTTCCGTTAAACGTGCTCGGTCCCGAGACCGTGACGCTCGTGATCGTGGTGGGTCCGAGGGCAACACCTCCAACGGTTCCGATGGTTGCTGCGCCGGTACTGAGGAAGGTGCCTGAGTTCGTGATTCCCGCGACCGAGATTGCGGAAGTGAACGAGGTCGTCGAGTTGAACGTGACGCCGCCGTTGAAGACCGCTGCGTTCCCGACCGTGAGACCTCCCGCGAGCGTGTTGGATGCGCCGGCATTGGATTGAACGATGTTGCCGTAGACGGACAGGTTTCCGCCTGACGTACTGATGTTGCCCGATGCTGCAACCGTGGACGAGAACACCGCTGCCCCGGTGACATTCAGCGTAGACGACAGGGTGGTCGCTCCAGCCGCAGAGAACGTGCCGCCAACAGCAGTGTTCCCGCTCGCCGCAACGACGGTGAACTTGTTGGTGTTGACCGTGATGTTGCCCGCCAGAGTGACATTGCCGGCCACATCCACGGTGCCGGTGAACGCGGCAGCAGTGGTGGATAGCTTGAGCGAGCTGTCGTTGCCGCCGCCATCGCAGATCGTCTTCAGCGATGAGGTGAAGATTGCCGTATCGGTGGTCTTGAGGAGACCCGTGTACGTTGACGAAACCGTTGAACCTGTGAGCGGCGTACCCATATCAGTCTTTCGGGAGTGCATACCATCCGGCGGGGATGGTCACGCGGTTTTGGCTGCGGACGAGATTGCCGTCCTTGGTTTTGACGAAGACGCGAGCCTTGACGGGCTCGGCCAGGAGGACGGGTTCGCCTTCAGGAACGAGGATCACCCGGCTGGCGCATCCGCTCATGGCGATCAATGCGCTCGCGCAGATCACGCTTAAGATCGTCCTGGGGCTGTGCGAATTGGCCATGGGTATCCTTTCCGGCGAGTTCCTCAAGCCACTTGAGGATTGCGGTAACGATTTGACCGATGACGTTCACTTCTCGGGAGTGGCGTCCTTGGCGGCGATGAGGCCGATGCCGGCAGTGACGGCGGCGATTACGGCGGGGATATCGACGTTGGTGGTGGGATCGTTGTCGAAGAGTGCGCGGAGTGCTCCGCCGACTGCGACGAGGATGGCTCCGATACCGGCGATGGTGGTCTTTGTGTTCTTCATGATTTGTCCCAGTTCCTGATGTGTTTGATGAGAATGATGATGCCGATGACGAGGCCGACCAGCAGAGAGGCGAACCGGATGTACGGACTGATGGCGTCGATGAAAGAGATCGCGACGGATCCCGAGGTTGCGCTGGTGGCGATAATGCCGTCTCTGATGTCGTTAGTATTCATCGGCTAGAGAGTGTGAATGCGCCAGACTTGTTTACGATGTAACCTCAAGACGCAGCTTTGTATTCGGAACACTGGCCAGTGTGAAGTCAGTTGTTCCCGTGCTGTAGAAGATCGTGTCTACGCCTGGTTGAATGTACGACGGCGTTGCAGGTGGAATCTGAGGACTGATGTACGTACCATTTGTCACCGTGCCCGATACATCAACTCCAGTGATGAGACGCTTTGTTGCGATGGTGTCTACGTTTGAAAGTCCATACGCATGAATCTGCCACCCGAGCACACCATTGAGCCCGGTTGTTGATGGTGCTGTCAGGTTAAGCAGTGCTGTTGATCCAGTTCCAGATCCGCGAGCCCAACTTGTGTCAAAAGAAGAAAGCGCACCGGTCAGTGTTGATCCGGTTGGATTTGATTCCCATCCAGTCAGAGTTCCGTCGCTTGCGATTGCGACTCTTTGACCGCGAGGACGACCCGACGGAAACGCTGCGTCATCCAGAAGCAGATTGTCAATCAACCCGAAATTCAAAGGTCCGGTTGTTCCTGAAACGTATCCAAGAATCCCACCTGAAAAGTATAGATGATTAACGCTTGCCAGAGGAGTTGTGGCAACAGAGTTCAATCCGGTGTAGCTGACGCTTTGGCCATCAAGCGAAATATCGAACCGGCCAGTTGATCCATCGAGCTTTGCGTAGATTCGGCAGAAGATCCAACTCGCGTTTGAATATGGCGTCAGTGTGATAGTTCCAAGAGATGTTGAACCATTGAATGCTTCAAACGTGATGTCAGCCACACCTGCCGCGTAATTGAAGATCCTGCGAAGCCTTAGCGACAGATCTCCAAACTTGAACACCTGAAACCTGGCTTCAGACCTCATCAGGTTTGTTGGATCATCAACATTTCTTCCTATTAGGTAGGAAAGGTCAAATGTTGCCCAAATTTGGTTTGGGCTTCCAATGGAAGATCTAGGGACAGCGCAACTTGTTATCGACGTATACGCATTGAAATTGGATAACGCTTCACTAATGTAGGCACCCAAAGCTCCACTAGCGGATCCCCTACCGCTGTTTCCACCAACATTTGGAGTGGCAAGCCCTGGAGCGTAAAACGTGGTGTCACTGGTGTAGCTTACGAACAGGAAATCCTTATCCAGATTCATTCCAGTCGCTGTCGATCCAGATACGATTGATCCGTTTGCAGCATTGTAATCAAATCCACAAAATCTCAGTCTTGCCATAATCGTTAAGGATAGGTTTCGTCGAAGATAACGACTGACTTCAAAGCATTCAGGTCAACGGCTGGAGGGATTGTCTCATCCAGAATGGCCACAGACTTCAGCACATTCAGGTCAACGGCTGGAGGAATCGTCTCATCCAGCACAACAACCGACTTCAAAGCGTTGAGGTCAACGCTGAACAGATTACCGTAGAAGATATGGGAGTTCACATCATTGGTAATCGATTGTTACGCACAGGTTTACTGCGGCAGAAACAGAAGATACGGTGATCTTGAGGTAATTTCCTGCCGTAATCGCAAGAGAGACGACAGAGGTGTTCAATGTGCTGGAACAGCTCAATGGCGAACCGAGCGTTCCTGCATTTGTGGTGAGCTGCACGGAGCAGGTTCCAGAAGTGGTTTGAGCTGAGATTCGCGTGATGGTCGCGTTCGCGTTGATTCTGGCGATCAACCAGTAGGTGTTGTTGACCGGATCAAGTACGCTGGTTGTAAGCTGCTGAACGCCAGCACCAACCCCCGCCAACAGCGTAGCCACCGACACCTTGCAGGTGGTTGACGTGCTGGCATCGACAATCGGCAGGACATCGTTTGCCGTGTCGATTGCCGGGATGGATGTGAGTGAGGAGATTTTCGGCATGATCAGGCCCAGGCGGTTTGCGGAGCGTTTTCAGGACGTGGGCCTTGCTCCGAGGTCCACACGATAAATTGGTCTGCGCCAGTTGGAACGTCGAGGTTTGCAGCGTCCCGGAAGAGGACCCAGTGCTTTCCGTCGGACACAAAGATTGGGTCGCCGTCTTGGCCGGTGCCGATCTGGTGGATCCACGGACCGAGGATGGCCAGTGCGTAGGTGTGTGTTGCGAGTGTGGTGACGGGGTTGCCGTCCTCGTCGAAAGAGACGAATCCATTATCCAGCCCGAACTGGACTGCCTGCTCCTGGGTATCGAATTTGAGCAGGTAATCGATCATGGCGTGGAGAGGGCTTGGAGTTGGGCGTTGGTCTTGATGGTGTTGTAGTACTGGATGGCGTAGATGTGGCCGTTGGTAAACAAACCGTTGATGCGATTTCCAATGGTAGCCTGCGTAACGGTTGGAACAGCCAATGTTGTATTGGTGACTACAGTTGTGCCATTGCAGCAGAATGCGTAGTCGTTGAGCTTGTATCTGGCCGCGTGACCGATTCTGGTATTGATTGCTCCAACGGTAGCCGAATCAAGATTTGCTCCAGCACCTCCAATAGAGGCTCCGAATCGTTCCACAACACCACTGAACTGAAGTACCAACCTTTCGTTGGAAGTTCCGTTATCAATGCAGAAGTGGGTCTCAGAAGCGGTGCCTGCACGGTCGTACTTGCAGACCATCGTGCCTTCAGTGGCGTTGTAAAACCCCGTAAACGCCGCCCCGGTGATGGAGCACACGTCGGCGGAGCGGATGAGTGAGCCAGTGGTCGTCGGGATGTAGGACGTGGCGAAGGCACCTACCTCCATCATAAATCCCCAAACCAATATGCCGTTTGTTCCGCTGGAAGTATTCAATTGAGATCCAGCAGCATCAGACGAACCAACAAGTGCCCAATACGGCCCAGCTCCAGCAGTTGACGTGAGCGAAATCCTCCACCAACCATTCGGATACTGCTCTACTGCTGCCGTGCATCCAGCAAGTACGTTTGTTATCGCACCTGTAGTGAGATTCAGATAACAGGCAGACCAATCTGCTCCGGTTGTGTTTTGAACCTTTGCTAGATACGCAAAGTTCTTTCCAGACGCTTTAATGAAGCATGATACAGTTACCGTATTTCCAGACGATATTCCTGATGTGGTGCTTTTATAGACCTCTCCATTCAGATTTCCTGTTGCTGAAGGATATATAAGGTCAGCAGTTGTGGATCCATCTGGTGCAGATGCGGAGTTTGAGACAACTGTTGCATTGAATCTTGTCCAAGAAGCATCCGCAAAATCCTCGCTCCGAGACACCAGATTCGTCCTCTGCTCCTCAATCAGCAACCCACGGCACAGACGGGTAACCGGGTCGAAGTCGATGCGCGGCACGTTGGTAGCCGCCGTCTGGATCAACCCATCGCTTCCAACAAAGGTGCGCGTTGTCGACGCATTCGTAAACGTCGGCAGCGGACCAATGTTGGCCACATACGCCTGTCGAGCAGCGAATTGCAGGTCAAGCGTCAGCGCGGGATCGTATGGAGTCACCAACCCCTTCTGCGCGTTGAGCCTAAGACTGGTCGAGAGGCGCATGGCTTAGAACGTGATCTTGCCCTTGTACGCAATCACGGTCCCGCTGGTGAGCTGGAAGCTGTCGATGCTGCCAACGATCACCATGCCAGCGGGGATGGTGGTAGCGGTCCAGGTTCCACTCACCCCCTCTCCGGTAATGGACGTGAACACTGCGTTGGAAACAACCTGCAACGCGCAGAACGGCCCGCTCTGAAGCGTGGTCGCAGTAACCAACTGGAACCCGGATGTACCCATCCCAAGTTCGATGGCCATGTTTGATACGTCGCTCATATGTCCCAGATCTTCCTGATTTGATTCTTTGTGAAAGTGCTTTCGAACCGGCTTCCCTGCCGGTCTTCCATCCTGCTGAACCCCTGCTTCACCTTGTCCTTCAGTTCAGCTTCCCTGGCAAAGCCGGTGGCAGCGAACCTCGCAATGGGTTGACGCTGCCACCGCTTCCCCTCAACAACGATGGATTCAGTTCCAATCGGAGCGATTTGCTCGATGGACTTTCCGCCGTTTTCAAAGGTGTAGATGGGCATGTCAGGACTCCATCTCGCTGTCGTACTTCTCGACCATATTCCGCATGGACTTCTCGTCCTCGGGCATCTCGGTCTTCTCGGAGTCCTTGTTCTTGTACTCGGCGGGCATACCACCGACCGACAGGATCTCCACGTAGGCTTCACCCTCTTCGATCTTCTTCACGCGAGCCTTGACCTCGGGAAGCGTGACCTCATCACCGATCTCGGGAGCAACATTGCTGTTGTCCTCTGCATCGGTCGAGAGAGCCTCGACAGGAATAGAAATCATGGCGCGATCTTCGTCGGACCCGTTTTCCCCGCAAGCGGAATGGGAAAAGGGGACACCGCCTTGGCGATGCCCCCTCGGTCCAACGGCAATCACCATGATGGTGGCCGTTTTCTTCATGGCTTTACAGCGTGGTCGAGGTCTTCGTGCGGTGGACCAGGTACCAGACCGGATTGCCGGTGGATGCCGTGTTACCGGCGGCGAGACGCAGCGTGGCGAAGTACAGCTTCACGCCGACAGTGACCAACTGGTTGAGCGGGTCGCTCTTGTCGGGCGTGTCGGTGATGACAATCTTCGGGGAGAGCGGATCGTCGCCCGTGAGGTGGGGGATACCGAACGACTCGTTTCCGAGGAAGAACGAGGCGATGATGTCCTTGGTTGCCACCAAGCCGCCGCCATTCGGGCTGGTCGTGTTGATGAACTCGTCAGTGTCAACAGCGGATCCCTTGCTGACGAACGAGTTGGTCTGGGTGACAACGCGGCAGCCGTAGATGGAGCCGACTTCGCCCTTGTAGAAGGGTTGACCCTTGTTGCCGTAGTTGGAGGCGTTGAGCCAGTCGCTGTCGCGCATCAGGTCGCGGGCCACGCGAGGATCGGTCGCGAGGACGTAGCTGCCATTGATGAGCGGGGCGCGATTGCGCTTCAGGCGGGTCATGGAGTCGAGTACCGCCGAGGCACTCATCGTGGTATCAAGAACGGTGGCTGCGGTGTTCAGACCGGAGAAGGTCTGGTTCGTGAGCGTGGCCGGATTGCCGTACACCTTGATACCGCCGGAACCGGCAGCGGTGTTACAAGCGTCCGAGTTGCTGAACGTGGGTCCAGCAGCTTCAGGCCCGGTTCCCATGATCCCGGAAGAGACGGAGAGGTTGGAGCCGATCAGCGTGTTGCGGATGACGGAGTCAACCCACAGGGCCATGTCGAGACCGGAGGTCTTGGTGGCCTGCTGGAGCGAGTTGAACAGGTCCGTGGCCCGCAGGATGTCGGTGAGGCCGATGACCTGGCCGTACTGCGCGAGACCCTTCTCCAGCTTGTTGAGCGAGAGAGCCCGGTAGCTTCCCGACGCGATAGCGGTGCCTTCCGTGCTGATCGTCTGGACATCGGCAATGCTCGGAGCCCCGAAGCGGAACATCGTGATGGCCTTGTTGCCGTTGTTCTTCGGGATCGGGGCCTTCATCGAGAACTGATCGAGGATCGTCTCCTGCTGGACGATGCTCAACAGCTCCTTGCTGAAGTAGTTCTGGAACTGATTCGTGAGCGTGGTCGAGGTAGTAACTGGCATGGTATGCTCTTTCTTTTCAATCAGGCTTCACGGTCAAACTCTCGCGCAGCCTTCATCAGGCGATCCCGCTGCTCCTTGAGCGGAATCTTGGCAAAGTCTGTTTCCTCTGCCTTCAGCGGTTGGGTGGCCGTTCCCTTCCCGATTGCTGTTTTCTTCTGGAGCTTGTCCAACTGTTCCTTGAGCGATTTGTTCTCCGCTTCCAGCGACTGAGACATGCCGGCAGCTTTCTGGAGCTTCACGATCTCGACGGCGTGGGCCAGTCCATCGGGTGCTGCCCGGAGGATCTGGAACTTGCCGATCAGGTCCACGGTGGACTTGTACAGGTCAGAATTCGGATCCTTCAGTTCCGGTTCCTTTTCGGACAGTCGGAGGTACGTGTCCTCCCACGCCTTGTTGAACCGTTCCTGCTGGACCTTGCTCTGATGTTCACCTGCGGCCTTGCGAGCCTCTGCTGCCTTCTTCGATGCGGCCTTCGCGAGATCCTTGTCGCCATCGGCTTCAAACTCCCGCGCTGCCTTCTCGTAGTCTTCAGCGGTGAACCCTGCCTCGTCCCGGTACGTGTCGGTAGCCTTGGCATCGGTTTGCTGCCGTTGCTTCTGCCACTCATCACGTTCGCGGGCCAACGCGTCCTTCTCGGCCTTGATGGCCTGCTTCTCGGCGTTGATCGTCTCCCAAGTCTTGCTCTTCCGAGCCTGTTCCTGGGCGAACTTCGACTCCTTCTTCTGCTCGACCTGCTTCGTCTCCTTCTTCGGAGCCTCTTCAGGCTGCGCCTTCGTATCCTCTGCCTCCTCGGAAACTTCCTTACTGGCAGAAACCTCATTCTGAGGCTCCGTTTGCTCGGTTGCAGAGGACTCTGTGGGAGTCTCCTGCGTTTCCCGGCTGTCAATATCGACGCCAGAATCGAAGTCCCTTGCGGCTGCAAGAAGACCGTCAGCACTCAACACTTCACTCATGGTTGCCTATTACTCGTCCAGTGACCGGCAAGAGTCACTGTCCGTACCTTGACCCTTAGTTGCTCGTATCAGAATCCGGGTCTGTATCCTGATCCGAAATGGATTCAGCGTTGGCCATCACTTCGATGACCTTCACCAAACTGGACTGACCCATGGCGAAGCCGCACGAATAAGGCAACTGGTTTCTATCAGTGATCGCGGCGGCATTCTGCATGAGCACGGTGTTGAGCAGGACGTTCTTGAACCTCTTGCCAGTGTCGGACTTGAGGAATGCCTCAAGTCGCTCGGCGTCCTGCTTTGTCCACTGCTCGGACGCGACCCATTTCTGGTGCCGCGTGAAGATCCATGCTGCCTTGATCCGGTCGAGTAGCCTGATCATTTCTTCTTGGCGGCTTTGCGGAGCCCAGCGGCAGCCTTCTTCTGGAAGGCTTCCTTGCCGAGCTTCTTGCGCCCGATGTAGGCAGCGAGAGCCTTGGGATCGTCGGCCCCCTCTTTCTTGAGTTGGGAAGCCAGTTTGCTGAAGTGTTTGTTTGATTTGGACTGTTTCTTCATAAAGTCACCAGGCTTTGCAGGACCAGTACTTGGGCGAGGTCTTGTCGGTTGCCGTGTCGCAGTTATGGCGTGCGCGGAAGTTCTTTCTGCGCTCCGGGTTGTCCCGTTTGATCTCCATGTTTGGGTCCCCGAACCGGACCTTGATCACTGTTCCCTTCGGGTTTAGCACGTACACGGCTTTCTTCTTCTGTTCGCCGGGAGTGTAGAAGGGTTTGTTGAGCGAGACTTCCTTGCCTTGGTACTTGGCCATGGATGTTATTCCTTAAAACAGTTGCGGCAGAAGGTTTCACCGCGCTCTGAGAGGCGGCATTCGGTGACGTAGAAGGAGTCGCCGCAGGATTGGCAGGTCTCAAGCCAATGGGATTGAACTCCCCACACCAGTCCTGCTGATTGACCGACGGAAAGCAGCTTGGCCTCCCTGTCGGGGGATATCGGTGGCACGAACCCGCTAGGAAGAATTTGCACTGTTTACAGGAGATCATTGTACGGGAGCGGGAGCGGCGGGAGCCTGCATCTGCGGTTGTTGCGGTTGGAGCATCCCAGTGGATTCAAGGAACTTCTGGATCTCTTTGCGGAGCTTGCGGGCCTCGTTGGTGGACACCTGCTCGTAGCCTTGCAGGAGTGAATCGAGCCGCGTCATGAACGCCTGCTGGGCAGCCGGCGTGAACTGCTGGCCCTGCTGCATGGCACCATTCAGGTACTGCATGAGGACACCGATACGACCGGCGAAGTTCTGACCGGGCTTGGCCGGCACCGGGATACCCACCAGCAGTGTCGGGATGGTCTTGGTCTCGTCCTCCAGTTCGTCCTGGGCCTTCTGACCGGGATCCCGCAGCAATCGCTTGATCAACGACGGGTCGTCCAGCTCCATGATCGACTTGTCCAACTCCACCTGGTCGATCCACGGCGAGTTCTGGAAGAGCTGTTTCCGGTTGATGGCCTGCTGGATCATCATCTGTCGGCTGACCATGTCCATGCCGCCCTTGGGCTCCAGCTCGTACTGGTCGTGGAGGGCCACGGGATCGGCCTCGAGCGAGTCCTCGGCGAATCGGTAGCGCAGGCTCTTGGAATCGTACTGGATGTACAGGCTCCACGCTTGGCGGTAGAGCTTACCGAGAGCCATACGGAAGAGTCGCGCACGCAAGTCACCGGACTGCATGGACTGCGCGTTGATGGACTGGATCTCGGTAGCGGTGCGTCGGTCGCTGCCACCGGACATCGCGGTGGACATGGCGTAATCCGGCGAACCGATGCGGTTCTCGGCGATGGACCGTGTGGACATCATCTCCTGATCGAAGGAGATGGGCGGTTGCGGCATGGTCACGGGTGCCACGCCGTAAGGTAGGATCTGACCGGGTTGGAACCGCAGGTTGATGGAGTTGGGGATCTCGCGCTCTGCCCGGAACAGCGGGCGGTTGTAGAGCGTCATCGCGTCGTGCTTGTGGTTCCACATCGACGTGAGGCTCAGTTCGAACGGAGCTAGGATTTCGCACACGCCGCGAGGCGAGAACCAACCCTTGTCCTTGATCTCGTATGGGAAGTCTACGAACGGAGCTTGGCCATGGTCGTAGGGCAGTTCCATGGGATCCCGCAGGTCGAGATCCACGGCAGCCGGCGAGTAGGTGTAGACCTCCCACTTGCCGTCGTCGCGCTTGCGGTACACTTCCCAGACGATGACACCGTCGGTGTTGGTGGTGTACGTGATGCCTTCGCGAAGCTGTTTGGCGGACGACTCCAGATTGGTTCCGGGAATGTTGTCGTCGTTGGGGTTGCCTCGGATGCGCTCGATGGTCTTGGAATCGGCTTTCCATCCGTACTGGCGGGCCATGCGCTTGTATGCGGCGATGGACATCGGCATGACCTGCGCCATCCAATCGGCGTCCTGAAGATCGACGGTGTAGGCCGGCACCAAGAAGTAGAGGGGATCGATGGCCTCGAAACCCACGCGTTTGTCGCCGGGGTTCCAGTAGCACTTGAGGACACCGCGACCGGACATGAGGGTGTAGTCCACCCAGGACAACACCTCGTCGGTGAAGTTGGTCTTCTCTCGGATCTTGTAGTTGAACCAGTCCTCGGCCACCCGTGTGTAGGCGTTGAGCTGCTGGCGCATCGGTACGAACGTGGCAACAACGTCCATTCCGAGGGCTTGCTGTAGGAAGAGTGGCTTCAGCTTCTCGATGGCAGTGTCGATGAGGGGCCAATGCAGGTCTGCTGCCTTGAGCCACGGCTTGTTCTGCCGGCGGAGCCCATGATGACGGAGTTCGTACCAGCGTGTCTGGCGCGTTTCCCACGGCTGCCGCTGATCGACAGCTTCTTCGATCTGCCCTTGCAGATTTTGCCGTTGTTTGTCTGTCATCATCTCCTCCAAGCGTTATCCACCGACCTCGCAACCTGCAAGCGGACCTGAATCCGGCTCGATTGGCCCGATTTCATCCTCCATCCGCTGCAAAAGGCTCTTCCCATCCTCACCCAAGGCGCGGAAGTACTCGTCCATGCGTCTGCCACCGGCAGCACAGAAGGCCAGTACCAGTGCATCCGCTCGATCCGGCGAGTTGATGCCTCGGGAGCGCAGCTCGTCCTTGCCTTCCAGAGCGAGTTTGCCTTTGCCGTTGGTGCGGACCTTGCGATTGATGAACTGGTTGAGCGTGATCTCGTCGTTGCCCGCTGGCCCCAGAACAATCTCGTTCTTTTCGATGGATCTTCCGAACTCGATCCACATTTCTGCGCCTCTGGAGACGAATTGATCGTCCCGGATGGCTTTCTCACCGAAATTCACACGGTTCACGTCCCATCCCTCGGACTTGAGCGCATCGCACATCACGATACCCATGCCGCCGGCGTCCGCGTAGATGTCTTCGGGTCGCAAGCTCCATTTCCTGAACTGGTGGATGAACTTCCCGATGGAATTCATGGTGTCGCGATCCCGCCACGTCACCAATCCCTTGATCACATTGCCCTGGCGCACCGCCAGTACGCTCTCGTCGCCACCGGCAGAGAAGTCGCACCCCGCCATGAGCCGTTCCCCCTTCTCCTTGGCCTCCGGTGGGTTGGAAACCGCCTTCTGCCAGTCCGCCGTCTTGACTGCCGTGAGGGAACCGTCGTCCTCCATGAACTCGGCATAGATCATCGAGCGCACCAGCGGGTGATTCTCGCCCCATCGCTCGATCTGGTCGTTGATCCAGTCCTTCTTGATGTGCGGACAGTCGTGTGCGGTAACGGTAAAGGTCTTCCACTTGCCGTCATTACGCCGGAATATCTCGTAGAAGTACCCACTGGCACCACCCGGCGACGACATGAGCAGCGTGCGCGTGGGTTGGCAGCGTTCCATCGACTGGAAGATGCCGTCCTGAACGGATTTGGCCTCGTCGATGATGTACAGCAGGTTGTCGCCCTGTCCTTGACCGTGCCAACCCTCGGCTTTCTCCGGGTTGGAAGCTGAAAACCCGATGCACCGTGCCGGCGGCATGTTGGATCCGCGTCTGGTGTACGTGATTTCACCGTCCACGATGCGGAATCCAACGTCTTCACCGCCCAAACCATTGGCCAACTTCCTCAAGTGAGGCCACAGAGCGTCTTGGACCTGCCGGTAAACGCCCGCTGTACACACCACCAGGCTTCCGGGAAACCGGCACATGTGCCAGATGATCAGGCTGGCTGCCACGATGGATGTCTTTCCGCTGCCGTTGGCTGCCTTGAGGGCCACCTTGGAGTGCTTGAAGTCCGCAGCATCCAGTACGGCTTCCTGCCACGGGTAGATTTCCATCCCGAACATGAGCCTCGGCCAGTTCTTGGCGAGATTCAGTTCCTTGATGAGCTTGGCCTTCTGCCAGCCTGATATCTTGGCCATGTCAACCTTTCTGGCAGATGCTTACGACGCGGCGTTCGAACGTGTCATCGTACTTCTGGCGTTTGCGGATCTGCCGGATGGCTTCCAGTGCATCTTCGTACACGGCGTTCCACCGTTTCCATTCACGATTTACCGGGCACCGGAACTCGACGTAGAACAGGAACTTCATTGGGCCTCCTTCATGGCTTGTGCAATCACAGGGAACTGGATCTCAAAGAGATGGCCAATCATCCTTGCGATCTCTTGATGCTCCTTCTGCGTGCCGTTGCCGGTACGCACCTTCAGGTAGTGGATCCATGACCGCACGTTGCCCTTCATGTACAGATTCGTGCGCGTACAGAGCGGCAACACCATGCGTGCAGTCTCCCGGCTGACACCGTTGGACAGCAGCAAGTCGTAGCTCTTGAGGCAGATGTCCAAGGTCTCGGCCACCTCACGGTTCAACGCCCAGTCATCCACCTTGTTGCCACTGGCCTGCCGGTTCTTTGGGTCCTGGGTACGGAGTTCCACCGGCTCAAACCCCTGCACCTCGGCATACCGCTGGCTGAACTCCTGGAACGAGAAGCTCCGATGCCGCAGAATCTGCGCTGCAATCGCTCTGGAGGTCTCGATCTCCACCGTCCAATCCGCCATCTCAAACACCGACCAGTGCCCGTTGCGTAGACAGTAGGCCAACAGCTTGTGCCCCGTGTCGTAGTTCTCTTGGTTCTTCGGATTGCTGACCCTCGCGCAGTACACCATCAGCTCTTCCGCCGTCTTCGCTCCCCCAAACAATGGGACAGTCACACTGACAGATTTCACATTCATTGGTGGTCCTTCTTCGACAGGTTGCGGAACAGGAATCCAAACTCACACAGACACACCCACATGCAGGCCAACTGCGCCACCGCGTAGGACACACACCAGATCTCCAGAAACAGATTCACTTGAGCCTCCCATTGACGATCCCCCAGACAGTCTGGAGTGATCTTTTGAATTTCTTCGCCAAAGCAGTGTACGTCACGCCCTCGGACCGCAACCGGATAATCTCCTTGCGATCCTCGTCGCTCGTCCGTCGCCACTGCCGTTTGCCGTTCACCGTGTACTTGTACACCGATGCGTGGCAGCACCCTACAAGAGCAGCAACCTCCCGCGTGCTACGCCCCGCCGTGTGCAGCTTCCAGATCATCTTCTGCTTGGCTTCACTCAGCTTGGTATTGTTCTTCGGCAAAGCCACCGGCTTCTCGCGCTTGGGTTCCTTGATGGGCTTATCCGGTATCCGCGCCGCGACCTTGGGCATGAACTGCTTCATGTACTCACGGCTAGGTAAATCAATCTTCATAGCTCAATCTTCCATCCTCTGCGTCTGGCGTTGCTGGCGACGATGCGAAGCACCCGGAACCGCGAATCTCCAAACACTTCCGGGACGATACCCGTGGAGATCCACAGCGTCGGTTTGATCTGTCTCGCACCAATCACCAGCCACGCCTTTTTCTTCCTGAGCTTCACTCGATGTCTTCCGTGATTCTGATCTCGCATCCCGTGTTCACGGTTGCGTACCGCTTCCGCAGCCTCCCATCAGTGACCTGCGAATCATCGTGCCAGACCCCAGCGGACGTGAGTGCGTCGAGCACAGCCTTCTCCAAGTTGTCCCGGTCCGGTTTCCCGGTAGGCCGCGTTGGAGCCGATCCCTTCAGCACGTTGGCGTTCTTCCCGCTCCCGTAGTGAGCCTTGGGCCTCTGTAGGTAGAACGTCAGATCACACCGCACCGGAATGCCCGCCGGGAACAGGCCAGCATTCCCGCGCACCGCATGGATGACGCACGCCTTCCACTCATTACTGGTGCCGGGATCGTACATCCTAGCCCTGCCTCCAAACGACGTTGCGCGAGGTCTCGGTTGGCCAACGGGTAGCCCAGGCACAAATACGCACAGGGATTTCACTCATCCCCCTTTGCTGACTCGCGGCATCGCATGGATCGTTCCCAACCATCGATCTCGGACCATGTGGTTCCGCACTCATAGTCCGCAAACGAGGCGGCGATGGTTGCAACGCACGATCCGCAGAAATCGCAGGTCTTGTTCACTTACCACCTCCACGGGCTTTGAGCATGGCGTCGGCGATGGCGTATGAGCCATTGGCCCAGTTTGGAGCTTTATCTCCATTGTTTCCCCTTCCAGCCAGCAACCCCGCCAACGCCTGCCCCGCGAACCAGTCGCGCAGTGTCATTCCCTTTCTCCCATACGCAATCTGTCCACTTGGGTGGTATGCGTCCGCAGTCGGAAGCGCCGGTCCTCCGTCGTTGATTTGCTCACTCATCGTCCGTCCTTGTCCTTGTCGGAGTCCTTGTCGTCGTCCTCACAGCGTCCGTCGAACGTGTAGGCCACAGTAGCCACCGCGGACGCTCGCGTGTCCCAGCGCAACGTGAAGTCCCCAGGACCAGCGTACCAAGTCCGCGCAGTCGCAGTGGTGATCACCGGCAGCGTGTTGGTCCCAACGAACACACCGAGGTTCGCGTTGGTCAATACTGCCTTCCCCAACGACACGCTGAACGTGTCCACGTTGGTCACTCCAAATGTCACGCTTGAGCTTCCCGCCACTGTGATTGAGTTGAAGGCAGTCAGCGTACCAGCCCGCGCCGACACCGCGTTGGTCACAGCCAACGACACCGGCAACCGCCAGCCTCGGTCCAGCGACACGTACTCAGACCGCCCCGCTGCGTTCGCGGACACGGTCACCTGGACGGAGCGCAGCTTCCCGAGTCGCGCATCGAACTGCGGGACCCGGTTCGTTACCGACCAGTCCGTCAGCGTGGGGTTGATCGTCACGGTGTGAACCACCGTCGCGGCCTGCGTTGTGTAGGCCAATCCAATTGCCATCAGTGTTCTCTTCATGTTGTTCATGTTGTTCATTTGGTTTGTGTTGTTGAAATCTGTTGCGCCTTCCATCGCTTCAGCTCACGCACCGCTTCCCCTACATCATCCGTCCCAAGCAACGCCGTGAACTCCTCCCGCAGCTTCCAGTTCTGGTCTGCCTGCATCCTCGCCGTGTCTCGCTCGGCGATGAGCATTCGAATCCGCTCTTGAGCCTCCTGAAGCTCGCGCTCCAGTTGCATGGAGAAGTTGACGCTGACATAGCAGCGACCGCGCACTCCTTGACCACATTTGGATTCCACATCCGTCCTCGGTGTATCGCTCATCGTTTCCCCCTCCCATTCCTCTTCTCCCACCGACGCACAGCCCGCCACAACGGATGTTTCTCACCCGGCCATGCACTCATGCTCATCGGCTCGCCGTCTTTGCGGAGCAGGCCAAGCATCCCATGGATGTACTCCCACCTCCACACCCGCCCACGGATGCGGGTCTGACCACCTTCGTCAGGCATGGTGACGATGCAGGGATTTCCAGCGATCTCGGTGCGGATGGTCATGTGAAGCACTCCCCGGAGTCGCACGCCCTAGTGAATTCCATTTGCGGTTTTGAAAAGTCGACCTGACCCAACGGCTTGCACTCACCATGCAGCCACAGATGCGGGTCACGTTCTCGTAATTCAGCGTCGAGCTTCACGGCCGCCGCGAACTCGTCCGGGCGATTGGCGATCGTCTCGCGCCACTCATCATCCGACTGATTTGGACACATCCAGCAGTTGGAGCGCGGCGGCGTTGGCCAGCCCATAGATTCGACAATGTATACGCACTCGCGACGCCTCATCCGAACGTCGTCCACCAGCGGGAGCCGAATGTCCGGCTTTCCGTGATGCTTCACCCATCGACGCTGTTCATCGAATGAAAAACCGAGCCACTTCTGCCGTTTCGATTCGGTGATCCCGTGATTTACGGAAAGCCAGCGGTCCACCACTTGCTTTTTCCAACCCGATGAGCAATACGCAGTCAGTTTGCCCGTTTGACCAGATTCGTCGGTAAAGGCTGGGATCAGAAGTTGGCCGGATGTTGCGAATAGATCATTCGACCATTTTGGAGCCCACTCCGACCGCTTCACGCGGTGAATGGTGACGCCGACGGAGGCTAGTGCAGGGGCAAGCGTTCCTTCTAGATAGTCCCAGGTGCTCTGCTTCTCCAGGCCGGTGTCGGCGATAACAGCGAAGTCCGGCTTCGGAAGGCGTCCTTGCACGATTAAGGCTCCGATGGCGACGGATTGGGTTCCGCCACCGCAGGACCAGACGGATGCTCGTGTGTCGGGTGTCACGGCTTGGTCTCCTTGGCTTTGTTCCATCGCTCGACGTGTCTTTTCGCCGTCTCGTGCGTAGTGACTACCGACAAATGCCAATCGGCCAATCTATCCCCGGCCTCCTCCAACCGCTTCACACGATCCTTCAGCAGGCCAACCTCCAACACCAAGCACGCCCTGCTGCGATAGACATTACTCACGCTCCCGCACCGCCACTCGACAGGGCAGTCATAACGCAAATTGGATCCGCAATAGGGACACTTGTTCATAGTCACTCACTCCAGCAGGCCAATCAAAGTCTCCGCAGAAACCCACCG
>Ga0209358_10000399_pt1 | contig 38254 bp, 18 predicted proteins | sample LauGreFa1BDMLBSN_2_FD_187574 | JGI IMG/M metagenome (GOLD analysis project Ga0209358, IMG submission 187574) | Freshwater lake microbial communities from Lake Michigan, USA - Fa13.BD.MLB.SN (SPAdes) (version 2) | ecosystem: Environmental > Aquatic > Freshwater > Lake | place: Lake Michigan, USA... | reverse complement strand
TTCTTTATTATTTTTTACAAGCAACACGAATATATCTCTTGCTCAAAACTCTAGTAAAAAACCGACACTAATATATGTATTCGATCCTTTATGTGGATGGTGTTATGGGTTTTCTCCAGTGATTTCAAAAATTGCTTCTACATATAAAGATGTATTATCAATTGAAACAGTATGTGGTGGAATGATCACTGACGATCAGATTGGTCCAATCAAACAAAAAGCTCCTTTCTTAAAAAAGGCAACAGCATTAGTTACACAACATACAGGTGCAGAATTTAGCCGATATTTTATCGATACTGTGATGCTTGATTCTTCAAGAATTATGACTTCTGTACAACCTTCCATTGCAATAATGATTTGCAAAGAAATGAAGCCTGAATCCTTATTATCATTTATTGAAGAATTACATAAGTACATATATATCATAGGAATTGATATGGCTAAAGAGGAATCTTATCTTCCATTAGCGAAACAATTCGGTATGCCTGAAAAAGAATTTTTATTAAAGATGAAAAATAAAAAGTATAAAGAATCAGCAATCAAAGAATTCAGACAAGCAGAACAATTAGGGATTCAATCATTTCCTGCTTTATTGTTACATAAAGATGGAAAGAATACAATTATAGCAAATGGTTATAAATCATTTCAAGAAATAGATTCGTCTTTACAATTAGAAATTTCAAAATGAATCAGAATATAAAAGCACTCTAGGTATATTATAAGTAATACATTTAACAATATTAACATGTAATTTGGGGCAATAACAATTTAAAAGGGATCTTTATGAAGTTGGGTATACAAGTAATTTTTTTATCGATGATATTAATGGGATGTTGTGACCAAACAAAGAGAAATAAAAACTACTAAAAGTAGTAATGTTTTAGATATCTGTTTAAATGATATTAAATAGTGGGAATAGCCTAACATAAATGTATCATAACAGTATAAGTATCCTTGTTTTGCATCATTTTTACTCCTTAAACAACGTTATTTCTCCAGATGAACCTGCAAAATCAACGGCCCATGTTTTATTCGCATTTTTCCATATTCTTCCAACTTGAACATAGCCTGTTTCATCCATTAATTTTTTTCCATCTACTATTCCTGATGAATACATTGCCTGTTCATCATCATATGATTCTCCAAAACCTGTGTTTAATGTCAGTTTACTTATCCAAGTATTCCCTGTAATTCTTAGTTCTTCTTTTCCACCCATATTTCCAGGTTTTTCATAGATATAGGTACCAGATGGATCATCATCTTCATATTCTAATGATTCTGTATCTACTGTTGATGTTGTTTCTTCATTTACTTGTGATTCTCTTGAGTTTTGTATCTCTTTAGAATTTTTCATTTCAGTTTGCTCTTGATTTTGTAAATCAGCAAGTACAGAATCAATCGCATCATAATTATTATCTTTTTTAGAACTATAATCATTTTCACAAGCTGATATAATCAAGATCATGATTATACATATACTTTTAACTGTTTTTTCTATCATGAGTATATTCTCTTTATAGTTATATATATTCATCTAAAATTAGGTTAAAATTCATAGAATCACTCTACACATTATATACTTAACTTTAATAATTACTTTTTGAAAGTACTTTTCAAATAATTAATTGTTTACATTGCAATTACATTAATTCAGGGTTAATATATTTTGGAGTATATCTATGTGTTTTTCTGCAATTTCAAGTTTTAGTGCTTCTATTATTATTGGCGGAATAGGTGTTTCTACAGTTAAGAAAACTACTGCTAAAAAAGATACTTTTTTTGCTTCTATTCCTATAATTTTTGCAATTCAGCAAATTTGTGAAGGTTGCATTTGGCTCAGTTTTTCAAATCTATCCTTTGCTGAATTTCAAACATTTTTTACATATGCATTTTTATTCTTTGCTTGGAGTGTATGGCCTGCACTTTTACCTTTTTCATTATACACTATGGAAGAAAATGATCAGAGAAAGAAATTGATCTATAATCTTTTTATTATTGGTTTAGGAATTGGAATTGGATCAGTTTATACTCTGTATTCTGGACAACCTTTCGCATATATCTCTATTTTTCATATAGATTATGCTCTTGCTTCCCCGCAAAGCAATAATGCATTTGTTTCGATGTATGAGATATTCTATGTACTTTGTACTTTGGCCCCTATGTTTATTTCTACAGTTAAAAATATGAAAGTATTTGGAATACTAAATGTTATGGCATTATGTATTTCTTATGTGTTTTTTACAAATTCAATACCTAGTACATGGTGTTTTTTTGCTGCAATATTAAGTGGATGTATTTATTGGATAATAGTGAAAGCACATTCATTATCAACTAAAACAGTACATATTTAGTATACAATATAGAAAAAAAAGAGGCCCTCTTTCTATAAAGATGGCCTCTGTTCATATATATAAAGATTTTATGATTTAGCAGCGATTAGATTTAAAGCGCTACCAGCAAAGAACCAACCTATTTGTTGTTCATTCATAGAATGGTTTAATGAAATGATATCTGTACTGCCATCAGCATGCATAATATTCATATGTATCTGTTTACCAGGCATTAATGTAGTAATATCAATACTTATCATATCACCTTCTTTAAACAAGTCATAATCGGCAGTATTTGAGAATGTTAAAGGTAACATTCCTTGCTTTTTTAAATTGGTTTCGTGAATTCTAGCAAATGATTTTACGACAATGATTTTACCACCTAAAAAGCGTGGTTCCATTGCAGCATGTTCACGTGAAGAACCTTCGCCATAATTTTCTTCACCAACAACAATCCAAGAAGCACCTCTTGATTTATAGTCTCTAGCTACTGCTGGAACTTCACCATATTCACCAGTAAACATATTCTTTATACTATTGGCTTTATCATTTGCATAATTAATTGCACCGATAAGCATATTATTAGAGATATTGTCTAAATGACCACGAAAACGTAACCATGGTCCAGCCATAGAAATGTGATCTGTAGTACATTTACCTTTCACTTTTAATAATAATGGCATATTATGATATTCTTCAGCTTTAGGAGCTTTAAAAGCTTGTAAAGCTTGTAATCTTTGTGATTCAGAAGCAATAACAACAGATAAAGCAGTACCATCTTCAGCAGGGGCAACAAAACCATGTTCATCAGGAACAAAACCACCTTCTGGTAATTCTTGACCACGTGGTGGATTTAAATATATGCCATCAATAGATTCTTTGGTGAAGTCAATTGTTAAATCACCAGTTAATGCAAAACCAATCACGGTTTCTGGTGATGAAACAAAAGCATGTGTTTCTGGATTACCATCATTTCTAGAAGTAAAATTTCTATTAAAAGAAGTAATAATTGAATTTCTATCACCCTTTTGTACATCATGGCGCTTCCATTGTCCGATACAAGGACCACATGCATTTGCTAATACAGTTCCACCTACAGATTCCATAGCCGCTAAAAGACCATCTCTTTCGATTGTTGCTCTTACTTGTTCTGAACCTGGAGTAATTGTGAATTCAGCTTTTGTTTTTAAACCTTTAGATGCTGCATAAGCTGAAATCTCTGCTACTCTACTCATATCTTCATAACTTGAATTGGTGCAAGAACCTATTAAACCAACTCTTAATTGAGAAGGCCAATTATTAGATTTGACTGCTTGAACAAATTCGCTTATTGGCATTGCTCTATCTGGAGTAAATGGTCCATTTATATGAGGTTCCAAGGTATTTAAGTCAATATGAATGACTTGATCATAATAATTCTCAGGTTTTTCAAATACTGCATCGTCTGCTTTTAAATGCTCTGCAACAGACAATGCCATAGCTGCTATATCAGCTCTATCAGAAGCATGTAAATATCGAACTATAGAATCATCAAAAGGAAATATTGAAGTTGTTGCACCAATTTCGGCACCCATATTACAAATGGTGCCTTTTCCTGTTGCACTAAATGAAGAACATCCTTCACCAAAATATTCAACGATTGCTCCAGTTCCACCTTTTACAGTTAAAATACCAGCAAGTTTTAAGATAACATCTTTTGCAGATGTCCAACCACTCATTTTACCAGTAAGTTTTACTCCAATCAATTTGGGCATTTGAAGCTCCCATGGCATGCCAGACATAACATCTACGGCATCAGCCCCACCAACTCCAATTGCAATCATTCCTAAGCCACCTGCATTAGGTGTATGGGAATCAGTTCCAATCATCATTCCGCCTGGGAAAGCATAGTTTTCTAACACAACTTGATGAATAATACCTGCTCCGGGTTTCCAAAAACCAATACCGTATTTTTGAGATACAGAACCTAAAAAAGCAAAAACCTCATCATTTTCTACTAAAGAATCTGCTAAATCTTTATTTGCACCATGTTCTGCACGAATAAGATGGTCGCAATGAACAGTTGATGGAACTGCTACTTTTGGAATTCCTGCACTCATAAATTGTAATAATGCCATTTGTGCTGTAGCATCTTGCATTGCAACGCGATCAGGATTAAAATCTACATATGAACCACCGCGAATATGGGGTTCAGATGGAATGTCAACCATATGTGAATACAAAATCTTTTCTGCTAAAGTAAGAGGTCTTCCAAGTAATGTTCTAGCCTTTTGTACTCGTTCAGGCATACCTGCATATACTCTACGAATCATTTCAATATCGAATGCCATTGTTCTATTACCGAATATGGTGAAACATGAATATTTTTTTTACAATCTTATGAATACAAATATCGTGAAAATACAAATCCCCCGAGAGTATAAACTTCTCGAGGGATTATTTTTTTTATGTACAGTATTTAGAACAATTATTTATTAATTATTAATTGCTCTGAATGTGTAAATATACTTGTTTCTAGTCTGCATGTATAAGAACCAGATGGTAAATTCATCGAATCTACATCTAATTCTAATTCATATTCGCCTGCTTTCATTTGGCCATCAACTAATGTTGCAACTTTTTGTCCCATAGAATTATAAAGACTAATTGCAGCATAACCATCAAATCCTGTGCTGAAAGATATTGCTACTTTTCCAGCAGATGGATTTGGATAGATATCTTTTAATGAATATCCTGTTGAAGCGAAACGTACACCACGCATATTTGCAGCGCAATCGATATCTAAGATAATTTTACCTGGACGATTTTGAATTCTAACATAACCTTGTTTTGTATTATCTAGAATTGTAAGATTTGTTCCTAATGGAGAATTCTTATTTGTATCTAAATAACCTTTCATTTTGAATTTGAATAAATTGCCTGTTCCACGAATTGGATTTGCACCAGACATTGTAACAACAAATTCACCTGGTTTTACGATATCAGCACTTAATACATTCCATGTTGATGCAATACCAGCTGGTTGAATATTTTGAATACCAGCTAATGGTTCTACAACAGTAGGAACATAATTTATTGTTGCTTTAAATGATGTAATGTCGGCTCTATCAAGATTTTCCAAACGAGCTATACCTAATTTGGCATCAGTTGTTAATTCAAAATCTAGCCAATCACTAACTTTTCCAGGAGATGAGGAATAATCTTCTCTCGGAATTCTGACGGCGGCAACAATTTCATCTGGAGTACCTGTTAATGTTGATGTATATTCACCAGCATTAGTTGTGAATGCGATTGTAGCAATATCTTTAAGTACTGCACCATTTTGATCTGTACTAAATACAGTTGGGCTATATACAACATCTACAGATAGTTTCTCACCTGGTTTTACAGATGCAGGTAATGCAGCAGATACAGATCTTGTCCAAGATACTGCGCCATTTCCTTGTGGCTTACTAATAGCAGTCACAATCAGCGGAAGAGTACCATTATTTGCTAATTCTACTGTACCATTTGAAGTTAAAGTAATGAATTGTTTTAATTCAATATCTGTTGTTTTACCTTCTGGTTTACCTTGTTCTTCAACTAAGCCAATAAGAGTTGTTTGAACTGCTTCAGGCGCATCTGATTCAACCACTAAAACAGCTTGGTAAGGAGTTGCTCTTGCAATTGAAGCATTGAAAATAATTGGAACTTGTAATACATTATTATTAGAAGTTGCATCATTTGTTAAAGACAAAGGATAGGTACTGTTTTGAGCAAGAAAAGCTGGATCGATACTGAAATAATCTTTATCAGCACCTTCTATTCTTATACCACCAACATTATTTAACAATGATAATTTCATGCTTCCATTGCTTGTAATATCTGCATTCATTGTTTTGGTATTGCCTGGAGCAAATGTACCAAAATCAATAGATGGTGTCATTGCTATATGTGGCTGAACACCAATACCTTGTATAATAGCTGATGTAGATTTATCAATACCATTATCCTTACCAGCAAGTGTAACTGTATACGTATATGGACGTTCACCATTACGTGTTCCAGAGATCCACTCTGGCATGAAACTGATATCTAATGTTTTTGTTTCATTTGCTTCTAAACGATTAGCAACTCTATCGGTAGGAACTGTAAAATACTTACCATCAGCGCCACTTACTGTCATAACAATATCAGTAAGTGCAGTTGAACCAGAATTTCCATATTCAATTGTTGCAGCATATCCATTAGACTTAATTGTTGGTGTAACAAAGTTATCTAGAACTCTGCGCTCATTCCAATTATAGCCTTGAATAATTGGTCCTGCTTCAACAGCCATACCTTGCCAATCTGAATATACTTTTAACTCATCAGTATTACATGAAAGTACAGCACGTGATTTGCGAAGAATATTTGGCTCTGTACCTGGAGTAAATACAACTTTGAATGGGAATTCTTCACCGCTCTTTAAAGTAAGTGGGAAATTCTCAATTAAGCCTTCTACTCTAGGGAAATATACTTTATCAGCATCTGGCCAATTGATACTTGTGATTTCAATATCTACATTTAATAGATTTCTTATTAAAACATCAAGTTTTCTTTCTGAATTAACAGGTACTTTACCAAAATCAGCATCTCCAGTATGTACTTGTGGTTTAACAGAGCGAATTCTAACTTCTGCTAAAGACACATCAACACAACTTAATTCAGCAACAATAGAATCAACCAATATGCCAGAACGCACTTGTAAGCTTGTTGCTGCAATTTCTACTGTTTTTGACTCTTGAGGTGCCAATGTCATTGGGAATGAAGCTGAAGGAAGAATAAATTCTTGATTCTTGAACTTTAATTTCAAGTTTTTAACAATTGTTGGTGTTGTTTTTGAAGGATTAGTTATTGTTAATGTTGCTCTTGATGTATCACCTACGCCAACACTTCCAAAGTTTAGTAGAACTGGTGTAGCAGCAATTTCTTCTGGGAAATATGTATAAGTACGCTCTACATATTTACCAGAACGTGTTGTTGCTCTAATAACTGCGATAGCTGGTTTTTTAAGATCTTTTACTTGAATTGTAAAGTCAACTTCTTTCATTCCCATTGTAAAATCATTTGGGAAACTAAGAGTAACATTTGAGCTTTGTTGAGCATCTAAGCGTACATTTAATAAGCTAGCACATTCACTTTCTAAAGGCAATACACTTGCCTTACCATTTATTGTACCGCAATTAGGATCACCAGATAATAAAACAGAATCTTCACAAGGAAGGGTTGCATTTACGGAAACTGGATAAGCATAAGCAAAGTTTTTAAAACCACCAGATGGGTCATCCCAATGTCCATAAGAATAAGCACCAAATGGAGCACCTTCAATCATATGAGATCCAATACCAACTTCTTTAGCTGCATAACTAAATGCTGTACCAGCATATTCTTTTATTTTAGTTCCAAAGAATGATTGAAAACTCTTACCATCAATTTTAAGTTTTTCTAAGTCTTCAGTGCGGAATGTAACATTTACATAATTATTATTTTCAGTTGGAGAATAGAAAATTGCACTCGATGGCCAAGAAGCTAATGGGGTTAAGGTAGTAAGTTCTCCTGTTCCAGCCATAACATGTCCAAGAGTACCTTCACCATCTTTTGCGGAATAAGTATGCTGTAACCATGCCTTCATATATTGGCCAACAACAATTGGCTTATTTGAGGTAAAGTGCCCTGCTTCTGTCATACTAATGATATCAAAATATTCTCCAGCACGCATTGGCACTGTGATTTGTTTAGCACCAGATCCATCTAATCGCATTTGCTTAACAATTGTATTATCTTCAGTAGCAACAAAACGAAGTAATTCACCTTCTTCTGCCGGACCTGTAAATTTTCTATTAGCAGTAAGTTTACGAGGTACTGACATAAATTCTGTACCTGCTGCACTTACTGGCATTAACATTTCTACATATGCATTACGTATCATATCAGTACGCATACCATGGAAATTCTCTTCAAAACGACCATAAGCACCTTTTGTATGGCCACTGATAACACCAATTTTTTTGTTAGACTCTACCAATGAACCTGTTAAATCACCTTTTGTATTATGATGATATAAAACATTTGTATCAGCTAAAATTAAATATACTTCACCCTTATTAAGAGTTGCACTACCAAAACCCTTTTCTGTTCTAGCATTAGTTTTATATGTAATCTTAGTATTATCTTCGGCAGCAATAACTAAAATTTGGCCTGGATGGCGATAATCGTCATTATCTTGGAAATTGTTTAAGGTACGATACGATGTTCCCCATAATTCTACAGGTAAAGCTTTATAAACAGCGCCAGATGAACGCCAATTTGTTGCTACTGTCACAGAAAATGGGTCATTTGCATATACGTGAACTCCATTTGGACGTGCAATTTCACTTTCTGAATTTTGAATTGCGTCTGGTAGACGAACTAATTTTGTTTGATTTGGAGATAAAGCAACTGTTGTTTCAAAACCAATACCGACAGCACTGATTGTAACAGTTGTAGCAACTTTTGATGCTAACCATAATTCATATGGTGATTGTCCACCTGAAACCACATCACCAGGATATCTTTGGCAATTTGGTATACCAATATAATAATCGGTACCATCACTTACATCTGCATTTCCGCGCTTGTCATTATAATCCTTAACCTGCGCATTAACAGATATAGCAATTAATGAAGCCATTAAAAGAAATAAAGAGAAAAATCTCCGCATAGTAGCATTAATCATATGCTCTACTCCTAATTCTCAAAAATTATATAAATATTAAATGTTAATTCTGTGAAAAAGTACAATTCAAAAGAGTAAATCGACAATTGATATTGATACTAAATGGCGTAAATATCAGCTAAACATATATTTACGAGGTTATTTAGGGCAATAACAGTGCATACTACGAAAAAATATTCGAAGAATCAAAGTAATTCTCGTAAAGGATTTTTTTTAATTTTTTTCAGACTTTGTCTTACAAAATGGTGTGAAATACATGGTGAATATTAGCCATAAAAACTAAATTTCTGAATGTATTATTTTTTCTTTTTGGCTTGTTTTTGGAGTATTTTTTCTAAGTCACCACCAAAATTTTTAATCATTGTTCTTAACACATTATAATCAGAATCTTGTGCGATAGAGAGTCCCTCTACGCTGTAGGTTTCATATAATGTTTTTCTTCCCCCAGGGGTAGATTGAAATTCAAGTAATGCTTGTATAAGTTCTTGTTTAATATTCTCTGGAAAATCTCTTCTGAATACAAAGGGATCATTTGGAATTGCTTCAGTAAATCCAATTATCTTAACTTTCTCATAAATATCTGGATATTGTTTAACCACTCTTGCCCTTGCATCTAGGATCTCTCCAGTTTTTTTATCTGGTGGTGAATAATATGTTGCGCCTGCATCAACCTGTTTTTGGTATACCATTGTAACAACATTATCATGTTTCATAGCAAAAACTTCATCTGCAGTTTTAATATTATTTCTCGTTAATAAAGCTTTAGGTAATATATATCCTGAGGTGGAAGCTGCATCCACATATGCTATTTTTTTTCCTTTTAAATCAGATAAAGAGTCTATTCCGCTGTCTATTCTTGTAATAAATTGTCCCTTGTAGACAGTTTCGCCATCTCTTCTGATTACTTTGAGTGCTGCTTTAGCACCATATTTTTCATGAGCTAGAATATAGCTAAAGGTATTCATAGCAGCAATATCAGCTTTACCACTTCCAAAGGCTTCAACTACAGCAATAAAACTTGTTGGGAAGGTAGCAGTAACATGATAGCCTGTTTTTCTTTCTAAATATGCAACAAGGCTATCAGCACTATTTGTTAGTTTTTGTGCATCTACAGAAGGAGTTAACAAAATTCTAATTGGATTTCCTTTGCTTCCAAGAATATTAGAATCATATAAAGGTTTTACACTTAGGTAAAGCAGAATAAGGGCTATAAGGATCAAATAATATTTAGCAATCTTCATAAGGATTTTTTTGGATTTTGGCTATCCCGTGCAGTTTTGATAATTTTGCATTGTTCTTTTATTCAGTAACAATTTACTGTTTACGAATAGAAGTTTTGTTATGTTTTTTTGTACAAGTTATTAATTACATTATGAATATCCACGAGTATCAAGCAAAAGATCTTTTGCGTCGTTACAATGTACCTGTTCTTTTTGGCAAACCAGTTTTCAGTGCCGAAGAAGCTGGCACTGTTACTTATCGCGATTTTGTAACACGCGGAATTAGCACAGTTGTTCTAAAATCTCAAATTCATGCTGGTGGACGTGGCAAAGGTGTAGTTCATGATGTACATACCAATCAGCCTGTTGAGTTATTTGGCAAATTGGTTCGTGGAGTAACTGTAATTCATGATGGTAATATTGCAGATAAAGCATATCAATTAGCTAGAGCAACATTTAGTAATAAACTAGTTACAATACAAACTGGTGATGCTGGTAAAGTAGTACGTAGAATGTTTATCGAAGAAGGATGCTCTATCGTTCATGAATATTATTGCAGTATTTTATTAGACAGACAAACTTCACAAAATATCATTATGGTGTCTACTGAAGGTGGTATGGACATCGAAGAAGTAGCAGAACATACTCCAGAAAAAATTCTTCGTGAATATATTGATCCATCTGTTGGTTTACAAAGCTTTCAAGCACGTAGAATGGCTTTTGGTTTGGGCCTTAGTGGTGAAGCCTTTAAGAGTTTTTGCTCATTTATCGCCAAATTATATCATGCTTATGAAGACATGGATTGCAGCATGATGGAGGTAAATCCTTTAGTTGTCAATTCTGAAAACAAATTTATTGCTTTAGATGCAAAAGTAAATTTTGATGACAATGCACTTTTCCGTCATCCTGATTTTATGGATTTCAGAGATATCACAGAAGAAGATCCTTTAGAAGTTGAAGCTTCTAAATTTAATTTAAATTATATAAAATTAGATGGTAATGTTGGATGTATGGTCAATGGAGCTGGTTTAGCAATGGCCACCATGGATATTATTCAGCTTGCAGGTGGAAAACCTGCTAACTTTCTAGATGTTGGGGGCGGAGCGAATGTAGAGCGCATTGCAAATGCCTTCAGAATTATGACTAATGATCCTAGTGTAGAATGTGTTCTTATCAATATTTTTGGTGGCATTGTACGCTGTGATAGAGTTGCAAATGGGATTGTACAAGCTTTACAACAAGTTTCTGTTTCTACACCTGTTATCGTTCGATTAGAAGGAACCAATGCAGTTGAAGCTGGAGAAATCCTTAAAAACTCAGGAATGAGATTTTTAGTTGCTACTACTCTAGAAGATGCAGCACATAAAGTAACTAAAGCATTAAATTCATTATAGAATTAGTTTACACAAAAAAAGGATGCTTTTAAGCATCCTTTTTTTTTATCTGACAGTGAATTTTGTTCTATGCATTTCATTATTAATCGTAGTTATTAGTATATAGCTTCCAATAAGAAATGTACTTGTATTTATATCTGAAATCTCACCTTCATAAATCAATTGTCCACCATATGAATAGATCTTAGTAATACCATTTTGATTAGGAATATTAAGCTGTAAATTAGATCCTCTTTGTAGTGGATTTGGAAAGACTTGCACATCCTGAATATCTTGCTGATTGATAACAGCAATAGCATCTAAATCAAATCCACATGTTTCAAAGGGAGTTGGCCATGGATCATTTATCTTCTTCCCTCTTGAATCTTTAGAAGCATATTGATCATCAATAGATCCGATTATATCGATAATACGTATATGGGTAATGGCATTAATATTCAAATCAGGGTGGTTTTTTAACTCGGACAAATCAAAAGGAGTACCATATCCAGTTTTATATTTTCCTGCAAGATTATGGAGTCCACTGATATCTTTAATATAATCAAAGGTACCAATCTGTATAGAATCTTGCGTATTGGAGATTGCTGGAAATCTTATAAAATTAATTCCATCACTGCTTACTTCTACAAATGCTAATTCTAAAAAATGATCTTCAAATGAGTTTTCAAAGACAGCAAAATCTGCACCTGGGCCATCTACAATCGGTTTGTGAAATGTTAAAGTAGCAATTCCACCATCACCTAAACTTATTACGCGATTATCTGCTTTACCAAGCGCATTATTACTAATACCAAAACTGGCAAAATCAGCTAATGTATCTGCTATAAATATTCTTCCCCTTTTGATATCACTACTAATAGCCCAACTTTGTATCAATGTAGAATTCGCATCTATAGCATCACAACTTGGTGTACCAACTTTATCAGGAAACTGAGCATAAATATGAATGCTATAAAAAAGAGCTATGGAATAAATGGCAATGCGCCTAATCATATTCTACTCTTGTCTTAAAGCAATAATTGGAAATCGCATAGTATTGCCTGCCATATAGAACCCACCAAATAATACAGCAGAATAAAAAATATCACCCAAAAAACTCCCTTGTAAGAAAGGAATTCCTGCAATATAAGATGCCATTAATCCTTGAAATGTTTGAGGATACAATGGATTTCCTAACCAAGCACCAAAATTCGTGATTAAGAAAAATATAGATGTTGCAATGATGCTTCCGGCAAGTATTTTAGGAATAGATAGAGTATTAAATAGGAAGTATCCAATTATTGCAATTAGAGCATATGCTCCGTATTGCCAATAAAAACCTTGATAAAACAAAGTAAATCCCTGAAAATAATCTGCAAAGATTATATTATTAATAAACAGATCACTAAGCCAGGTTGCTGCTAATGGTAAGAATATAGCCTGCCATTTTTTTGAAAAAAAAGCACCTCCTAAAAGGCCCATAGCTGCCAAAGGAGAGAAATTATACGGATGAGGTAGGATTCTACTGAAAGCTGCGATTATCAAAAGCAATGATAAAACAGAGAAACGAAGAAACATTTTTTGTGTCATGATACCAATACCTAAAAAATCAAAGTGAGGTATATCAACACAATATATCATTGTGAGTATATGCCTGCACTTTACGTGAGTGCTTAATGCATGTAATATCAAGTGAAGTATCTGGCTTATTCTAATGAACTTACAGTTGCACGACAGCTCGGGATTTACACCCGATTCCTTCAGATCTTATGTTGATTTCTTGATATCTTCTGTATAAATGTAGATGCAAATTACTCTTTTTTTTATATGATATCAACAAAAAGTCTTTCTTTTAATCAAATTGTTGCAATGCTAATGATAAATCCTTTTTGGGTTCTAAACCCATTTTTTTTCTGATACTAAAACGATGATTTTCTACAGTTCTAATATGAATTGAAAGGAGATTTGCAATATCTTTAGTAGACAAACCAGACTTCAACAAAGCGGATATTCTTACCTCTTGCGATGAAAAATTGGGATATGCCAATAATAAACTTTTAATAAAATTGGTATTCTGTGCTTTTAAATGAGCTTCAAAATAATTCCAATCTCTATTATTATCTGATTCCTTAGAAATATCACCAATAATCTCATTTAATTGTATTTTCAAATATTGATCTGAATGTGATTTTATGAGTTTGTTCAACTTATGAGAAATATTTTGCAGTAATTCCTGCTTGTGTACCAACATTAAAGCTAATGTCATGATACTTGCAGATTTATTCTCCATTTGAGTTGATAATAAATTATTAGTAACTTTTTGATACGAATAATCTTGTTTTATAGACGAACTTTGCGAACCCTTTTGTTCGCTTTTCCTCTCCTCCATTTTTCCTCTCTCTATAGTATCTTTTCAAACAACCCCGCTAAACCATCTCTATACCCGGAATAGCAAAAGCAATAAATAGTATAATTAAGCCACTCTATTTTTTAAAAATCTTCATCGAAAAATTATCTTTTGATAAAAACTGATGTTGTAATGTTAGAACCATCCCAGAATATCAATGAATATAATCCCGAAACAAATCCATGAAGAGATAATGTAACTTCATTATCATTACATTTCTTTTGTTTTAACTCTCTACCCAATGCATCAATAATTGTTAAAATAATTGGGGTTTTAAATTGGTGATTAATGTATAATTCATCTTCACTACTTTGATATAATTTTATACCTTGAGTATTATCAATTTCCTTTGATATACCTGATATATCAAATGCATATTCTTCAGATATATTACCACATAAATTTGTATCCTGAATATATACTTGATAAGAACCACTACTTAGAACCTTTAAAAACTGTTTGGTTTCCCCATCCAGAATCTGTTGATTCTTATACCATTGATACTTATGCGATATAGATGCAAATAAAGTATCTTGAATTCTTATAATATTTGGTTTTACAGGTATTTCATTGAACTTAACAAAAAAAGAATCTGATTTTTTTGTACAATCATTTTCATCCCACACCTGAACAGTGAAAACTCCATTATTGCTTGTATGCACCGTATCTTTTTTTGAACCATTACTCCATAAATAACCAGCATATCCTTTTGGAGCTTTTAATATTACTGTATTCCCAATACATGGTTGAATATTATCTAATAATTCAATTACTGGTTTTTCTAATTCACCTACAGCAATGTCAACGGTTGACTGCGCAGAACATACTGTTTGTTTTCTAACTACTGCAATTTGCCCATTTGAACTTGCCCATTGCACAATTAAACTTTCAGAATTCTTACCTGAAATAATCGTGCCACCTGTTACAGACCACTCGGTTGTTATACCATTTTGTTTAGGAACACTGTACGTTGCACTTGTATTTATACATACTGATTTAGGACCACTTACTTCTACAATTGGAACAGGTAATACTGTAACTTTTGCTGTATCTGATACCCTTAAACAGCCATTTGATGCGGTACATTTACTATAAAATGATCCATTTTTGCCAACTTTAATGGTTTTGGTTTTTTGTCCATTAGACCATTCATATTCAGCATAATCGCCAATAATTTCTAATTGTACGCTATCACCTTCGCAAACTGTAGTATTTCCCTTTGCTAAAATTGTTGGTTTTGCAATATTATCTACCTTGACATTGATTGTGTCATTTTTTACACAATTCTCTCCATCGGTTACAGTAAGAATATAAGTAGTAGAGGATAAAGGACTTGCTAAAGGTTGAGAAATTATAGAACTAGATAATCCTTGAATTGGACTCCATGAATATTGATATGGCGGTGTTCCACCATTTACTATAGAACTTCCTCCAATCAGTACAGAATTTCCCTCGCATATTGTTTTATCTAGTGATAACTGAATATTTAACTCAGGATTCATTGTAATGGAAACTGTGTCTTTTTTAATACATCCTTTTCCATCTATAACCGTACAAATATATGAAGCTGATTGCTGAACAGTAAGAGAAGGATTTGCAGAATTAGGATTTGTTAAGCCAGTTGATGGTGTCCATTGAAATGTTATAGGAGCAGTACCGCCCTGAGTAGTTGGATTTCCTCCAAGTGTAATAGTTGTCCCTTTACATACTTTTATATCCTGTCCTGCTTGTACTGTTACAGGTGGATTCATAGTAATAATAACTGTATCCTTAACAGAACAATTATTTACATCAGTTACTGTGCAAATATATGTTTCTGATTGTTGTACATTAACTATTGGATTTGATTCATTAGGATTATTCATTCCTGTAGCAGGAAACCATGAATATTGATAAGGAGGATAACCAGACATTGCAGTTGGGCTTCCTCCTAGATTTATGATACTTCCTTTACATACAGATTGATCTGCACCTGCATTAATTTGTAATTTTAAATAAGGAAATATAGTATCTCTTGCTATTGATGTACATCCTAATGCATCTGTTACTGTTAATGTATAAATTCTAGTTTCTGGGAAAGTACAGAGTAAAGTTGGATTTGCAATTGCTGGATTGCTTAATCCATTAACTGGACTCCATGAATATGTATATGGTGGAGTGCCACCAGAAGCTGCAGGAGAATGCCCTAAAGTGGCGATTTGTCCATTACAAATTCGATAATAACCTTTTCCAAAAGCCGTTGGCTGATTATATACTGTTATAACATTATTTTTGATTACAGAATGAGACCCATTTGAATTTGTAGCGGTTAGTTTTACCGAATAATTTCCACTATTGATATACGTATGAACGGGGTTTTTACTTGTATAATCAATAGTGCCATTATTATCAATATCCCATGCCCATGATATTGGATTTGAAGTGCTATTATCTTGGAATGATACTTGAAGTGGACTACATCCAGCGATTGTATTGGTGGTAAAATCTGCGCTTGGAGGCAATCCTAATTCACAATTACTGGCATTGAGTTTTGTCATTAATTGCGGACCACAAGGTTTATTTGCGATACTAAAATCTACTACATCTACTCCACCTGCAATATCAGAAACTGTACTTAATGTTCTTTTATCAGTATTTGTTCCAACTGCATAATGCATTACATAAGAACTATTAATTACATGTCCCAATTGATGAGCATGCCCAAGTTCATGAAGGACAACCGTCTCAAAATCATATTTATTGCCTGATGTAGCTCCTGGTCCAAAATTCCAACCTGCGCCAGGTGTTACCCTAAACAGCATATCAAAACCATCATTATACCATTGATCATTGGCACAAGCAGCAAAATAATTATATGTTACTCCCAAAGCTCCTGTTGGTAATGCTGCATCATTAAATGCGATAATATTAATTCCATCATTAGAAAAAGTATTCACTGTCGATGTATTTGTAGCAATCTTAAAATTAACAAAGCTTCCACATCGCCAGCTTTGCAGTGCTCTTTTTACTGCACTAGTTGGATCTGCCCCAAAAGCATCATTAAAAGTTAATGTATGTCCACCCATATTATCTTGATTAGACAGCCAATATCGATAATGATTATTGTTATAGGTAGTATTTAGAGCATTATAATTGACTGTTAATGTTTGCGAGGAATTTGCTACAGTCCCGTCTTTTGCAGTTACTTTAACTATCCCTGTACCAGACCTAGTAGGAATTTTTACCTGAATTTGAGCATCATTCCACGAAACGATATTAGATGCTAATGCAGATATCCATGTAGAACCACCATCATCAGAATTTTTAAATTCTACATTGGCACTACCTGAATATGAAGTACCAAAACCTGATCCATTAATCGTAAGTACATTACCAATCCCAGCAGATGCAGTAGTTGGATTAATTGAACTAATAGAAGCAGCTAAAGTTTTTTCTCGTTTATCTTGTATACTTGGCTTGATAAACTGTTTATAAGGAGAACCAGTAAATGAAGATATTTGCTTCAAAATAGTATTTACAGATTGAATCGGTAAAAATGGATCTGAAATGATTCCTTGATTATCGAATAGAATATGGCTTTGGGGTCCGGCAAAAGGTATGGTTTGTATTAATTTCGAAGAATTTGGCGATTGAATTTTTACAAAAAATATTCCCTTAGATGCTATCTCAGGATTAAATCCAGGATAAACCTCGATTGCTCTATCACCTACAATTCCACCCTGAGATATAATGTCGATATGTGTATATGTTGAACCTTTAAAAGTTTGTTGAACTGCAACTGTAAAAGCAGAATAAATCATAGTTTTTTCAGTATTCCAATATGATTTTTTTGCTATAACAGTTCCTTCAACAATCACATCAGCCATAGTGCATCGATCTTTCATACTTACTGGATATATCAAGCAAGAAGATGAATGGGCATATGTTTGACACAGTATAAAAAACAAACAAAAAACACTAAGTATGAATGTTTGAGATTTCAATATAGTACTGATAAATGTGATGAAAGCTAATATATATTAAATAGTTACATTCATTGAACTATTGTAAATTACTGTAAAATTTTAATAATCACAATAGAAACTACAAGTTATCTTTGATTGATATATACTATACATTGTCTATTGATTATGAAGCATTTATACATAAATTTTGCTTGATTTTTTTTCAAATATGCATATTTGCCTTAAGTATAATTTTTTAATTACAATTAATTGTAAAAAACCCAATGTTTTCTTGGTTATCACTTCCAGCAAATGTTTCGATGATTGATATTTTAGGTACTAGTATTCCTAATCTTATCTATTTATATGGATTCATTGTAAAAGATATTCTTTGGTTAAGGATTTTGATTATTGTTGGTATGTCAATAGAGACAGGGTATCATTTTCGTGATTTACATAGTCCAGAATGGGCAGAAATTGGTTGGTGTTCTTTTTATATTCTTGTAAATGGTTGGCAATTTACAATGCTATACAAAGAAAGAAGAAATCTAAAGTTTACAGATGAAGAGCAAGCTATTCATAATAAAGTATTTAAGTCAATGCCTTCAACTGCTTTCAAAAAATTATTGTCAATTGCATCTTGGCAAGAATTACCTAAAGACTATATCATTATTAGGCAACACACCCATGTAGAACAATTAGCACTAATTTCTGATGGATTATGCAAAGTTGTTATAGATAATAAAGAAGTTGGCTTTGTTAGGAATGGAAACTTTATCGGGGAAATGAGCTTTTTATCGGGAAATGAAACTACTGCAACTGTAACAACAATAGATGATACTCGTTGTTTAGTGTGGAATAAAGAGCAATTAAAGAAATTGATGAGAACAGATCATGAAGTAGAGATTTCTATGCAAAGTGTATTCAGTAGTGATTTGCTTTCTAAATTAATGGTACAACAAATACATTAATCAAAAATATAGCGAAAACCTTGTTGGGCTAAACCTGCAAAATCTTGTACGTTTTGTTGTTGCCAATTATCACCATAATGCATGAGTATCAATTTTTGTTTAATTTCTTGTGGTAAACTCATTAACTCTTGTAATGATGCATGCACAGGATTAGGAAAAAACGATGTATCATGAAACATTATTTCTGATTTATCAGCATATATATCAAAAAGTTCATTGTCAAATTTTGTATCACCTGAAAAGAATACTTTATTATCTATATATAAACCATGGGTGATAAATGCACTTGATGCACTTGATGCTTGTTCGGGTACATGATTAGTACCGAATAATTCTATATGAATTCCCTGCCAATCTATTTCTAATCGTAAACGAGGTTCTCTTTCTAAATATATTGGACGGAAAATAGTAAAATAATCTTCGAATGATAAAGCATTACCTTCGCTACTCATTTCATTTTGCTCCATGCCACCACGTAATGAATTATTCCAAAGAATATGTTGATATTCTTCGGAAATTATCATTGATAGTTTTGGCTTCCCAAATTGTGGACCTGATACATAACGATTCCACAATGCAAGTGATTCGATACCGCCTATATGATCGCAATGACTATGTGTAGGTAATATTGCAGAAATATCGCTTAATGATAACCCTGTTGAAGCAGGTAATGCAAATGGACCTGTTGTACCAAAGTCTACTAATACATGAGCATCACCTTTAATGATGATAAAATTAGTATTAAAAAGTGTCTGAGAAAATGCTCCGCCTACACCTAGAAATACTATTTCCAAGGCGCCATCATTTGTTAACTTTAATGGTTTTACAACAGGTAATATTTTCAAGGTTAACTCCTTTACTTTCTTATTTCTACGAAATTCAGCAAATTATTTGTGAACTACACGGAATTATTTACTCAACATCAATAAATCTTCATATTTTCTTCATTTTTCGTGCCGTTTTTACTGTATTTCTAACAAATTCAATATCATTTGCAGCTGGATTGTTTAATCTGAATGCTTCTATATTCAATCTTCGTATTTTTGCACTTCTCTATTCATCATTTTTTATCTTTTCATGCAAACAATTATCATTCTAGATTTTGGTTCTCAAGTAACGCAGCTGATAGCACGTCGAATTAGAGAATCCGGTGTTTATTGCGAAATCCATCCTTATACTATTCAGCAAGATACTCTGCATTCTTTGCAGCCAAAAGGAATTATATTATCAGGTGGGCCGTCCAGTGTATATGCTGATGATGCACCAATTCCTAATTTCGACCTTTTTGCTTTTGCAGAACAGAATTCTATTCCTGTTTTAGGGATTTGCTATGGCTTACAATTAACTGCTTTTATGAATGGTGGAAGTGTAAATAGATCTGCAAAAAGAGAATTTGGTAGAGCTGAACTTCATATTAATACTATTGATCCATTATTCGAAGGAATAACAGATCATTCGATTGTATGGATGAGCCATGGCGATTCGTTAACTTCTTTACCCAGTGGTTTTGAAATAATTGCTCATACAGAGAATGCGCCGATTTGTGCAATCAGAAATATTCATAGAAATATTCGTGGAGTTCAATTTCATCCAGAAGTTCATCATACAGATGATGGAAAAATCATGCTCGGTAATTTTGTCCATAAGATTTGTGGATGCGATGCTGAATGGAGCGCCGATAATGTTATCGAGTCTAAATTAAAGTCAATAAAAGAAAAAGTGGGTTCTGGTGGTGTTATTTGTGCACTGTCTGGTGGCGTTGATTCTACTGTTGCAGCTGTTTTACTTCATAAAGCAATTGGCGATCAATTACATTGCATTCATGTTGATTCGGGCTTGATGAGGAAAAATGAAAGCAATACTTTAAAAGATTTATTTGCTAAGCATTTTTCAATGAGTATTGATATTGTAGATGCTTCGGATTTGTTTTTAGGTAGACTAAAAGGCATAAGCGATCCCGAGCAAAAAAGAAAAATTATTGGTACTACTTTTATAGATGTTTTCGAGAAAGAAGCTAAAACGTTTGGGGATGCAAAGTTTTTAGCACAAGGAACCCTATATCCAGATGTTATAGAATCAGTTAGTGTTAAAGGACCATCTGTCACTATTAAGTCTCATCACAATGTTGGAGGCTTACCAGAACATATGAATCTTGAATTAATAGAGCCATTCCGCGAATTATTTAAAGATGAAGTTAGAGCTATTGGTAGAGCCTTAGGTGTCCCAGACTGGTTTGTTAATAGACATCCATTCCCTGGCCCTGGATTAGCAATTCGTGTTTTAGGAGAAATCACCAATCAATCTCTTGAAATCCTTAGAAAAGCGGATGAAATTTATCTTGAAGAGATTCGAAATGCTGGCCTTTATGATGAAATTTGGCAAGCTTTTGCTGTTCTATTACCGGTTCAAAGCGTTGGTGTTATGGGTGATGAAAGAACATATGAAAATACATGTGCTTTAAGGGCTGTTACAAGTGTAGATGGCATGACGGCTGATTGGTTCCCTATGCCTTATTCTACTTTAGCAATTATAAGTAATCGAATCATTAATGAAGTACGCGGTATCAATCGTGTTACATATGATATTTCTAGTAAACCTCCCGCAACAATTGAGTGGGAATAAATTGTAAGTCTCAGAAACAATGATATAGTTACATGTATACAACTGTTTTCATCTCTGTTTTTTCTTTCCTTTCTATGATAGTAATATCATGGGCTCAACAGAGTGAACAATTGATTACTAAAGGCAATTGGGGTTTCTTTGGAGACTTTCATGTAAATCAACATATAGCTAATTTTAGTGCTTTACCCAATATTCCAAATTGTTGCCCCACATTTTCAACAGGGATAAATGAACATTTTGCTGGAACATTTGGAGCTCATATTCCTATACATAAAGCTATTGTTTTAAGACCATCCTTTACTATGTGGGATGGAACTTTGGTTTATTCAGAATTCACAAAAGGTGGAGTCGGTGGCTCAATCGTTGATGTCGAAATTGGACATTCTATCCAAAATACAATTCGATCTGTAGGTATTGAATGCTTATATATTATTCCATTATTTAGATCTTTTCAAGCTAGCTTAGGGGCAAGAGCTGATTATATTTATAAGAGTTCGTATTATCAACAAGAGGAATTATTACAACCTAATTCTATTGGTATATGGAATAATGGCTCTACTATTAGAAATGTGTTTTCAGGTGACATTCCCAATGCTCAAACATTTGCTTTTGCTCCAAGTGCTGGTTTTCACTATACTTTTGCAGCAAATTCATCTAAGACTATCATCCTCTCACCAGAATTCTTAGCTTCTTATAATATCATTCCAAGTATTAAAAACTATCAATGGAATATACTTGCTTGGCGATTTGGATGCGCTATTACTTTTAATAATGAAAAAAAGATTTATTCACAATTACAATATGACATTAAAAAACAAACTCCTATAGTATCTAAACCCATCATTCCTGCCTGCGATGCTTTTATAAAAGGAATTGACTCTACTGGTAAACAATTTGATATTAGCACAATCACAATTAAAGAAACAGAAATCAATAGACTTCAACCATTACTTCCATTTGTTTTTTTTGATGAAGATTCATTTACAATTCCTTCTAGATACAGATTATTACAAGAACATGAAACGTCAACATTTGATATTAATGCACTGACTTCTCAATCTAAATTAGAAGTATATTGGTCTTTATTAGACATAATAGGTTATCGACTACAAAAAAATCCAACCGCTACAATTACTCTTACTGGATGCAATTCACACATAAGAAATGAAAAAAATAATATTGATTTATCCAGAAAAAGAGCGGAGCATATACGATTATATCTGCATACAATATGGCATATTCCTCTAGAACGATGCTCACTATCTGCAAGAAATTTGCCACAAAATGCTTCTGTTTCACATGCTGGGTATGAACAAGATATGATAGATGCTCAGCAAGAAAATAGACGAGTAGAAATATCCTCAGATAATTTTTCAATATTAGAACCAGTGCATATTTCTGCAAAAATTGTGACTATTAATCCTGAGTCTATTCTTTATTCTTTTCCAGAACACAATGGAGATTCTATCATCAATAGAAATATAGAACTCAAAACAGATAATGGGCAATTAATACATCAAACTATCTCTGGAAATATTACAAACTTTAAAGCTCATTTGTCTGGAATAGCTACACAATTATCTAAGCAAAACGACGATAATTTGATAAGTACATTAACAATGTATGATGCACAGCAAATGAAATGTAAAACTGACTTAAATATTCCAATTAAAAGAATTACCCAAATAGAACATAAGCATAATGATACGATGTATAATGAATATAGTTTGGTATTATTTCCTTTTAATGCTTCTACGATAGAGCAGAACAATAAAAAAATAATTTCTCTGATTAAATCAGAATTGAATCCAGGTGCAAGTATATCAATTGCAGGTTTTACAGATAGAGTTGGAGTATATAATTATAATAAAACATTATCCTATAATCGTGCTTTAGCTGTATACAAAGCATTAGATATTACTTCAGATCTATATTCTATTAATCCATTAACAGACATAGTTGGATATGGAGAACAAGATGTCCATGAATTACCCGAAGGACGTCTTTATTGGCGGACAGTAAATATTTTTGTGAAAAATCCATTATCAAAACCATGAAAAATCTGTTCATCTTAATATTCTGTGTTTTCTGTTTTTCTACAGAGTCTATTCTTTATGCTCAAAAAGATATTTTTTTAAATGAATTTACAGACTCTACAATGTTCAATTTTGTTGGAACTGCACAATTATTTAATAAAAGAATTCGACTTACAGAAGCCAAGAATTTTCAAGGTGGTGGTATTTGGTTAAAAGACAAAAAAAATGTTGCCAAAGATTTTGCCATTGAAATTGGTTTCCAAATCACTAATTCAGATTTTTCTGGCGCAGATGGAATTGCATTTGTGATTCAGAATACAAGTGCATTTAGTATTGGACAATATGGTGGCGGTATTGGATATTCTTCTATACCTAATTCCTTAGCTATTGAATTTGATACTTATTATAATCCAGAAAGAAATGACCCCAATGATAATCATATAAGTATTCAAAGTAATGGCAAAAACCCCATAAGCGAAAATCATATCTATACATTAGGTATGGCTTCTACCATACCCACAATGGAAGATGGAAAACCACATATCTTAAGAATAGAATATGTACAAAAAATCTTTAGTGTTTTTCTTGATGATATGTCTACCCCAAAAATTAAAGCATATGTGAATGTTGATTCTTTATTACAATTAGATAATGGAACTGCTTGGTTAGGTTTTACTTCATCAACAGGTGGTTCTTATGCTAATCATGATATTGTCTCTTTTGGCCATTCAAATGGTTTGATTGCCAATGCTGGACAAGACACCACTATCTGTTTTGGAAAAAAAGTGCAGATTGGACAAAATGCTTTTGGTAGAGCTCCATTTTATTATAAATGGAGACCATCAACTGGCTTATCAAATGATACAATTGCTCGGCCTTGGGCTTTCCCAAAAACAACAACTACCTATTATGTTGAAGTAAAAGATACTTTAGGAAATATAGATAATGATTCTGTTATGATAATTGTAGATACTTGCAATGCAATTATTCAATTTCCTGATAAAACTGCAAAATTATTAGACACCGTTTCCTTTCCTGCTTTTGTAATTCCAGCTATAAATCTTACTACTTTTGATCCTTCACTGTATAGCTATACTGCTTATCTTCATTTTCCTTCTACTATTCTTTATCCTTTATCAGCATCGAATGCTAGCATTGCACATAGTTTTTCTGATAATCAATTTTCTGTTATAGCTAAAGGTTTGTATAATCCTCAATGTATAGATACTCTTTTTACTTTGTATACTCTTGCTGTATTAGGTAATGATACAAATACAGTTCTGATTATAGATTCAATTCATTGGGAAGATCGACAAGGTAATTTACTGCCATTGGATATATCATATATTCCTGGATCTTGTACAATCACAGATATATGCAGAGAAGGTGGTCCCCGTTTACTATTTGAGAATAATAATAGTTTTACGATACACCAATCACGTTCTGCAGATAGATTAGTATTTGATATTAAAAGTATAGATGATGGACCACATAGCTTTCAGCTATATACTATTCAAGGTGAATTGATTGAACAATATTCATGGAAACATATTTCTTCTGCATCAGAATCTATAGTATTGCATAAGCTTTCATATCCAATAGGATATTATACAACAATTATTAAAAGTCCTTTTTCGATCTATTCTTATCCCTTTGTAATAGATCATTATTAATGGATAATTGTCAATTTTTGTATATGATGTTGTTGATCTTTGGATACTATATCAATCACATATAATCCATTAGATAATCCTGAATAATCCCATTCTTGCATTGATTGAGATTGTTGCACCACAGTTCCTGATAATGAATACACGGTAAATGACTGCACATGATCTGAAAATATTACTGTATTATTCATCTGAACCATCATAGTAGATTCACTATCATTCTGTATACTTGAAATTCCATCGATACTATTTCGTATAGCTTTTTTTAGTGTTATATATGTTGGTACAGTAACTCTTCCTTCGCTCCAGACAGAAAACACACCAGTGAGATTTCTTTTCCAATCTATCCATGGTGCAAAACCAAATGCTCCAAGCGAACTAGATTCTAATACTTCATCTGATGAATAATCAACATTTTCTCTCCAATGTCCTAAAGCATATCTTGCTTTTCCGTCAAGATCCAAGCTTGGATTCAGAATTTTCCATAATGCAAATGGAGAATACAATATAGGGGCTCCAAATGTTTGGTCCTTTTTCATTTCGGTAATAATATCTTTACTAATTATCTGCTTATCTAAATGCTTTCCGTTTTTTATAATCATTTGAAGATATACAGAATACTCTTTAGCATTAGATGCAACACTTCCTGCTATTCCTGGATTGTTGCCAGGTAAATACTGTGTAAATTTTAATCCTAATGGTGTACTTACATATTTACTGAATAAGCTATTCCATGCCTGACCTGTTTCTAAAGGAATTCCTGATGCAATTTCTGCACATCTACCTGCAATATGCATTCCCCTTCCGCCATAAGCCATGCTTCCACCTGGTTTGGTTGCCAAAGGTAAAGCTAGTATTTGCTGTACTGCAGAATCTAAAGTGATATCATTATTTCTTAGTATACTATCTTCAACCCCATTCCCATCTTCTTTTATTCCACTAGTCATAGAAAATAATTGTCTGATTGTCATCCTTGCTTTATCACCATCAATATATGGTAAATATTTTCCTGCAGAATCTTCTAATGTCCATATACCATCTTGCAATAAACCCATCACTACGCCGCAGGCAAGCCATTTTGATGATGATGCAATTGGAACAATTTTATTTACTGTATATGATTTTCCGGGTAAAGAAAATGATTTAGAATAGATTTCTTTGCCATCTTTCATTAGAACAAGAGCACAACCACCACCGATTCCGGCTATATTTTGCAATGAATCTTGAAGTATTTTATCTACCAATGAAAAATCATAGGTTTGAGAATACATATGTGCACTTAAGCACATATACAATACAGCATATAATACCTTCATAAACTATTCCTTAGTACATAATAATGCTTTAGATATCTTGAAGATATTTAGGTTTAATTACCGCCTGTCTCAACTGTAATTTCTACAGTTCTATTATAAAATCTGCCTTCTGGAACATCATTTGGATATTTTTTATATCCTGGAATTCCTTTAATTGATGTGGTTTTAAGTCCAATAGTATTACCAACAGTATTAGCCCTATCTTGAGCTAATTGTCTGTTTCTGTCTTCATTACCAAAAATATCTGTTGCACCAACAATTGATATTGTAGCATCTTCGGGTATTTCTTTAATGATATTAGAAAGAAGTCTTGCATTTCGTGGGTCTAAATATGCTTTGTCAAAATCAAAAAGAATCAAAGAATATGTCTTTAATTGCTTTGTCCCTTTTTGCAATGTATTTCTACTGATTCTGGCAGAAATATAGTCATAAGGTATATTCCAATATGCACTCATACTTCTACTTAGAGAATCAATAACATTAAATCTAAATATTAAAGAATCTTTTGTTCTTGGAAGCGTTGCAAAGTCTGGTTTCCATTCTAACATTGATTCTAATTGAAAAATACCATTGCTATCAAATTGATTTTGGCCAGATTCTGTCAAAATACTCGTGCGCCATTGTCTGATGCTTGGTCCAGAAACTAATTTAGGTTCGATTATAACTTTTGATGGAGTAATTGCTCTTATCGTATCATTTAGGACAATTGTTTCGAATAAAGATGGATCGCTTAGGATTAATTCTACTCTTCTATTTTCGGCTTGGCCTTCTTGATATGAATTATTAGATGGATTATCAGGAATTTCTCTGGTACTTATCCGTATTCTATGTGAAGGAATATTCCATATATTTTTAAGATAAGAAGCAATAGTTTCACTTCTTTGTCTACCTATTTCTTTATTATTTTTTTCATTTCCACTACCTGATGCACATCCTCGCAGTTCAATTGATAATTCAGGATTATCTTTTAACTTTTTACCAGCCAGATTAATCGTATGATAATACCGTTCAATCGTTTGTAATGGAACGAGTTCTTGTTCTGAAAAAACTTGTGCTTGATATGTATTTAGCTGTTTATATCGTGATGGAAGAGATGATTGCATTTCATCAAAGAAAATATATGGAAGTAGAGGCTGTGTTTCATAATGAACAATTTCTTCTACTTTTAACGCAGATAAGGGTTGTATTTGATTATTTATATATCCAGAAACCTTAAGTGATACTGTTAGTGGTGGAATTGGTTTAGGAGCTATTTTTATTGGTGGTGGTGGCGGAGGTGGCAGTGGTGGAGGCAATTGTAGGGTAATATCATTCCATAAAATAGATATTCCGCCTCTTAACTGTAAAGTATTCCATCCTAAAGTACCAGAAATAGAGCCAAAAGTTTGTAATACTATTAATTCTGGACTTAAGAATAAAGTACCTTGATTATTTAATGGTAAAGAATAATGAATACCAGCTTGTATTCCATGTATTACACTTGGTACTTCTGGGATTGACCCACTAATTTCATTTCGAATCCTAGAACCATTTAAAAATGTTCCAGGAAATACTGTCTCTTTTTGATAAAAAGTTGCTGAAATTGGTATACCAAACCAATAACCTGCATCGATACATATATCCTTAACATTCACACCATATGATAATAAACCTGAAACTAATGCAAGACTAGTTTCCAAAGTATGTGTCAGTGTAGCATTGATTATATTGCCATTATTATTGACATATTGCAATTGTTCTGCGGTAAAATCTGCCCCCATTCCATTGAAACCAGTTCTAACACTTAGATATGACCCTGTATTCAATCTCTTATTGAAAAGAAGTCCTATACTACTTCCTAAAGCTGATGTTGCATCATATATAGGACAACAGCTTGGTATTCCTTGAAACTTGCTAAAACCACCTGAATGAAATCCTGGTCCTATCCCAGAATATACTCCATAAGAGATATCGCTAGGTATTCGAATAGTATCTTGATTTTGAGCTTGTATATAGTGTTTTTGAATAAAAGCACTGTATATTATCACATGAATCAAGAAAATATAGAATGGTTTTTTTAACATGCTGTTGATAGCAGGAACCGAAGTGAAAATCAAGTAAAAGTCTATCTAATTTTAAAAAACGATAACAATTTACATTTTTTTTTCATGCAATATTATCTATACTTAATAGTACATTTTGTACTTCCTGCTTTGTCTGTAGTTCCTGATTGTGTTAAAATTATATATACTCCTTGAGGAACTATATTTCCAGAATCATCTTTACCATCCCAATTAATTAATCCACTTTTAGTATACAGTGATGTAATTGGCATTCCAGATGGAGTTACTATATGCACTGAGCTTTCGGGTGCTAAGCCTTTAATAATTAATGTATTACCTGTATTTGGGTCAAAAGGCTGAGGATAGCATATTAACGTTGAATAATCAGTTTCTGGATTGATAATAGTTGTTTGTCCGATTAATAATCCTAATTCTGTGCCTACATATACTTTTCCTGATGCATTATCTAATGTAAGTGCTTTGATATCATTTGTTTCTAAGGGTGCATTTGTCAAATCTATCGTTTTTAGGATTTCTGTGCCATCTTCATTCAGCACATAAACTCCATTTGTAGTTGCTATCCATTTATTATTAACTGCATCTATTGCGATATCATTTACATTTAAGCTTGAAATAACAGATACTTTAACAATTGATGGATTTTTTCCTTGTAGGATAATTGATGGATTATAAATTGCATTTAAGCCATTAGAGGACCCAATCCACAAGACGCCATTATTATCTTTTACTATTACTTTGATAGTATTATCTAAAATATTTGAATTGCTTGTATTTAGTTTATTCCAAATATCATCATTTATATCTGCTGTATTTTTATCATTAAAATATAAAAGTCCTAAACCATTTCTACTGCCTAACCATTTTGTAGAATTATTATCTATTGTACAAATTGAATATTTCCTTTCTGCAGGATTATATCCATTTTGATAAGAGCCAAATGTTCCGTCTTTCTTTTTACATATTAAGACAGGACCAATTTCTCCTGCATCATCATAATTTGGAAACCATACTGTTCCATTTCTATCTTCGGCTGCCTTACCTGTTACTACATATCCTCCTCCACCAATCCCTAATAATGGAGAATTTGTTGTATTATACACAGTATAAGTAAAACTTGTATCTGAATTAGGTTTAGCTTGAACAATTCCACCACCCCAATTACTTAACCATATACTACCATCACTCATTGCAGTAGCTTTGTGAAAACCATTAAAAGCAAATTCAGGATTGGTTGAATTAGAATAGTTTTTCCACATATTATCCCCAAATGTGTAAAACCCTTGAGGTCTATCATCTTGGGCTCCCGACCACAGATAACCATTAGAACTAATAGCCAAGAATAAAAAGAGATTAGATTTTGGAGAATTGGGTATATATTTTTCTGTTAAACTGTTTTTTAAGATAATAATGCCACCTGATTTAAGCGACAAAATTGAAGTATTATCTGAACTTGAGCTATGTCCAGTTAGTATACCATGATTATTTGAACCTGGAATTACTTGATTATCATCAAGAGCATATAATTGAATATCATCTCCATAGACTACACGATTCCCCTGCATGCTTATGCTATTAATGTTTTGATTGCCTTTGGTATCAATTAATGTGCAGACTCCATTTTGATAAGTACTGATACCTTTAATAGCTGCTAAATACAGTATATCATCTTTTACTATCGAGCCAATTAATGAAGAGTCTGCCAAGCCATTTTTGGTATATACTGTCCATTTTTCAGATTCTCTCATAGAAGTTACACCCATCCAAATTTTACCCGCCCCCTTTTCTGTTGTAACCCACAATGTATCTTTCATCGATTGTAATGATGTAATTGCAGTTCCTTGTGTGATAGATCCAATTTTTTCTACATAGTCTCCAGGTGCATAATTTTGATCATAAGATATAAGGCCAAAATCACCACCTATAAAAATTGCTTTAGATGTATATAGAAAGCATCTAATTCTCTTTTTGGGTAGAGAATTAGTGCTTTTAATATCTGTAATATGTTTCCAGGATTGATTAGAAAAATCATAAATATCTATACTTCCATCAGAAGCTCCTACCCATAATTGTTTTTTTACTGAATCAAATCCCAAGGCTGATATATCAGAGCTAAGTAATCCATTATTTGTTCTGTATATAGAAACTGAATCATTATTATCTTTAATAATTAAACCACCACTTGTTCCTATGCATATAGATTTAATGGTTGGTACATACAAAGTTGCATTTGTTGCATAGAGTGATGTTTCTATATTCCATTGTGATACATCGATATTTTGAGATTGCAGTATATAGAATTGCAGTGCAATTAGACTTACTATTATAAACTTATATATCTTCATAGAACACAATCAGATTGTCATTATTTACCGTAATATATACATATCTTTTTACAATATACATTTATAGATCAACTAAGCATATAAAAAAAAAGGCCACCGAAGTGGCCTTTTATATTAAATGATAATCTTAATATTAATATGTTACTTTTCTCCAAGCACCGCCGGAATAAACAAATATCGCTACTTCATTAGCATTTGTAGTATAATCTTGGGCACATCCTGCAGCAATTGTTTGGATATTATCACATACAACATATATAATTGTACCTGCTGTTCCTGCACTAAATGCTCCCAAATTCAAGGTTCCAGCTGCAGCAGTGTAATTATACACTAAAGCATTTCCATCTATTAGGTTATTTGCATTTACTGTAACAATTTCACCTTTTAGTCTTGAGCCAGATTCTAAGTATAATGAACCTTCTGATACTCTTACAGCAACACCACTAGTTGTAGTATTTTTAAATTCAGCAGCCGTTGCATTTGCATGATTAACTACTGCATATAAAGCTCCACCACTTGTTGAACCATTTGCAATAGCTGATAAAGCTATACCAGTTGTAGCTGTAGTTTCAAATGTTGAAGTACCATTTGTAACGCTTATGCTTTGGGCAGATGCTGCATTACTTACAGTTAATGATCCTGCTAAATTTAAACCTCCTGTATTTAAGAAGTCTGTACCTGCATTACCAATATTTTCAATTGGATCACTTGTCATATCAAGTGTACTTGCAATTGAGGCTGTACCAGAAAATGTAGAGTTGCCGGCTGATAAAGTACCAACTGTTGTATTTCCTGCACTAAGGTTTGCACCAACAGTAAGATTATTACTAATATTTGGTGAGCCATTGATGGTTATTGTATTACCTGTTAATGTAAGAGCACCAGTTGTATTACCGATAGTTGTATTACCATTACCAGCAGTTATGTTAACTTCAGTAAGGCCAATAACAGTCATACCGTCTTGAGCGATATTCATACCACCGTCTGAAAGTCTTAAAGCTCTTCCAGTACCAGCATTACCAGCAGTAATTGTTGGGAAAGCAGCACCTCCGGTATTAGCAGCTGTTAATGCTATCTCATCATTAGCTGCTGTCATTAACGAAGCACCTGTAAAGGTAGATATACCATTAATATTAATATTGGCATCGGTTAATGTTAAATTACCTGTTGTATTAGTTACTATTCCTCTAATATCTGCATTGCTTGATGCTACTAAATTACCAGATGCAGTTACATTTCCAGTAACACTTGCACCACCGGCACTAACAACTAATGCATCTGCTAATGTTAAACCACCAGTTGCAGAGAAGTCTGTACCAGCAGCACCAATGTTTTCAATTCTTTGATTTGCTTTATCCATAATACCAGATACTGTTGCATTACCAGCTACATTCAAAGTACTTGATAATGTTGCCGCACCAGTTACAGTTGCTGTTCCACCTACACTTAAGTCAGATGTTACTGATTCTGTACCAGTTACTGTTGTATTACCTGTAATTGTAACTGCATTGGCTAATAAACCTAATGCATTACTTGTATTACCAATTGTAGTTGCACCTAAACCTGCACCAGTATTAATTGTTGTTGCACCACTTATAGAAGCACCACCTGTAGTAGTTGTTCCGCCATTAAATGTTGCCGCACCAGTTACAGTTGCTGTTCCACCAACACTTAAGTTAGTTGATACTGTTTCTGAACCTGATACTGTGGCATTACCACCTACATTCAAAGTACTTGATAATGTTGCCGCACCAGTAATATTTGCACCACCAGCACTAACGGTTAATGCGTCAGCTAATGTTAAACCGCCAGTTACAGAGAAATCTGTTCCTGCATTACCAATATTTAGAATTGGATCTGCTGTCATGTCTAAAGAAGAAGCAATTTGAGCAGAACCACCAACACTTAAGTTAGAAGTTACTGATTCAGTACCAGTTACTGTTGTATTACCTGTGATATTAGCACCACCAGCACTTACTGTTAAACCGCCTGTTGTAATTGTTACTGCTTCTGCAAAAGTAGAAGTACCATCAGATACATTTAAACCTACACCAGCTGCATTAGAGTTTGCTACTTCTAATGCTGCATTTGTATTACTATTATTCGATGCATTTAATGCTGATCCTGTAGTAGCAGATGCGGTTATTGCTCTTCCAGTACTTGAATTTGTTGCAGACAATGCAGATGCAGCAGTGGCACTACTAAATGTAGTTGAACCCGCTGTAAATGTTCCTGTTGTGCTTAAATTACCTGTTACTGTTGCATTACCACCTACTGTTAGATCACTAGCGGCACCTGATAAAGTAAGATCTCCAATCAATGTAACATCATCTGTAATTGCAACATTTCCTGTTGAATTACTGATAACACCACGTGCATCTAAAGTACCTGTTAATGTTGCATTTCCTGTTACAGTTGTTGCTCCATTAATGCCAACAGTAATACCTGTTAATGATAATGCATCTGCAGTATTACCAATAGTTGTAGCTCCATCAGAAGCAGCTATATTGATAGTTGTTGCACCATTAACATCAAATGTACTTGCATTAATTGTAGCAAGATTACTTGCATTACCAATAGTTGTTGCACCTGAAGCTGCACCTATGTTTATGGTAGTAGCTCCACTAATAGAAGCACCACCAGTTGTTGTTGTACCACCATTGAATGTTGCAGCACCAGTGATTCTACCTGTACCATCAACACTTAAGTTATTTGTTATAGATTCTGATCCAGTAATAGTAGTTGCACCAGTAATATTTGTTACGCCTGTAACATTAAGTATTACAGAAGGATTAAGTGTAATTGTTGTACCATTAATTGTACTTGCTGAGCCAGCTCCAACTGTTAAACCACCTGCTGTTACTGTAGCACCACCTGTTGTTACTGTTAAACCAGATGCAATAGTACCAGTTCCACCTACACTTAAATTAGATGTGACTGATTCTGTGCCTGTTACTGTTGTATTACCTGTAATAGTAGTTACACCATTAATACCAACATTATTACCTGTTAATGTTAAACCTTGAGTAGAATTACCAATTGAAGTAGTTCCATCACCATTTGTTGTGTTTATTGTTGTTGCACCATTAACATCTAAACCACCATTAAGTGCAGATGCACCAGCTACAGTTGCAGTACCACCAACACTTAAATTAGATGTGACTGATTCTGTACCTGATACAGTAGTATTACCTGTAATAGTAGTTACACCATTAATACCAACAGTATTACCTGTTAATGTGAGTACATTTCCTGTATTACCAATTGTTGTATTACCTTCTGCTGGACCATTATTAATTGTTGTTACACCATTAATATCAGTTGCGCCATTTACAGTTGTTGCACCAGTAATTGACACTGGGCCACTTGCTGTGATTGAATTTCCACCACCAGAATTAGTTACTGATAATGCAGTAGCTGTTCCTGTATTTGTTGCGGATATTGTAGCTCTTGAATTACTTGCATTTTCAGCTACAATTGCATTTCCAGTTAAAGCAGTTGCTGTAAAGGCACGTCCTGTACCACCACCAGTTACTGTAGAAGTCAATACTGAAGATGGATCAGTTACTGTTCCTGAAAATCCTGTTGCTCCTGATGTTAAAGTACCAGTTACACTTAAGTTTCCTGAAACTGTTGCATTTCCTGCAACATTAGCATTGCCACCAACACTTAAATTAGATGTTACTGATTCTGTACCAGTTACTGTTGTATTACCAGCAACATTTACTGAACTTCCAGTTAAGGTTAAAGCACCAGTTGAATTACCAATTGAAGTAGTTCCATCACCATTTGTTGTGTTTATTGTTGTTGCACCATTTACATCTAAACCACCATTAAGTGCAGATGCACCAGCTACAGTTGCAGTACCACCAACACTTAAATTAGATGTTACTGATTCTGTGCCTGTTACTGTTGTATTACCAGCAACATTTACTGAGCTTCCAGTTAATGTCAAAGATTGTGTAGAATTACCAATTGAAGTAGTTCCATCACCATTTGTTGTGTTTATTGTTGTTGCACCATTTACATCTAAACCACCATTAAGTGCTGAACTTCCAGTTACTGTAGCATTGCCACCTACACTTAATGTATTATTTAGAACTGTTGCACCTGTAATATTAGCACCACCTGCTGTGATTGTTGCTCCACCAGAATTAACTGTTAAACCAGTATTAACTGTAGCATTGCCACCAACACTTAAGTTAGATGTCACTGTTTCAGAACCTGTTACTGTAGTATTACCAGTGATTGCAACAGGACCACTTGCTGTGATTGCATTACCTGCACCTGTATTTGATACTGATAATGTTGTTGTATTGCCAGCTGCTGTTGCTGTAATTGCACTTCCACCATTTACTCCAGCACCTGTATTTGTAAAGGTTGCTGTTGGTTGCTGATCTGTTGCTGATGCAACAAGGGCTTTACCACTATTAGATGTCAAGGTTAAGCCTGTGCTTAATCCTGGAACTGTATTATCTGAATTTGTTATCGTTACTGTAGATGCTGCTGCTGCATTTGATGCAAATGTTGATGCACTTGATACTGCACCTCCTACTGCTAATGCACTATTTACTGTTGTATTACCTGTTACACTTAATGTATTATTTACTGTTGTTGCGCCATTTAATGTTGTTGCGCCAGTTACAGTGGTTGTTCCACCTACACTTAAGTTAGATGTTACTGATTCTGTACCTGATACAGTAGTATTACCTGTAATAGTAGTTACACCATTAATACCAACAGTATTACCTGTTAATGTGAGTACATCTGCTGCATTACCAATTGTTGTTGCACCTTCTGATGCACCATTATTAATTGTTGTTGTACCATTAATATCTGTTGCATCTGTAATTGTAACATTACCTGTTGAATTACTGATAACACCTTGTACATTTAATGTACTTCCTAATGTTGTTGCACCAGATATTGTTCCAGTTCCACCTACACTTAAGTTAGTTGATACTGTTTCTGAACCTGTTACTGTGGCATTACCACCAACACTTAAGTTAGTTGTTACTGTTTCTGAACCATTAATTTGGGTATTTCCAGTAATTGTTGTTGCACCTGTGATACTTACTGGGCCACTTGCTGTAAGTGCATTACCTGCTCCAGAATTAGTAATCGATACTGAAGGTTCACTACCTGTACTTGTGGCTATAATTGCACTTCCAGATTGTGCTGATGCATTAAATGCATGACCTGTATCTGCAGGATCTGCTGTATTGTCAGTGTTTACTGCTCTTAAAGCATAACCACCATTTGTTGTTCTTGTAAATACTGTAGTTGCTGCTGAAAGTGTACCACCTACACTCAAGTTGCCACTAACTGTTTCATTACCAGCTATATTTGAATTGCCACCTACACTTAAGTTAGATGTTACTGATTCTGTACCAGTTACTGTTGTATTACCATTGATACCTACAGTTGTGCCAGTTAATGTAAGAACACCAGTTGTATTACCAATTGAGGTTGCTGCTGTTGCTGCACCTGTATTGATATTAGTTGTACCTACTACTGTTGTTGCACCAGTGATGTTTGTTGCACCTACTACTGTGGTTGCACCAGTGATTGCAACAGGACCACTTGCTGTGATTGCATTACCTGCACCTGTATTTGATACTGATAATGTTGTTGTATTGCCAGCTGCTGTTGCTGTAATTGCACTTCCACCATTTACTCCAGCACCTGTATTTGTAAAGGTTGCTGTTGGTTGCTGATCTGTTGCTGATGCAACAAGGGCTTTACCACTATTAGATGTCAAGGTTAAGCCTGTGCTTAATCCTGGAACTGTATTATCTGAATTTGTTATCGTTACTGTAGATGCTGCTGCTGCATTTGATGCAAATGTTGATGCACTTGATACTGCACCTCCTACTGCTAATGCACTATTTACTGTTGTATTACCTGTTACACTTAATGTATTATTTACTGTTGTTGCGCCATTTAATGTTGTTGCGCCAGTTACAGTGGTTGTTCCACCTACACTTAAGTTAGATGTTACTGATTCTGTACCTGATACAGTAGTATTACCTGTAATAGTAGTTACACCATTAATACCAACAGTATTACCTGTTAATGTGAGTACATCTGCTGCATTACCAATTGTTGTTGCACCTTCTGATGCACCATTATTAATTGTTGTTGTACCATTAATATCTGTTGCATCTGTAATTGTAACATTACCTGTTGAATTACTGATAACACCTTGTGCATTTAATGTACTTCCTAATGTTGTTGCACCAGTTATAGTGGTTGTTCCACCTACACTTAAGTTAGTTGATACTGTTTCTGAACCTGTTACTGTTGCATTACCACCTACACTTAAGTTAGTTGTTACTGTTTCTGAACCTGTTACTGTAGTATTGCCTGTAATTGCTACTGGTCCACTTGCTGTAATTGAATTACCACCTGTACTTGTAACGATGATACCACCGCCTGTTCCAGTATTAGTAATTTCAACTGCTGGTGAAACATTACTTGTATTTGATGATACAATTGCTGATCCAGTGCCGGCTGTTGCTGTGAATGCATCACCTTGACCTAGAACACCTGTATTTGTATTTGTTGCTGATAATGCTGTGCCTGGAGCTACACTTGATGTAAATGCTGTTGTACCAGCTGATAATGTACCTGTTACACTTAAGTTGCCACCAACTGTTGTATTACCAGTTAATGTTGTATTACCTGCTACACTTGCATTACCACCAACACTTAAGTTAGATGTAATTGACTCTGTTCCAGTTACTGTTGTATTACCATTGATACCTACAGTTGTACCAGTTAATGTTAGTACACCTGTTGTATTACCAATTGAGGTTGCTGCTGTTGCTGCACCTGTATTGATATTAGTTGTACCTTCTACTGTTGTCGCACCTGTAATATTTGTTGCACCAGTGATTGCAACAGGACCACTTGCTGTGATTGCATTACCTGCACCTGTATTTGATACTGATAATGTTGTTGCATTACCTGCTGCTGTTGCTGATATCGCATTACCACCATTTGCTCCAGCACCTGTATTTGTAAAGGTTGCTGTTGCTTGCTGATGTGTTGCTGATGCAACAAGGGCTTTACCACTATTAGATGTCAAGGTTAAGCCTGTGCTTAATCCTGGAACTGTATTATCTGAATTTGTTATCGTTACTGTAGAAGCTGCTGCTGCATTTGATGCAAATGTTGATGCACTTGATACTGCACCTCCTACTGCTAATGCACTATTTACTG
>Ga0209358_10000397_pt1 | contig 38366 bp, 49 predicted proteins | sample LauGreFa1BDMLBSN_2_FD_187574 | JGI IMG/M metagenome (GOLD analysis project Ga0209358, IMG submission 187574) | Freshwater lake microbial communities from Lake Michigan, USA - Fa13.BD.MLB.SN (SPAdes) (version 2) | ecosystem: Environmental > Aquatic > Freshwater > Lake | place: Lake Michigan, USA... | reverse complement strand
GGTCGCGTAACCCGATTGGGGCGCGCCTTGCCGAAGACTTCTTACCCCGGCACCCCCCCTACCCGCCTTGGCACGGGCGCTCGACGTTATCGTCGGTTCTTGCACGTTGCCCGTGCGTGCGCGCAGCCATACGGCTCGCCTCGGCGTGCCTGACATAGGCCGGAACGGGATTGTGAATCGATTCACTTTGGATGAGCAGCATCGTCCGCGTCGCGCAATGCGTCTTCGGCTGACGTTGCTCCCTCCCGGCTGTGCAGGCTGTCCCGGCATTCTTCTATCACGCGCGCGACTTCTGGGAAGACGACACGAATGGCTCGGATGTCCTGCCTGTACTCCCAATGCAGCGCTTGGCGCGTGCGGCCTCGTTGCTCGGCTTGCTGTTGGAACGAGCGCAGAATCCACGCTGTGTCACCCGCACCGAATCGGATCACGGTGCGGAATGCTGTCGATGACAACTCAGCGAGAGTCGCGAGTCTGCGCGTGAGATCGTGGCCTGATCCGAACTTGAGTTCCTCCAGTTCCTGCAAGCGCTCAAGTATCTCGCCTGTGATCTTTGCGGCCATCGTCGCGCTCTCCTGCGTTGAACGCTGCACCGGCTCTGAGTTCAGCGTGTACGTGATCATCGTCCGTCACTTGTGCTTCACGCTGCATCGCTGCACGCCCGCGCGTTGCAACGCTACAGCGCAGCAGATGAGGCACAGCGCTATGTCGGAGCGAGGGACTCGCAGCACCTCGTCATCCTCAAGCTCACCGTGGATGGGACAGATGATGACCTCACTCGCCACTTGCTCTCCTGCGCCGAGCGTCTGCGATTGCTGCGGCTGCGCATCGCCGGTCGTCTTGCTCTCCTGTTGGCGCAGGAGATACGAGATGGAGCGTGCCTTGTATGGTCGCTTCATCAAAGTCCTCGCGTCGGGTCGAATATCAGCGTCGTCATCTCCTCATCGAACGAGACTGCGTCGAGTCCCTCGATGGCAAGCGTGCCGATCTGCTCCTGCTGCTGCATCGCCTGCTTCGCTCCCCGCAGGCGCTTGATGCGCTCTCCGAATTCCTTGACTGACGATTTACGTCTGACTTCCAGCGTCGAGATCGCCCGATCGATCTTCGACATCAGGATGTACGCTTCTAGTTGTCGTTTGGTTGTGTCGCTTTGATCCACTTCGTGTTCCTCCGATGGCCGCGTTTGGAGACTTGCGCCGACAGGCGCTGATGCTTGTTCCAAGCGTGCCTTGATATGTTTTTAGGTTTTGAACGCGCCTGCACGGACACCGTTGTGCGCGTGAGATGCGGTTGATGTCAACTCGCTTTGATCGTGTCGGTTTTGATCGTGACCGTCGATTGCATCAGCCTGCGCAGTATCGCCTCGCCCGCTGCGCCTTCAAAGAAGCGCGACTTGAAGTGCGCTCCGGTCAGTTGCGTCGTGATGATCGTCGCCCGCTGCCAATCGCACCGCTTGCGCAGCAAGTGCAGCAGACCCGTTTCGTGCTTCGTGCTCGTCGGCTCGTTGCCGAGATCGTCGATGAACAGGAAATGAACGCGCTCTGCGTCGGCTGGTATGCCCTTCGTCGCCATCTCGTAGCTGTCGAGCCAGAGCCAAGTGTACTGTGACTCGCCAGCGCGGCGCATATTCTCCTCCACGATCAGGCGCACGATCTGCCACGCAAGACGGGTTTTGCAGGAGCCCGTTGTGCCGTGGATCAGCAGACCTTTGCGCGATGTGAAGCTGAACGTGCGGTTCAACTCGATGCGTGCGGCGTTGTTCCCAAGCTGCGGGTTCCAGTCCCTGAACTCAGTCGGGATGATGCCTTCGAGACGGCTACCAGCGATCAAATCCTGTTCCTGCCTGATGCGTTCCTTGCCGTCCTCTGAGCAGCGCTGGCAGCAGATATTCGGCAGGAAGCCGAAGACGCCGAGCGGAATGACCTTGGCGTCGTCGTCGTCGCCTAGATGTGCGCCGCAATGCCGGCAAACGCCTAGCTGCGCTGTCCCATCCGGCGACTTCCTGCGCTCTGCCTCCCATCGCCGGATAAAGATGTCCCTGTCGGTGTCTGCGGCTTCGCTGATGTGTATCGGTTCAGGTGCCATCGAAAAACCCCTTGTCGTGATCTTCCGCGCTTGGCGCGGTCAGTTGGTGCTTGTTGGTGCGCAGGGTTGGCTGCGCGTTTGTCTGGAGCGGGCGGTCGATGCGGTTTAGCCAGTTTACGAAGCGACGGCGCGTTGGCTGGCGGTTATGCGCCGAGCACCAATTCGCCATCTTCGCGAACTCGCGAGCCACATCGATCCCGGCGTAGGCCGAGTCTTTGCCGAGATCAGCAAGCCACGTTGCGTCGTCTGCTGGCGCGGATGCCTCCGCGCTTCGGGTCTTCTTCTCCTTCTCCTTCCCATTCCTTTCTCCTTCTCTTTCCTCTTCTCTTTCTCTTTCCGTTAGGTTCGAGCTTAGGTTCAGCTTTGGCTCAGCTTTGGTTTCGCTTTGGATGTGCTTTGCTCCGTTTGCCCTGACGGCTGCTACCTTGGCTTCGGATTTGCTCTGACCTCCCTTCCTTCCGGCCTCTCGCCGCACCTCGATCTCGCGCTGCTTCTCGACGGGGTATTCCCACACGATCAGGTCGTTCCCGTCCCACTCCAGAAGCTTGGATGCGCCGTCAATCTCCTCACGGGTGACGCCGCACGTTTGCTGCCATTGCCGGTCCTTCCAGTCAGCGCAATCGCTGACGATGCCGCCGTTCTCCTGCTCGCAGCAGTACGCCAGCACGGCGAGCCACGTCGCCCTCGACACAGGCTCGGAGCCTATGAACGCGGGTGACCTCAGCGTTGTGATTCTAAGGTTGATCCAATGCATTGCGGTGATGCCGCAATCGAGATGCGGACGCCTGTGTTTTCTTCGGTGATGCCGGGGTGGGATGTGCCAACGTACCGCTTCTCGACGTACAGGCTCGCGACTTGAGAGTCGTCGCGCCAGAGACGGCCAGATTTGGTGATGCAGTCGAGCACTAGCTTGGCGAGATTGTCCACGTCAGGCTTCGTGATCGGGATCGTGTCGCGATAGCGCTCCTTGATCGCGCCTGACGTTGATCGCATATATTGCGGTCGCGGCAGGCTGAATCGAAGGACGACATCGAACGGGTGATCGTCGGATGCGTAGGCTTGCGGGATCGCGGAAAGAACGCCGATGGTCACGGCTTTCTTCCAGTCGTCCGCAATGTCGCTGTCGTACATCCGCGCGACGTACTTGCTCCCCATTTTGCGCGCGAATGCTCGCGGTCTCGGCTGACCCTTTGGCTCGCCGGTGATGAACAGTTCTACGTTGTTCACGGTATGTCCTTTGTTTGCATTCCACGGTGCTTGCCGATCAGCAGACGCTCATCGCGAGTCAGGTAGACGCGACGCAGGCCAAGCATCGTGCATTGGCGAATCACATCGACCCAATCGCATTTCATCTCTGCGACGATCTCCTTGGTCTGCTTCATCAGCATCAGCATTTCGCGGATGCGCTTTGTGGTGGGCTTTTGTGGATAGCTCATCTTTCGCGGAGTCAAAGTACCGCCTTGATCTTTCGCTTGGTCTCCAGATGGAACTTAGCATCCTTCGGGAGTTCGAGTATCTCGGAAAGCACGGTGTGAACCGTGCCTGTTCGAGCCGCAGTCGCAGATTGTCCTTCTCTGCGATCTGCATTCGCTCCTCCCTACAGGCGCAGGCGTAGTGATGCGTCGTGCATCTGATTTCCTTGCTCACGGCTGCACCTCAACCTTCGCGGCTTCAACGGGAACAGGTCGTTCCGCGTCCTTTCGCCTGCGCAACAGGAACTCTCGCTCCTCTTGCGTGATCAGTTGCTTGTGGTATCCGCCGCGCTCGGCGCGCTTCGTGACCGTCAGCCAGCTAGTGTTGAGGGACTTTGTGATGTCGCGCACGCTGTGGAATTCCGACAGCCTGCGCATAATCTCGCGGTCGAGTTTGTCCTGTTCGATCTTAGTTCGTTTTGTTGGCATTTGATTTGAATCTTCCGCGTTTGTCTCGGCGTGCCTTCTCGCGTTCGATGCGACCGAAGAAGTCAGCCATCCATTGTGTATCCCGTCCGCGCTCAACGCCGCTTTGCTCGCCTACGAGCCAGCCGACGCAGAACCCGATGACGAGGCTGCTGCTGATCAGCGTGATCGCCAATGTGGTGCTCATCGTTGGTTACTTCCGATACCACGCGGGCAGGCTGATCTCGGTGACGAGCGGCTCGATGTTCGGCCATTCCCCAGAGGTCAGGCACTTCGACAGTCGCTTCAGGTCGAGGATCGTTTCATCCTGACCGCAGGCGATGGCGTCATCCGACAGCTTGTATACCGCCACGCCGTAGGGCTCGACCTTCTCGACGACGATGAAGTACATCGTGAAGACCGGCTCCTTCCAGAGCTCCGAGATCAGCGGCAGATAGAACCCAGCCTGCCGATGATATCCCCATTGGTAAACCGCACGCTCAAACGCCCGTGCTGATCCGTCATCGAGACTGTCGATGGTCTTGAGATCGACGACGTATGGCTTGCCCTGCGTGATGTCACAGCCGTCTGGATTAAACCAGTCGGTGCGCACTTGCAGATCGCCAAGCTGTCCTTCCTTGCGCCACGAACGCTCCGCGAATCCCCTCCGCAGCAAGCAACTCGCCAAAGGATTGCAGCGCACAGATGCGGCGATGTTCTCGACGAGCATCCATTCGTCTGGGTCTAGGGCGATGCGATCACCGAGCTTCGCTTCGAACTCCGCTGCGGCCAGCTTCCCTTCCTTCGTGCGCCTGTCGAACTTCATCGACTGCGCATAGCGCTCCATAAACGTGTCGCGCTCAAGGACGAGAGCGTGCGCTGCCGATCCGATAACGAAGCTGCTGCTCGGCTCACGCTCCTCGATGGTCTTCGCGATGTATCGCTTGTAGAACATCTGGGGGCGCTTGCGGAACACCTCCAGCTTGCTGTGGCTGATCGCTGAGTTGGAGTGATACTCCTTGGAGGTCTCGATGATCATTTGGCCTCCTCCGTTTCCGTCGCCTGCTCAGCCATCACCTCGTCGAACGCGCTCGCCAGACCGCCAGCGATCTTCTGCTCGACCGGCTGCACGTAGCTCTCCTCGTCCTTCTCCAGCACATCGCGGAACTCAGGTGAGAGCGGGAGCCACTTGCTGAGGCGTCGGAATGCCGTCTTCTTCGCCATCTCGTTGTAGTCCGTGACCCAAGGTCCGTACTGCGACGCACGGCTACGACCGCGCACGGCATCGATCTCGGCTACCGACAGAACCTCAGCCTTACGGCTTCCGTCCTTGAACTCAGCCAGCGCGTAGACCGCATAGACGCCGCCAGCTTCCGCCGGTGCGCCTGCATCACGCCGCAGGAAGTGCGGGATGTGCTTCTCGACCTTGCCTGCGCTGTACTCAAACAGGTCGCCCTCCCGCACAACGTCAGCGTGCAGATTGGAGACCGAGCCTGAGCGCATCGCCAGCTCGACCAGTCCCTTCCAGTCGATGATCAGTTGGCATTCGACCACGCCGCGCTTGCGGTTTTCGAACGGGATCAGGTGAGCGCGCCTTCCATCCGGCTCCAAGCCGAACTGGGACAGCGTGAGAAGCTGTGCGAAGAACGAGGCTTGGTCGCATTGCGCCAGCTTCGGCGTGCGGGTGATGGCCGTGACAGCGACTCGGATGAATCGGTCAGGCGTGAGGTGCTTCGGGAGAGCCTTGGCGACCGCTTGCGCGAACGTAGTGCTTTCGAGGTGCTGACGGATGGTCAGCTTGCCGGGAGCGGTTGCAATCGCGACCGCGTCGTTTTTGACTGTATCGTTCATTGTGTTGTTGTCCTTGTCTGTCGTGTTGACCGCTCATCGTTAATTCGGTGAGCGGTTTTCGCTTTTCAGGGGGAATCAGTTCTCGTCGAAGGTGATCCGGTCGTTAATCTCAGTACGGGTTGTTCTCGTCGTCCTCTACGCTCGCAGAGGCAGGAGCAGAGTCTGAGGAGATGCTGCCGTGGATCAGGCTTCGCGCCGCTTCACGCAAGCGAACGTCCTCATCGCGCGGAGGGAACGGAGTGCCATCCTTGCGAAGCTGCGGCTCGCGATCTTGAGCATACCAAGCCACAGACTTCGACGGGAGGTCGCAAAGACGGACGCCGCTGTTCTTTCCGAAGTGCACGCGCACCGCGCCGGGATCGCTGATCGCCATCGTTGGCTTCGGCACAACTGCACCTGTGAAGCTAGCGGGGAAGGTGCTAGCCGTCGAAGAGGAGGCTGGCGGTACGGACCTAGTTGGGGAGCGTAGAGCCTCCAAGGCTTCGCGAATCTCGACGATCTGCGCATACAGCATCTGGAATTGTTGATCGGTCATCGACGGGAGGGCATATGAGCCGTTACTCGGTTGGCGAACGTGAGGGTCTGAGGTTTGACGGTGCCGCGAGGGCCGCCGTTGTGAACGCGAGCTAGGGTGACCACGTCACCGGCTTTCCACGCTTCCGGCGCCCAACGCTGAAGGTATCCGCTGACCACGCGCTTGGAGTAGTCGAGGTCGGCGCAGCGTGCATAGCTGCCAGACACTCGGCTGTCGGCGTGATATTTCCGGCTGATCTGGAGGGGACCAAGGCTCGCGCCTGAGTCTCCTCGAATGGAGCCACGCTTGCCTCCGGTCTCCACGATGTGGAGAGCGCGGAAGAAGTCGTCGCTCGGCTGCGCCATCAGAGGCGCGGCTAGTAGCAGTAGGGCTGTTGTTCTCATCGCGGCGCCGATCAAGTGAGAACCTCAGCCAGATGCGATCTTTTTCTTACAACGCTAGTGCAGGACTGCGTAAGTTGCTGCTCTGGCGATCTCTTCCGCCTTAAAATCTTGCACGCTCACACGTCCTGCGCATCCGCAAATGCATCGCTTCCGAAGTCACACGACAGCGGCTCGACCTTCGCGGCAACGTAGAATTGAGCCAGTACACCGGGGGTCTCCATTTCTGAATTGTCCAAGTACTGGTCGAACTTTGCGCCGGTCAGCCACAGCTTGGCGAAGGAAGGTGCCAGCGCTGATTTCCCAGAGTTCGCGGCGGCTGCATCAAGGTACAGGCTAAACCAAGCTACGGCCTCTCTCGTCATTCGATCCCATCTAAGGGTCGTAAGCCGTGCGTAGTTCCCAGATACCCCGCTGGGTAGGACAAAGGTTTTTTGGAAGGCCATATTTATGCGTAATCGACGAACCGTGCAGAAAGGCGCAAGTTTCCGGTACCCAAGGTTCCACCGTCATTTCGATAGATTACAACGACGGCGGTCGCGGACGTTGATGCTGCGGTCGCGAAGTCATAGTATCCGCAATAGATCGTGTCCTCAACAACGACGATTCCGGAATCCGGCTTTGCGGGGAACCCACGATCCGCGATATTCAGGCCGACCGTGACTGACGCAGTACCGCCTGTGATCGAGATCACCTCGTTGGTATCGTAGAGCGTCTTGACCTGACGGGACGAAACACCGCCGCCTAGCGTCAATCCAGTCGAACTCACGGCTGACGAGTTCTGGTTGATCATATTCCCAGAAGGAATCTGCGCATAGGTGTCGGTATTGACGCCACCTCCTGCCCACACGCTCCGAAGTCCTGTGTTATCGACCGCTCGCACGTAGAAGTATCCTGTAGCCCATATCGTTGCCGCGAGAATGACTTCGAGATCATCGACACGGTACTTTAGCGCTGCATCAGCGGCGGCTGTGCTGTCACTAGATGGTAGCGCATACTCGTAGTAGGCTACTTGAGGGCTTGTGGATGCCGTCCAGTTCACTCGCAACTGGCGCGACACTATCTGAGCGAACATATGCGGAGCGCGACCGTAACCTGCCGAGTTACCCGCCACGTAGGTCACCGATGTCGGAGCATTCGGGCCAGTCGTTCCGTTGGCTACTGTGATGCTACCCGTCACGTAGCTGGTAGAGACTCCGAAGTACGATATGCCAGACACACGGACATCGTAGCTGACGCCAACCTTGATGTCGGAACTGATGTAGTCGAGCTCGCGGCTACCTTCCATCTTCGACCACGTCAGATACGTGACCGTGTTGCCCGGCTTATACTCCAGCAGCGTCTCTCCTCCTGCCTGCACAAACTGCGCGCTCGGAGCTGACCACGAAACCTTGATTCTAGGAAGGACCGTGCCGTCGTTCTGGGTCAATTGCGTCGTTCCGTCTGCGGTCAGAGCAAGGTTTGTGGGAGGACTGAGAACGAACGGATTCGGCAACGTCGTCTGCGGCGTGTTCGCCACAGGCTCCTCGTCGGTCACCGACCAATCGTAAACGCTGCTGGCCGTCTCTCGCAGCGTCATATTGATGGCAAGATTGGGAGGTTCACCCTCGGACACAAAAGTCCAATCCATCACTTCAAACACCTTGTTCGTCCATCCGAACTTGGAGTTGGTGATCATCACCGTGTCACCCGCGCGAAGCTGCATCGCATCGAGCTTGAAGCGTGCGGTCATCGTCACTTCCTGCCGAGCTCGGCGCAGATCGATGCGAGCCAGACGCTGCGCGCAGGAGCTCGATGTCGTCATTGGAAGGACAACGTCGCGGAAGTAGCGGATGTTACCGTCCTCGGTATAGTAGGTGGCGGGCGCGACTTGCGGGAAGTCGGTAGCTTGCCACTCCGACTTGGCGCTTACAAAGACGCCCTTAACCGCGTTCACCCTGTCTCGCGCGCTAACCTTGGTCTGAACTTGAACCGCACCGGCAAGATCGGACTCGTTGAGCGTGACAGTCGGAATCCTGTAACCGGCAGCGTATGGTACGATCTTGCCGCTGCTGTACGAAATCAGCCCTCCCATTGCAGAAAGGAGCTTGCCAATGTTATCGTCTGGAGTCGCTCCGGTTGAGAGTACGCCATTCGCCTCGTAGCGTTTCTCGTAGACTACAGGACTTGCTGGAGCGATCTGCACGTTTTCATCGCAGATATTTGCTGCCGCGATGAACGCCGTATCATCCATTTCCGTTGCGTCCATACCCATTCCAAGGCGCGTGTCGGTGAGATAGTCGCGCAAGCACAGCGCGGCGTTTGCGGAGTAACCTGTCGTAGCCGTGCGCGGATCGTACACCTTCTTGCCCTTCACAATCGCCGTGACGTTTGGAATACCGCCGACCCAAACTTTCTCGCTCCAAGTCAGGCGCACATACAGGTATGCTATCCCGCGCAGGCGATGATTTGCCGTCCAAGCACCGTTTACCAAACCGGATGTTGCTGCCTGAAGATTGGTTTCTACCGTCTGCGTATCGCTGCCGAGCTTTTTGTAGATTTGAGCGAATCCTGTGAACCGTCCTGATGCGGCTGACCCAGATCCGGTCAGAGCGAGTTCGTCGTTAAAGTACACATCCCCTATCTCTTCGACTTCGTGACCGGCCAGCCCAATGATCAGGTGAAGGAACTCATTCTTCGTTCCGGTGGTCGAGATGTAGAGCAACGTTCCCGATACCTTCGTCTGTCCGTAAATAATCTGCCTCGGTGAGATAGGCGACCGCACCATCTGCGTCCTATCCGCTATGGAACTGTACGACGGCAGCTTCTTTTGCAGCAGCCGACTTGCTCCCATCGATGCTGCCGTGACCGCAACGAACTGCACGACATATGCCGCGCCCATTGCGAAGCCTACCGACATATTGATCCCAAAGTAGTAAGCTACTTTTAGAATCGCTTGAGCAATTGCGTAAACAGGCATATTTAAAGCCCCCAGCAAGAGGCGTTGTTAAGGTCTACAAACTCCAAGCCATCGCGTGCTACGAATGCTGCTGTTGATCCTATGCAGACTCCCAGTCCGATTCCGTTTCCAGTATCGCGCGCTATTACGTCTCCACGCTGCGCGAGTGCAATCGGCTTAGGTTCAAGACCGAGCTCGCGCGCCAGTTCCAAGATACCGCCAGCCTGATCAATGATCCGTTGCGCTCCGACACCGCTTGAGTAAGTGCCACGATAGGGCGCAGCAGGATCGCGACCTGTTACTCGATGCACCCAGTCAGCGGCAAACAGGCAGCAGTCGTTGCTGCCCCACTCGAAAGGCATTCTCCTGCGTTCCTCTATGAAGCTAGACAACAGCGACGGTATGTCGGGTGCGTTCATTGGTAACCCGATCCGCCCTCGGAGTCGTCGCCACTCCAATCCGTTCCCTGCGCCATATCCTGATTGCCCCAGTAAATCGACCGTTCCTGAATGTCATTCACGAACTCGCAGCCTACGTCGCCAGCAAATAGGGCCTGCTGTTCCTCGTCGGTGTACCGTGTTTCTCGGACGCGCTTGAAATCCATCAGGCGCGATTCCGCCGTCATAATGATCTCAGCAGACTCACCATCGTCGCTAATCTGCATCACATCCATCTTGCCCTGAAAAACGGTGACAGGCGATGCGATCAAAGTGCCTGCGGTTGGAGAGAGCGCGCCAAAGGCTATGCTGCACGACCTGCCCTGATAATTCTCAGTCAAAGCCAACGCGACGCTCGCAGTAGGAACGCCAGAGAGCTTCATCGATATACCGCGTGCAGCGAGATCGGTTGTCTCTTCAAACGCCGAAATCGTTCCGAGCGTCCCAATTCCAAGATACGTAACGCCGCTGTATGACAGGGGTCCATATCCCGACCAAATGTAGACTGGTGTGGTGAACTGTAGGTTGGCTAGCAAGATAGGGACGAGTTGTGTGGCGCTGACCTCAGCAACCATACTTCCCGACATCGTGCGTCCTGCCGTCGTGATGCTCATCAGGCTACCTCCTCAATGATGCCGAAGTTGACCCCATACATCTTTGCCGTGTCGATCTGCCAGTTGACGTTGTTCTCCATCAGCCGAAAGACGCCCTTGGCGTTGGAATACGTGATGGCGGTTCCTGCCGCATAGCTCGAACGCAGCACCGGGAAAAGGTCCACAGAACTCGACGAATTGACCTGAATGACCTTGTAAAGTGACGTTCCGATTTGCAGCCAATCTCCAACTGCAAAAGTGCCCGTGGCACCTGCGAATGTCAGCGTGCTCGTATTCGCCGTTGCGGTCGATACCGTCAGCGTTCCCGTAACCGAACCCCTAGCTGTCGGGTTCGCGTAATCTTGGAAGTAAAACGTGCCCTTCGTCGCAGCAAGGAGGAAGCTGATTACAGCCTCTGCGTCTGCACGAACCATAGGAGGACACTCTACCTGACCCATCCACGCCTGCCCCGGCCAGTTGTACTGCTGAATCTGGAGCGTGTACGGAGACACATTCCGCGATGTCGCGCTGATGCCGGTGAGCGACAGCGTCGATAAGCGGAACGGCGACGGTGGTGTTAGTGGGTACGTTAATGGCATCGTTAAGCGAAGGCGGCTCGGTATGCTCCACCACGGCGAACCATATCAGGAATCTCGGCCTTCATCCGCCTGCGTTCGCTTTCTAGGATCGGAACAAGCTCGGCCTTGGTCACACCAGCCGCAATGTTGTAGGTAATGTTCACGCCACCGGCAGCAGCCGATCCACCGAGCGACTTGTTGGGAACGATAGAGCCAGAGGTGCGAGGTACAAAGAGCTCCGGTCCTTTTTCGCCAACAACGTAAGGCGATCCGCTGCTGACGGGGCCGCCGTCTGCGCGGAAGCCGGCAATGATCGCACTTGAGATAGCTCCAGCGAGTGGCGCGGTAATGGTCTGCTGAAACACAAGACGCACCAAATCGCGCGCAAGCGCCTTGAGCACATCTCCCAGCTTCTCACCAGAGAAGATTGCGTCCTCAAAGGCACCGGCAAACGCATCGCCAACCATTTTGGCAGACTTGGCGACCTCGTTGTTCTTCAGCTTAAAGTCCTCCAAGTCCTTGCCTATTGCTTCGCGCGCTAGCCTCGCCTCCTTGACGGTCAGAAGGCCCTCAGCCTCCAGTTTGTTAACCTCGGTCAACTGCTGAGAGTACACGCGGAACGGATCAGCAAGCTTACGGTATGACTCTGCCTTCTGATCCACTTGCTCGGCTTCGCTCTTCGCCTTGTCCCTAGCCTTATCCGACTCGTCGTTCGCTTTGCGCTGCGCAGCCAACAACGCATCGAAAGCATCTTCCTGTTTCTTTAGGCCGGAAGCCGCAGCCGCAGCGCGCCGCGCCGGATCGCGAGGATCATCCTTGAGCCTAGAAAGAAGCTCCGCGTCGGATCGCGCCTGCGCCATCGCGGCCTGTGTCTGCGCATCTAACTCCGAGACGGCTGGAGGCGTGACTGGCGGACCAGCAGGAGTCGTAGGAGCACCTGCCGCACCTGCTCCTTTGCCTCCAGCTCCACCGAACATCATCTGAATTGCGCCGGGGAGTGACAGCTTGCTCAGGATCGGGCCTGCCTTCGCGCTGAACAACAGTAGTTCAGCACCAAGCACCTTCACCCGCGTCCACAAACGCTCAAGTTTGTCTCCTGCCTCATCCAGCGATGCCAACTGCTCCTTGCTGAGCATCAGCCCCTTCATATCCTGACCGAGCTTTTCGATTGAGCCGGATGCGAGTTGGTCGATGACCTCGCGCATCTTGGGACCAATGCGAGCACCGAAGATGTCGGAGGCTATGTTCATCGCCTCCTGCTCGTTCGACGCAGACTTGATCGCCTTAGCAATTACCTCAAACGCTTTGTCCAGCGAAACAGCCTGAAGCTCGGCAGCGGTTAGGTTGAGCTTCTGAAACGTTTTGATCGCCTCCTGATTTCCGGAAGCGGCATCCGTTATCTTGGAGCGCAGCGCCTCCGCTGCCCTAGCCATCTGCTCCATACCGACTCCGCTCTCCCTGCCTGCGTAGCCCAGAGCCTGAAAGGCATCTGTGCTCAGACCGGCAGCGCGAGCGGTGTCGTTTATGTATCCGCCAAGGTCGATGATGCTTTTGCCGAAAGCGATGACGCCGCCAACACTAAGCGCAGCGCCGAATCCACCGAGCCCCTTATTGATGGCGGCTCCTGTATTCGCTGCCATCGAGGCAGTCTTCTGAAGCGTGTTCTGAACCGAAGCAAATGCAGCGCGCGTCGCATCGACGGCCCTGATGATGAATGAGGCTTCTGCTGCCATTTCAGGATTTCCGTTTGTTGCTGTATTCGATGTACGCGATCCAGCCCGTCATCTCAGATGCAGGCATCTCCAACACTTCGTGAGCGAACTTGCCGAGCCTCTCAGCAATTGCGTACACGGCGACGAAGTCGGCTGCTTCGCCGCCGTGCATCAGTTTTTTAACTCATCGACGCTAGGGGCTGAGTCGGAGAGGATCGCATTGGCTACGCGCGCCACAACGTTGGAATCGGCCTTGTTCAGCAAGGTGTGCCGATGCTCCAACGTGAAGAGCTTGTTGCCTGCCTCATCAGTAGCCTTCAGCAACACGATATCCACCAGCAACTCCATATCGCTGTCCTTGGACTTGCGGTAGACTCGGTTCTTCTCGGCCAAGGTCATTGGGGTCGCGAAGATGGTTAGCTTCCACTCCGGAACCTCAATGCGCTTGATGCCGAGCGAATTGAAGTGATCTCTGATGCGGTCAATAGCCTCCATAATTCAGTCCTCAGGCAGTAGCGGTGGCGAGAGTGCCGGTGCCTTCAATCGAGATGCTGCCTTCGACCATACCGTCGAACGCGGCGGACACATCGAACTTGGTGACGATGCCGCCTCCGGTGTAGTAGTAAGCTCCAGTAGCCGAGCCTTCGGGATAAAGGTTCACCGTGACCGATGCGCCCATCGTCAGCGTGAGCTGACCGGCATCGAGCTCATCCCAGTAGAGGTCGCCGGAGACGCTCCAAGTGCGCATCGTCGCCTTGCGCGTGCGATAGATATCCCCGATCACCGAGTCCTCTACGGTGTCGGAGCTATGGGAAAGCGAGTAGTTGCGCAACTCGCCAACGGTGGTGGAACTGATTCGGAGCGTGCCCTCGCGGCCAAGATGGTTAGCCATTTTAATCGGTGGTTAAGTAGATAACGTTGAAAGTGTGACGGGCCGCCCCCCAGCGACGATCCTCGTCGGTCTCTATCGTATACTCGACGTTTGTTAAATTCACGTCCCTGCAATTTCCGGAGAGCGTAACGTCAGCGAGCACCGCGGCTTCCACCGCATCTGAGCCTGCATCGAAGAGGTCGTCAATGATCGTCGTGGACGTTTCAATCGTGAAGTAATCGACGATCAAACGAAGCTGGCGATACTGCACACGATTCGCTGGCGCAAGCGAGCGGACATCGATCTGCTCCTGAATCGCGTACACGGCACACGCCGGGAATGATGTTGCTGCGATGGTGTTGTTCCGGCCCCTAAAGACGTTCGCGGTGGGAACGACTCCAGCCGTAGTAAGCTTGTTGGCGACTGCATTGCGAATGTTTGTGCGCGTGCTCATCAGGGTTCATCGTTCATCTCAACCTTGCCCGTGTTTGAGACCTTGGCGAATCCTAGGTTGACCGCCTTTCTCTCAACCACCCGCTTCAATTTGTCCAACGTGATCTTGGTGCGAAGCCTGAGCGCGCCTTGCATCATCCGGTTGATATCGTTGATCGGCATCTTAATGCCCTTGGCAGTAGCTCGGAAGTATGACTGCTCTCCTCCAACGTTCAGGTATGCATCTCCCGCCCTAGCTTCGTGTCGCTTGATCCAAGCCGGAACTCGGATTCCGCACTTGCTCGCGCCTATCGCGAATCCGGCCTTGTGCCAGCCGACTCGGTCGTACAGCAGGCGCAGATAGGCATTCAGATTTGCCCCACGAACCCACATTTGATCCTGCACCTTCTGCCGACCAATAGTGCTCCGCGAGACCACACCTGTACGTCCCCTCTTGTTCTGGAACTGCTTGTGGAAGGCGCGCATCTCTTCGATAGAAGCCGATGGCTTCCAGAAGCGGCGCATAATGCGGACGTTTTTGCTCTGCTCCCAACCTAGGTTCACGCTCAACGTCTCGGTCGAGTTGTTGCGCGGAGGGTTAAGCTTGCTGGCTCCGATCTCTTGGAAGAGGCCGATGGTCTTGTAGCTTTTGCTGATGGTCTTGTTGCCGCCAAGTACCAGATCGGTCAGGATGGCGTTCTGTCCCTGCTTACGAGCCTGCGGCGACAGACCTCGACGGCTCGGATTGCCGCTAGGATTCGGTCCCTTGTTCTGATTGGTCGTAGGAGGGATGATCATCATCAGGATTTTGCAGACGTTCCCGCTCTCCTGCTTGATCACCTTGCCTTGATCCACCTTGACGCTCTGCGCCAAGCGTTCGAGCGCCATCTCCAACGTCCTAGTGTTGCTCTCGATCTTGATCATATCTGCTGGCAGATATCGATCTTGCAGCCGACGCCCTCCGGATCGTATGCGATTCGCTCGACAAAGTACGTTACCCCAGACCGCACCAACGTCGTCAGTAGCTGAGGAGTGGTCGGAACCTGATTCAGCGTGAAGAAGATCGAGTGCTTTACCTCGCCCCTCCGTTGATCTTCAAAATCGGAGAAGTCATTCGACGAGCTATTCCAAACCCCGGTCACCACAGCGCCGAGGTACGAAAAAGTCAGGCCGGCTGACTCGCAGATGGCCGAGAAATCATACTGTAGCTGATCGGGCGGGAAGTCGCGCATCGCCATACCCTTGAGCGATTCGTAAGATTTAACCGGGGGCAGGCGCCTCTGAAACCTTGTCGTCGTATAGGTAGGTGTGCAGCACCTTGGAGAGGTGGATTTCTCCGGTAGCATCCATCACCAGATGCTTCGCCCACGCCCAGTCTTCTCCATAGTTCGACGCCGGGAATCGAACCCGCCTAGCCATCTCACCGCGCCACGCGCAGACGTGCCAAGCGCTGCGCTTAAAGGACGGCTGCGCAAATGGCTCGTTGGGATGCTTCAGCGAGAAGGAGCATATGGCTGCGGTTCCATTCACAATCGCGCGTTGGTCAAACGTGATCACCGATGTCCTCGGCGTTGCGATAGCAATCGTGTCGGTCAGCAATTGGAGATAATCGTCTGACACCATATCGTCGTCATCGCAGAACGCGACGAACTGACCGCGTGACATCTGCACCAAGGCGTCCCGCTTCTCGCCAATGGTGCGCATCCGATTGTCTAGGAAGGTAAGAATCTCGACCTTGCCGGGATTCTCCAGCTTGGCGACCTGCGCCTCCAGAATCGAAAGCAGCGGACAGAGGCAGCTTACAATTCGCTTAGGCGTTGCTGGAATCAGGACGGAGAGTGCTGGAGTGTGCATTCTGGTGCGTCAGGGTTGCGGCTGCGGAACAAAGCAAGACCGGCGTCGAAACGGGACTTCTGGTTATTGTGGCGATAGGTATTGTCCATTGGCGCCTTGTTGAAGAGCGGATGCATATGTTCGAACGTGATCGAACCGCGAGCGTCGATGATCACGTTGTCCCGCGCGGCGCGATACGAGAACTCATTGTCGGAGAACACAGACTCGTAGCCTTCGTGGAAGAGCTCTCGACCCTGCTGCTCATACCGAGCGCTAGAGAGAATCGCCATACACAGCAGATCGTCCTTCCTTCCGCCATCTGACACCGCAATGACGAACGGTTCCTTATCGGGATCGCGACCCTTGCAGGCATCCAACAGCAGCGTGTCCCATCCCTTGGCTGGCATCCAATCGTCGGAAAGCTGAACCAGAATGCTTCCAGATGCTAGCCGCGCCGCTCCATTCCACGCCGATACGCAGCTTTGCTTGGGACTGACATACGAGATGAACTGCTTGCTCATCTCCAAAGTGGATTTGTCGTCGGCATCGACTCCAAAGATGTGCTCCACAATCGCTGGGTTGTCCGCTAGGTGCAGCCAAGTCTCGCGCGTCTGAACAGCCTTAGACGGTCGCTCTCGCGTTGCGTGCAGCAGGCTGATCTTCGGCCTAGCTCCTTCGTGATATTGCATCTGATAGAGCTCGGCAGCGGAGCGGTTGCCAAAGGCTCGATTGGCTCGCGCCGCAAGATCGTATCCTGCCCATCCGTACCACTTCGCTTCGTGAGTCCAAGGCCGATCCTTGGTCAACGGCTCCCGAAGGTTGTTCATCTTCTCTGCCCAGAACCGCGCCTTCTCGTAGTCATTGAACTCGAAATGAAGCAACACCAACGCCGCGAGCGCCTCCCGGCACCAAGGATAGATGCCGTGCGCTTCCATCAGCATCACATTGGCGTCCTTGCGCGAGTTACTCAGCTTGGCTAGGTTGATCAGAGTCTCGTATCGGAATGCCTTCTGGAGATTGGGGAATGCCAGCGCGATCCGGCCATACTCTGCTGCCGCCTCTCGATTGCCGCAGCAGAAGTGCTCCTGATGGATATAGAAGTACTGGGTGGCCGCTTCGCGCACCGAGTTGGCTAGGATGCGAAGGTTCCGCTTCCGGTTCTCCTTTTTAATCTCCAACGGAGAATGCAGCCACACAGGAGCAGGCCAGTCTTCGTACTTGTCTCCTTCAAGCAGCATCAGGTTTTCGTGTACTGAATGATGCCATTTACGGCCAGATCGGAATGCTTCCAGCCGTACAGCGCGCTCACGGTACAGCTTCTTGTTGGTGCCGCGAACATCATAGAGGCACCGAACCATCTTCAGTTCAGGAGCCGCCAGCTCCAGCTTCGACCGAAACTCAGCGATGTCGCCCTCAAAAAGGTCATCGCAGTCGCACCAGATAAGCCAGTCTCCGGTAGCCAAACTGAATGCGTGATTACGCGCTGCCGCAAAGTCATCTACGTGCGTCCACGACTCGCATCCGATAGCGTTCTGGTACTCGGCTCGCCGCAACTGGAGATTGCGTTCGCGGCACCAAAGCTCTGCCAGACCCATCGTACCATCTGGCTTGGTAGCTCCAACCGCTCGCACCAAACATAGCTCTTCAAACAGCCCTTCAAATGACCGGAGCATCCGCAGGATGTGCTGCTCCTCGTTACCGGCGATGACACAAAGTGAAATGCGCATAAGGCTCTGGACGCCGTCAAAAAGAAACCCGCGCTCCGGTAAGGGAACGCGGGTCGAGCTTAGGATTCTATCCTAAGTGTAGCTTAGGCGTACTGAGTCGCGATCAACTGCCCCGCGTTCGGGTTCACGACCTTCTCGGACACGTACTGAGCCGCGCGGACGATGTTCGACTTGATGCTCTCGTCGCGGTACGTGAACGTGCCGATGGCAGGCCCGTACTCCGACCAGTTCAAGGTGAACCCAGCGCCGCCCCCGAAATACCCAGCGCCGCCTTCGGTGACCGTACCGACCCAGATGTAGGTCGTGGGCCAGACGTTGGCCGAGGAATAGGCAACGCCCTCCGGAGCGGTGTCGTAGGACGCACGACCGATCAGAACCTCGCTCACGCCGAAGACCTGAGCAGCCGCTTCGGTCGAGGCATTGAGGATCGTGTCGCTGCTGATTCCGACGCCCCGCAAGCGATTCTGGAACTTGGTGCTCGCACGGGCACGGGTCCACACCTGATACGGGATGACGACACGCAGGTTGTTGGCAGACTCACCGAGCGCCAGCATACGGTCGATGGCAAGTTGAACGTCCTCACCGATGTCGAACGTCGCCAGATTCGCGGTCGTGTAGGCCACGCCGGAATTGGTGGAGGTGAAGTTGGAGGTGTTGAAGATCTGGCCCTGCACGCGGAGTTCGTGCGCGAGCAGCAGCTTGCGCCGCGCCAGCTTGGCAGCGATGACCTCAACGTCGAAGAAGCGCAGCATATCCGACGTAACGGTATCGTCCACAGCCTCCTCATAACCCCACTCCTGAGCCAAGTAGCTTTCGTACTGGAACGCGCGCGTGCCGCGAGCGAACGAGGAGTACGGAGCGCGAGGCTTGACCTCGGACTTGAGCAGTTGGCCCTGCTGGAGCTTGAAGGAAGGATACTGACCGGCGCGAACGGGAACGTTTAGGACCGGCATCACGCGGGTGCCGATCAGATTCGTTTCCCAGTCCTTCGCCTGTTCCAGAACACCAGCGATGTCGCCGCGATAGATAGCGGCCGTATTGGAATACATTGTAGGTAAAGTTTAAGGTTAGATGTTCTTCGGAATGAACTCGATGACCGCGCCAGCGCCGGACGTAGTCGTCATCGACTTGCCGACAGTAACGGTGCCGGTGATGGCGAGCAGGCCAGAGGAGCCAAGGAAGAGGGTGTCGCCAACGGTCACGGAGCCAGAGGTCAGCGTGCCATTGAGCGTGCCATTGTTGGTGAAGAAGGCCACGGTGACGTAGTCGCCAGAGGCCGCATCGACGGTCGCGATGCCGTCGCAAGCGGTGGAGGTCGAGAGACCAACGCCGCGATTGGTGGAGATCACCACACCGAGAGCGTGCGTGATGACGGTATTGGCAAGGAACGTGCCCGTGCCGACGTAATTGGTAGCCATTGTAGGTTTGGGTTAGAACTTAATGATTTCGCCCTGCGAGACACGCTGCCGGTAGGCGGCGTACTCGTTGGCGTGATTCTGGATGCAGAACGCCATCGCCGCAGCGAAGTCGCCCTTGAGTTCATCCCGCTTGGCGCGCAGAAGGTTTTCGAAGACTTTCGGCTCCTCCTTCTTGGCAGCGGGTTCCGCCGAGACAACCGGAGCCGCAGGGGCACCAATCGATTTGGCGAATTCTTTGAGCGCCAACTCAGCCGCTTTATTCGCGGCAAGCTGCGCCACATCAGCCTGCGAGCTCATCGCAGCCTGCTTGTCCTCGGGCTTCGGCATACCAGATTCCAGTTTGGAAAGGCGCTCCGAAATGCCCATCATAGCGGATTCGATCATACCCGCGATCTGCTTCTTAACGTCGTCATTCATAGGGATGGTGATTTCAATCTCAGGTTTCTCCTCCTCGGGCGTGTTGCCCTCGGCGGTCTGAAAAGCTTTCATTTTGCGCTCAAACAAGCCGTCCTTGTTTGCCGCTGGGTCCGACACCAGATCGACGGAGTAAATCTCCGAGCACCTCTGGAGCATCGTTTTGTCTTCTCCAATCTCCACCTTCCCAGAGAAGGCAATGGATAGGCCGAACGTGTCGGGAATCTTCTGCGCGATCTCTAGGATGTAGGCACGATGCGGCGAGTTCTCCAACAGATGGAGGTCTCCGATCAGCTTCGGTCCCGCGATCTTAAAATTGTCAACATAGCCGATGATATCCCCGGCTCCTCCGGAGTGATCGAGCTTCACCTTCAAGCCGCCCTCGTACTGCTCAGCAGCCTGCTTCACTTGCTGTAGGGTCTTGCCGTCTACCATAACCCCGTGACCCAGAGCAGGGCCTTCGCTGATCAGGGAGACGCCACGGATAACGCCGGATTCGGCGTCGATTGCGCCCTGCGCTACGGCAAAGGTGATTGCAGGCTTCATCATTTAATGAAGACCTTTGTCAAGATTGGCAACAGGACGGCAATCGCAGCCAAGGCTCCGATCCACTTCCAGATGTGACGTTCGTGAGCTACGATCTTGCGCTCGATCCATTCCACGCGAGTCGCCAGTCCCCTGTGACCCATCTCTTCATCCCCGATGATCGCCTTCTCGATACGCTCGACCGAGGTTTGCAGCTTATCAAAATTCTCTGGTGTCATTTGGAGCGGGTGAGTTGATGCCGCACGCCAAGCCAGAAGTAGACGCACGCGAAAGAGACGGTCAGGATTTCAGGCTGTAACCCAGCCAGTTGATCCGCCGGTCGGCTCCAGATGTACCAGCACGCGCCGCCCACCATCAGCGGGCGCACCATCTGCGTCGAGAAGGCAGCGATGGTCATCAGACCGTGCATCCAGTTCGGAGCGGTAGGCGGCGGCGTGTAGCCAGTCCCAGCCGTACCCTCGACTGCCTTGGCAAACGCCTCGACCTCTGCGATGGCGATTTGCTTTTCCTTGAGCGCGGCGATCTCTGCGATGCGGCGCTTACTCGCTGACCATTCCTTGAGCTCGGCTACGCCGGACCCGAGGATTTGCGTAACGCCGCCGAGGAGTGTACCACCGGCGGCAGAAGCGAGGAACGAGAGAAGGCTCATCGTCAGCAACCGGATAGGATGCCGACGACAAGCAGCAGCCCGACGCCGAGCGTCGCAAGCTGCACCTTCGTCAACAGATCAATTTTCCTTTCCGCCGGTAGACTCGACCAGCGGGACAAGAGTTCGGAGAGCTTTTTCAATGATTTCGTGTTCAGCTCGCGTACCACGGAACTGAGCCGCAGCTTGAGCGAGGATTTCGAGTGCCTGTTTAGGATTCGGATTTTGGTCCATAAATCACTTCAACGCGTCAAATCACCGTTCAACAAGGACGCTGATCACTACGTTGCGCGGCGGAGCAATCGGCGTAACGACGTTAATGCTGATTGTATTCGACTCGGCCGAGCCCGCAGAATTGGTTGCCCGCGCGCGATAGACGCCGCCATCCGAAAGGGCGGCGGAGGTGATGACGTAGGTGCTGCTGGTGGCGCCGGAGATCGGCGACCCGTTCTTCAGCCATTGCCACGCGATCGGCCCCGTGCCTTCCGCAGTAGCCGTAAACGTCACCTGCTGCGTGGTGTTAATCGTCAGCGCATCGTTCGTTTGTCCGAACGCCGCCGAAATCAATCCAAGCAAAAACGAGATGAGTTTCATCGGCTACTTAGTTAGGCTTTGGTCAGTCCGAGATTGGTGGCGATGCAGTCGAGCTGGTACGGCTCGTCCTCGGTGATCGGACCGGCGGCCCAGTTGTCCCACTGGTCCTCGGTCATATTCACGTTGCCGTTCTTGAGCACGGTCACGATGTTCTGCTCGGGAGCCGCCGCGATGAGGACCGCGCCGGTAGTCGGGTCGATCTGCTCGGCCACGGGCGGAACAACGACGACGTTCTGAAGCTCGTAGTAATACTGCGGAGGAGTACCGAGCGCGATGCTGCGGATGTAAAGCACGTTGGCCGTGCTGGGATAGACTGCGACGGAAACAATGTTGGTTTGCATAGGAAAAAAGACTAATTACGTCTTCACGACGTCAATGCCCCAATAGACATTGGTGTTACCGGCAAAAAGGTTCAAGGTGACGGCTCCAGTCCCAGCAGCAACGGACGTAACCGGATCAGCCGTAAGAACAGTGGTGTCCGAGGTTCCGAGGGTTACGGTGCCCCCGAAGTTGATGAAAGGAATCGTCCTGAATGAGCGACCTACGCCGCTCTGATACGAGGAGACGCGAACCGTTCCCGCACAATCCGCCGGCAACGTAATGCTAACCGGACCCGCGGTGTTCTCCGATTTGTTGGTGTAGATGTTTTGATACGACGAATTGCTCGTCCCATTGCCGACATTTACGGTCTTTGCGAATGTCGCGTTCTGGCTGCTGTCGAGGGTGAGCGCCGCCGTCTGATTGGTCCGTAGGATCAGCGAGTGCGAAGTGTAGCTCTCTAGGAACGTGTTCGTTCCGTTGAAGAACAGCCGCGATTGAATCGACCCGTTCGCCGATAGGTTAAGCGTCGGCGCAGAGGCTCCGATATGATCGACAACCAGCGAGCCAGCGGCAGCGCGATAGAGCGCCGTCTCCGTCCCGAACCCAATGCCGCCCGCGCTGGTCGTGTGCGTGGCGAGTTGAACCGCACCGTTGCCCGAATTGGTCGTGGTATTGACCAGCACAGACCCGCCTTCAGGATTAAGGGCCAGCGGGAAGTTGCCGACACCGCGATTGATTGCGCTGACCTTGCCGTAGGTCGTCTGGAACGAGATATCAACACAGGCCCGATTATTCGCGGAGACCGCAGAACCGGAAATTGAAAAACCACCATTAACGGTGCTTGCCCCCGTCCCGTTGACGGTGAGGTTGCCGGCGAGAGTGGCCGCAAGCGTTGTGGCATTTAATGAGAGCGGGACACTTCCACCGCTTATGAACGCTAGTTGTTTGTCATCCACCACAGCGGCATCGACCGCAATACCCCACGTTTGCGTGGAATTGCGATTGGTTAGCAACAGAGCAGTTGCGGCACTCGCGGTTTCCTTGATTGAAAAGGCAGCCGTACCAGACCCGCCATTGATTGACCCAGTCCCGCTGACGGTGAGGTTGCCGCCGACCGCAAGACTATGGTCAGTCTTTAATTGCGCCGCCGCATTGCGGTACAGATTAGTATCTGCGGACCCGCTTCCAGAGCCCCACCAATAGGCGCCGTCGACCGTGATGTAAGCGCGATAGTTGGTGTCGCTGCCACGTCGGTTTGCAAAGCCAATGTTATTGGCGCCAGTGGTCGTATTGTCGCTGCTAGCCTCAAAGATTGCGCTGTTGCTAGCGTATCCGCTGCCCAACTGCCTACCAAGCACAATCTGGTTTCCAGTATCGTCGGCAAAATAGCCGCGGCCTCGTACCTGCAATTTCTGACCCGCGTCCGTGGTCGTGCCGACGAGCAGGTTTCCGTCCGTCGTGAATCGCGCCGCCTCAATTAGATCGGTGATGGAACTGCCATCGGTCGAAATCTGAACAAATGAAAGATAGCCGTTGTTCGACGTAGAACCAGCCCCGCACCCGCTACGCACGCGCCAGCCTTGGTCGCGGTTGTTGTCCTTGCCTACGTGAATTAGATCAAGGTTGGTCGTATTGGCTTCGGCGTACTTGCCGCCGATCACGCGCAGATACGTGTTGTTCGTTCCGCCATCGCCGCTAGAAATTACAGCGGCTGCGTTGGAATACTGAAACGAGGTTGGGAACGGACCGTCGGATGAACTGGTGGAAAGAACGTGGAGTCGGGTCTGCGGACTCGCAGTGCCAACTCCAAGATTACGGCTAGAGTTAATTCGCAGAGCCTCATTCGTTCCGTACTGCGACAGCACCAGCGCATCAGTCGAAGCGGGAACGGACCAAACCCAGTTGCTGACGCCAGCTTGGAATAAACGCAGCGTGGAAGCCGTACCACTTGCCGTTTGCACGTCCAGCGAGGCACCGATTGCGCCCTGCGATCCGACCAATAACGTCCCGAAAATCTGACTAACTCCCGTCCCGCTGACGGTGAGGTTGCCGGCAAGCGTCGCGTTCTGGCTGCTGTTGAGGGTGAGGGCTAGCGTTCCGTTGGTGTAGAAGTCTTGCTTGGTCGCACCAGTAAACAGCACGCCATTCGTGCCCGTACTATCGACAAAACCGATTGAGCGGGCGTAACTGCTAAACAGAGCGCCACCGGATACGTTGAGCTTGTATCCCGTGTCCGTGGTCGTGCCGACGAGCACGTTGCCGCTCGCCGTAACCCGCAGCCGCTCGGTGTTGTTCGTGTTCAGCAGCAGCGGATGATTGCTGACGACGTTTATGACGCCTTGACCGTCCGCACCCACGCGAAAGTTGATCGAATCCGCGACGTTTTTGTAAACCGAAAAAGCACCGCCTCCGGTTGAGACTGCATTAATTTGGAGCGTGGAATAGGTCGCTCCCAAATCCTCGGGCGAGTTCGTGTTAATCCCAAACAAGCGCCCCGCAAAGCTACTCGTGCCCGTCCCGCTGACGGTGAGGTTGCCGGTAAGAGTAGTCGCGGTTGATGTAAGCGTAGCGCGGGTCGCGCCTCCGGTCTGAAGGATTAAATTGGCAGAACCTGCCGAATCCAAAACCGTATTGCTATCATTACCGTAGAACGTCCCGTAGGAAACGCCCGACTTCTGAATAGTAAAGCCGCCTCCGGTTGTGCCGTTGGCGTAGAACTGAGGATATGCACCACCGCTGACGGTGATCGAACCACCTGATGCGGTGAGGTTGCCGCGCAATGTACCATTGCCGGTGGCCTTAGTTAGAGTAAAATGATCGCCTCCACCATCGCCGATAGCGATATTGCCGGACGTCGCTGTATTCTTGATGTACGCATCGGACACACCGGACTGCAACAGCCGCAATTTGGAATCATTGCCGCTGCCTGCAACGTTGTTGACGAGTAAGCCGTTAGTTCCGAAAACAGTAACGTCGCCGCCCGCATTCACCGCGCCCGCTACGCCTACGCCCCCGCTCACCACCAACGCGCCGGTCGAGGTGGAAGTGGAGGCGGTGGTATCCCGCACGCGCACTAGCACGCCGCTCTGGTAAGAGGCGACGCTGTTGGCCGTCAGGCAGGAAGTGCGAAGCTCGTTGGATTCGGCAGAAACGAACCAATCCCTTGCTCCCGACTGGCGATAGCCAATTCCCGCACTTGTCGCACCAGTAACGTCGATGCGTGACGCTGTGTTTGAAGGATGGCGAACGTCGAGAACGCCTGCCGCAGCACGCGACGCTTGAACATCTGAAGAAGCCCCAAAAAAGGCGGTTCCAACAATCGATGCGCTCGCCCCGTTCACCGTCAGCGTCCCGCCCACCGTGGCGTTGCCCGTCGCGCTTAGCGTCGTAAACGCGCCCGTGCTCGGGTTGCTTGCGCCAATCGCCGTGTTGGTAATACCAACCGCCGAGTAATCCGTCGAGACGCCGACTACCGCGCCCGTTCGTCCGAAGACCGAGGACACTTGATCCGTCGTGTCTACCTTCTCCCACGCCGTGCCGTTAAAGATCGCCCAGTCACCGACCTTCCAATCCGTCACGCCGTTTAGGTTCGTCGAGCCGGCAACGCTAACGACGTAGTAAAAGCCCTTCGTGCCTACCGACGAGGTGAGTGTCGGAGAGTTCGTCGAAGCGTTCCACGTTCCCTGATAATTCACGCCGCCATCTGCGGAGATCGTGATCGCCGAGGCGCCATTCGTGATGGACACGCCGACGCCAGCAGTCAGCCGAGCGTTCTTCCACAGTTGCGCGGTCGCGTCGTAGATGAGCGTCTGCCCGTCCTGACGCGGCGAGTTGATCTGAACGTCGTGAATCTCGTCGAGCTCGTAGCCGTTCTGAATCTTGACGTAGAGTTCGCCGTTGCCCGCGTTGGCCCGCTCGGTGATGCCGACGTAGACCAAGTGGTTAGGCGCGTAGGGCTTCGTGGCCGTGAAGCTGCCGGGAGTCGCGCCGAGGTAGACGGTGTCACCGTCGTTGTAAGCGCCGAGGTTGAGTTTATCGACCACGCCTACGCACGTCACCGTGCCGGTCCCGTTCGGAGCGATTGAATTATCGGATACGACGCCGAAAGTCTTTGCCGAGGTAGCATCGCTCGTGTTGTATGCGAGCTTGACAGACGGCATATTGCCAGTCGCAGAAAAAAGGTAAACAACTTGTCCCTTTGTAATCGCAACGCTTTCAGCATTCTTAACTGTCGCCGTAAGGATTTCCTGCGCACCAGTCGCGTCGATCGTGATCGAGCCTGCGCCGTTCGTGATCGTGATGCCGGTGCCGGCGGTCAGCGTGTTGTTGACGAACGCGGAGCCGTTGCCGATCAGCAGTTCGCCGTTCTGCGGCACGGGTACAAGATCCGTCAGCGACGTCACTCCACCTCCGGCTACGCCGGTGCCTCGAGCGGCGATCAGCGTCCAGTCCGCGGAACTTCGGCTCGGGCGCGTGCGGTTGTCGTCGATTGACGAGGTGTACGAGTCACCGTTCAGCGTGACGAGATCGAGCTTGTTGTAAGCGACGCCAGCCTGCCACTTGCCGCGCGGGTTGAGGCTCTTCGGCTCAGCGAATTCCTTCCGAAGCTGATCGATCTCACCCGCGCGCGGGAAGCGAGACAGTTCGTCCGTTACGATCTCCTTTACCTTGCCGGGAATCGTAGCCGCCGCTTCCGCAATCCGCTGTTCCGCCTGCGCCAACAACTCGGCGTTCTTTGCGCGCTCGTTCATCAGCGCGTGGTATTTTGCAGCCGCCGCAAGCTCCAGCGACTTAAGCATCTCGCTCACGCGCTCGGACACCTCACCTCGCAACAGATCGACGCGCTCCTCCGTCTTGCGCGCAAAGAACTCTTCGAGCTCCTGCCGCAGCTCGGGCTCGACCGCCTCAAACGTCTTCTCGATCTCCGATGTCAGGTGCTCCCGCAGTTGCGGAAGCTGCTCGACCAATGCCTTGAGCTCGGAGCGCTGAACAATCGCGAGCTCAATGAGGTTGTCGATCTGGGTCTGAGTGTCCATTTGATGGTTAAGCCTTACCCTTCAGTTGCGTCTGACAAACTGCGTACCGCTGATCGGTGTCCTTGTACTCAGTCGCCATAACCGAGTCGCTCATACACCGGGAGATGAAGTCAGAATCGGCTTCGCCTGCGGTTGGAGTAGGCATCACCAATTCCTTTTTTTGTCCTTCCGCCAACTGCACCAACGGCTTGTCTAGGATAGGCGCTGCCGCCTGCATCGCACGCTGGTTGCGGTGCTCGATCTCCATTCCAAGCTTGCGCCTGTACTCGGCCATTGCGTCCAGCCAACTACTCGGGCTGGCTGCCTCTCCCTTGACGGCGACGGTCACAGGATTGGCGGTCGCCAAAGCGACGCGCTGCTCGGTGTACTTGGCTTTCGCGGAGAGCTCACGGTCATTCAGCCGCTCGACGATGGCATTCGCCCACGTCTGACCGGCATCTCCACCCCAACCCATCCAAGCCTGCCAGCCCTTACCCTGCTGCGACCAAGTCTCTCCCTTCTTATCGATTTCGTGCCGATCGAAATACGCCTTCATCCGGCGCACGGTTTCCTCGCTGAGAGGCTTGCGGTTCTGTAGGTCACGCGCGCGAGCAAGGCCGACCGAAGTCATACCGCGCTCAGACGGCGGCTTGGCGGCTCGAACTTCGAGCGCACGCTTGGCGTTCGACGCCATTTCCTTTGTCGGGATGTAGCTATCGTCCGCAAAGTTCACCTCAATCGAATGCTCGTTCGACTCGGTTGGCTCTTCGTTTGAGAGCTCGGCGTTTTGCGGCGATGAGGTCTGCGATCTGGCCTGTTGCCGGCTAGGCTGTTGAGTCTGTGCCGGCTGACCCTCCGGAGTGAAAGGCATCGTCGCTCCTGCTGCCGCCGCCTGCGTAGGTGTTGACGGTAGGTTTGGGCTGGTAAGCCGGATGGCGGTCTCAGGAACGCCGTACCGAGCCGACAACTCCTTCACGAACGCAGCCTCAGCGGCGATCTGTTCTAGGCGGGTGAAGGCATCCGTCCCCTCGCCTGCCGCAATCTCCTGTAGCGACTTCGCACCCTGTCGGTTCTCGTCGAGGTTGGCAGCGCTCTCCCGGCCTACATCGATGGTCAGCTTGGCCGGGAATCTCCACTCGCCACGGGTGGCACGACGGAGCGCCTGCACCATCGTCTCGCCAGCCTGAAGTGAAGGCGGCGGCAATTCCTGACGGGCAATTGCATCCAGAAGCACCGCGTTTTTGATCGGGTCGAGAACTTTATCCTGAAGGATACCCTGATGGCGCGCAAAGATTCGATCCGCCTGCGCGAACTCAGCTCGCACCGATGGTCCCTTGTAGTCTTGGGTTCCGAATAGAACGCCGAGAGGAATGCCTGTGCCGATTGAAATTTCGTGCATCAGGTGCTGCACGAACCCAGCAAAAGCTTGCGAGGGTCGCGCAGGCATCAACTCGATCTTGTCCGTGTTGCCGAAGTAACGGATGGTCGCGACCTGAGAGAACTCATTCTTCTGCGTCTCGCCGGTCGGAAGCTGCGGCGCAGCAGGACTGGGTGAGAACAGATTGCGCGGGTTGGCGCTGCCGCGATCCGTAAACACCAGCGCCGCCTGCTGACTCGCGAACCGCACTCCAGCCTTCTCGGCTTCCAAGATTTCGTACAGCATCCGGATCGTCCTCGACGAGCAATGGAAGTCGCTCATCCCGCGCATCTGATCGATGCGGAACGGATCAAAGTAGTGAACGAAGCTCTCGGCTGGGATGTCCTCTGCTCCAAAGTACACGCCGTCGCGCGTGACTCTGTAGATACGGTAAGCCACAGGCCGCATCAACTCGTTCGTGATGATGCCTTGGAAATACGTCTCCGAATCCGATCCGATTTCGTTGGGGTTGCCGATGCGCGTCGCCGGGATCAGTTGAATCTTCAACCCCTCGCCTACCCGGCGGATCGCAAAGCCGCAGTCCCCATCTACGGGTCGCTCCTCGCAGGCTAGCTGTACGAGCTTTCGGAAGGTGTGCCGATGCGATACGTCGCAGTCCTTGCACCAATCGTGGAAGAATTCGGAGACGATCTTGTTGTATTCCTTGTCGCCGGTAGCAGGACTGTATTCGTGCGGCGTCAGGAACTGACCGAACTTGCGCGAGACTTCGCGCGCCTGCGGAACGTTCTCCACCAAATCGCGAGCCTCCCACATAATCACAACGCGGGAGCGCGTAGTGGGGCTGCTTTCTGAAGGAAGGCCGTAGGTTCGCGGCGCATAGATGCGACTCGCGACTGATGCGTTGTAGCTGAAGAGCTCCTTCTGCACGCGCGCCTCCAAGCGACGCAGGCCGTATGCCGGTGATACGGTATTGATCGCACGCTCCCACCACGGGAGCTGTTGAATCACTTTGGAGGCGTCGAAGGTTTCCATATCAGAGCCCGTTGAAGGATACGTATGTGACGTTGGTGGCGGTTCCGTCAGCGTCTTCGATTGCCGCCTGAATCTGACCGAGCGTCTCCGTCAGTCTGCCAAGCTCCGCCCTGCTGACAGACTTGTCGAGCACCGAGTACGACTGATTGATCAGCGCAGCGTTGATGCTTTCAAGTGTCCGCGCCTTCAGCGCCTGTAGTGTGGCTAGATCGATGCCGAAGAAAGGATTCATATGGCGAGCACCCTAAGATTCCGGCCTTCGTCAAATCCCGTTTTGACGGCGCGACGAGTCTTCAATCTCAGCCTGCGGCTGCGTCAGGGTTAAGTTTTGGATGATTCTCCCGGCCTGTCTGACGGGGGAGGCTGGTATCGTATGATGCCGGCAATGGTCGCGATGCAGATCATCTGAGCCGACGTATCGAGACCGTGATTCGGCGCGTTGGTTTTGGTCTCCCGCCACTCCCAGACGCCTGCCCTTACCTCCATCTTGGCCTCGGCTTTCAGGTGTTCTAGGTACAGGGGATTAACGTTGGAGGGGAACTCCCATCTCAGGTCGCTCTTGCCCTCCAAGGCAAGGCTCAGGGTATCCTTGAAGTAATCGCCTGACCAATCGTAGTAGAACACATCGCCGCCGCGATAGTCGGAGATGCGGGGCTCGCTGAACGGGAAGTTGATCATCGCGCCTGTATGCTGGTCGCGCATAGTCCAAGTGCGCCTTGGATGCCCTCTCATACCGCGCCATCCGAACTCGGCGCAGTCGCGGTCTACATCCGCTGGCCGGTAGCCTCTGTCCTGTGCGACACAGCAATCAGGCACGCGGTACTTCTGCTGAAGCGCTCGCATCTGGTCGCGGGTGTCGATGCGACCAAAGAAAAGCTGCCGGTACAGGGGACCTGTGGCTGTGGAGAAGGCGCCGATCTCGACCCACCAATGGTTCTGCTGTCGGTCGATTGACATAAACCGCTGCACCTCGTTCTCGATCAGCCTGCCGTCATCGTAGTCCTCTCTCCGGTATCCGGCTGAGCCTACGAAAAGATTCATCGTTCTTTTCTCAACGATCCAAGGCTTCGCTTCGCGCTTGGTCTTGAACTCGATCATCGCGGTGTTGTCCCCGTTGCGCGTGAAGAGGTTCGAGGCTTGGCAGAACTCCTCCACCAGCAGGCGCATTGGTCGCGCGACGAGTGCCTCGACTCGGAAGCTGGCGAACTCCTTTGGAGCCTGCGGACGGTACGCCACGTATCTCCCGGTGCTGCGCCAATGGTTTCTGGTGGCATCCGAGTCGCTGACTTCGTGAGCGCAATGGGGACAGCGGAAGCGACAGCTTTCGACCGCGCGAGTTACGTCGAACGTCTCATCATCCAGCCGTGCCTCCTTGTCCCAGATCACGCCTGCTCTCTCGCCTCCCTCCAGTTCGATATTGAAGGAGACCGGATGCATCTTCTTGCAGTTGGGACACTCGGCCGACCACTCCTGTTGGTTACCGGAACGGAAGCTGGTGTCTTCCACGTTGCCGGTCTCGGCATCCATCACCGGAGCCTGACTGATGTTGTACACCTTCGACCGTCCCACTTCCTCAAACTTGGAGACGCGAGCGATGGCGTGACCGTACACCTCCTGCCATTTCGGCAGCCAAATCTCGTCGTTGATCTTCCAACGAATGGATTGGGACTGCTGCGTAGAAAGGTTGGCTGGGTTGAGGCTCAGGAAGAAGCCGCCGAAGTAAATTTCTGTGGTCGTCCGCTGCGTGCCTGCCTTCGGAAGCAGCGCGGCGACCGGCTTGCAGCGTTCGAGCAATGGATTGAGTCGGCTCTTCGCGTGCCGCTCCACCATCTCGTCTGTCTGCATAGTCCAACTGATGGGACCGGGATCATTGCAGATGAGCCACGGCACCCATACGTCTGCGATCAGCGTGCCGCCGATCTGCACCGCCTTCCTGAAGTGAACGCGACGGACGAGCGGGTCTTGCAGCGCGTCGAATACAGGTATGAGCCACGGCGAGATGCGAGCGTTGAAGGGACCGGATGTGGCGTAGGCTTCCGGCAACTGTACGTGCTGCCTCGCCCACTCATAGACCGGCTGGCGGTCGGGTCTGGGGAGCGCGAGATGCGTGCCGAGCTCTAGGAGTTGCGCCTGCCTGCGTTCCTTTGCGTTCAATGGTTTCCTTTGGCGGCACCCTAGGCGCGGCACCCTGCACCATCAAGGACGAACAGGCACAAAAAAACCCGCCGAGTGGTTAGCTCGGCGGGTCGGGTTAGATCAATCGACGGTCACGCTGAAGGTGAGATCGCGAATCTCATCCCTCACGCGGCGCCTCAAATCGACGCTCGCGATCTCTTCGGCTACCATCTCTTCGACGCTCAGGCCGTCCTTGATCTGATCGATCAGGTCATCGACATCGATCATCTCGTTGACCTTCATCGCCACCTCCTTGATGTCGAAGGGGACGGCTTCCTGCTGCGCCTTGATTTCGTCAATCGCCTGCTCGATCTTTACCTCTGCCTCCTTCAGGCGCGGCTCGATGCGCTTCAGGACCTCATCAGCCAGAAGGCTGACGATGGTGTTGATGATCAGGGTTCCATTGTTGTCGGTGCTCATTGTGATCAGAAGTTGTAGTCGTAGTGTTCGTGACGGCCAGCGATGACGGTTGAGTTGTCAGGCGTCTTGATGATAGGGAGCGACACGTCGTGCCACTTGTCTCCGACTTGGATTTTGGTCACGCGACGCTGAGGACGGAGCCGAGCGGTGACGATCTCACCATTGGGGTCTGCCTCGTAGCTGTACCGCTGCACGCCGGTGACGTGACCGCAGAAGCCACCGGGACTCCAGATGAGCTTATCGGGCTCGTTGGAATCCATACCGTTGAGCAGGGTCGCCTTGTCGCGCTGAAGCGTGACGGTCTGATCAGTCATAGCGATGACGGTGTACGCCTCGCGGTCGGAGTAGGAGCAGAGTGTCGCCCCCTCCCCAATCTTCATATACTCCTTGAAGGATATGTGCTTGATCTGCTTTGTCTCTTTGGTGCTCATTGTTGTCCTGTGTTTTGTGTGTTGTGTCTGTGTGGCTTAGTCGAACGACTCTCCTGTTTCCCATCCCCACTCGGATCGCGGGGCAAGACGCTGACCGGAGCCGTTGTATTCGGCTCCGCATTTCTGGCATTGGGTTGCCCATAAGTCCTCAAGCACGACGTGTGCTTCGCAGCTACACTCGATGATTGCCGGAATAACGACTTCGTATTCTCGACAGATGACTTCGGGCTTGTGGACGGAATGCTCTCCGGAGAGGCACTTGCGCAGATTCTCGATGCCTTGCTCGGTCAGTCTCTCCTTATCGACGACTCCGTTCTTGTCGCAGCGGAATGAATATCCCGACGACGACGAATCTGTCCTATGGAAATGCAGCGTGTAGTTGTAGTGCGTTTCCCAATCGCGCCGACGAATGAATCTAGCCATTTTGTTGTCCTCTATTGTTCGTGTTGTGTTACAGTTTTCGGTATAGTTTCACAATGCTACGTCCTCGAACCTTGACCAGCCGAGCAGTTCGCAGTTCGTGACGATCTCCGAGCAGAATTTCCGGAAGTCGTGCGCTAGGCTGCACATCGTTTTCCCGATGTCTCGACCGGACTGGTCTTCGACCGAGATGCGAATCTTGCTGACCTTTGGATAGAGCACGACTACCGTGCGTTGTCCGTTTGACCAAGGGCTGATAAAGCAAGTGTCGTTGCTGATGATATTCATTTGTTGTTGGTTGGTTTGTGTATCCATCGATTTCATTGGCTGTATTCGTTGTGGTTACATTGCCAGCATCAGGAACACGATCACCCCGAGCAGGGTGAGCGCGATGATGCCGCCGATGATGTCCTTGATGTCGTCTCTGTTCATTGCGTTGTTGTTGTTGGTTCTGGTTACTCCTCGGTGTCGAACTTGACCCCGAGGATAAAGTCTGCCGCCTTCTGCGCCTGCGCCGCTGCCATCACGACGATCTTGCTGTCCTCCTTGATCTTCTTGATCCAGCCGTCGATGTACGACGCTGAGCCGTCGATGCTGGTGTTGAGGATGCCGGACGCGCCGCAGAGGAACGCCGCTCCCATTTCGGCAACGAGTTCCTCGCGACCGTAGTCCTTGCTGCCGAACATACGGTTGGTCTCTACCTCTAGGCTGATGCCTTTGCGGTTAAGGCGGCTCTGGTGTCCTGTGGCGTGCACCAGTTCGTGGAACAGAGTCGAGTAGTACGCCGACTCGTTATCGAACGCCGTGCGGTCAGGCATCGTTACGGTGTCGGACGCCGGAGCGTAGTGCGCTGAGGTGCCGCGATGCCGGATGGCGGGTCGCTGCGGCATCTCCTCGACGATGCGTTCGCACGCCGCGATTGTTCCAAAGTCCGAGGTCTTCGGCTCAGGCTTGTCCCACTTGATGCCGTCAGTCTGCTCTAGGTTGAACACCGTGTAGTAGCGCAGCAGCATATAGGAGCTCGGCTTGTCGGTATCTTCGTCCTTCTTCTTGCTCTGCAAGCGCTGCCAGAAGACGACAGGCGTGCCTCGCTCACCCTTACGCACCGAGCCGCCGAGCTCCTGCGCCTGCTTGAACGAGACCCAGTACGGACAGCCGTACCCCATACAGGAGAGCAGGAAGACGTTCATCCCCCTGTAGGGTCGCTTCGACACGAAGTTCGTGGGACCGACGCCAGAGTCTGGCGTGCTCCACGGCTTGTGCCACGGCACCACACCCTTGTCGAGCAGGGCGAGGATGCGGTCGGTGATGATCTGGTAGACATCGAGTTTCGTTGTCATTGTATTTGTCGTGTTGTTGTTGGGTTACTGCGGGCAGATCCAGTAGAAGCGCTTGCCGTCAGCGCGTGCCGATAGGAACCACGCGGCATTCTCCTCTGTACGGCTACCGATGATCACCGCCGTCCACCTGCCTAGAGGAGTACGGATGATGAGATGCATCGCGTGCTCGATGGATCGATATGAGGTCGATCCGAGGAGACCCTCGCGAGTGCGATAGGACAGCACTAAGCTGTCATTGAGTTCGATGGCTTGGTTGTGTACGCTGATGTCTTTCATTGTGTTGTTGTGTTGGGGGACAGACTTAGTTGGCGGCGGCGATGGAAGCCTTGCGCTTGCCGGTGCCGTGAGCCGGGAAGCCGACGATGACTGACCGGGAAGCGACCGAGCAGAGACCGCACTTGGCACAGGTGATGTCGTCACGCTTGGTCGCGGGACAGATAACTACGCGGCGACCGGCAGGCGTCACCGTGTTCTGGGTCTGATCTGAAGGGAGCACGCAGCAGACGGGACCAGCCTTGGTGGCGGCTAGCTCGTCGGCGTGTCGCAGGTTGTTGGCTGACAGGTTGACCGTGAAGCCGTTGTCGTTGGCTTCCTTGATGAGGGCGAGGTTCTCCTTGCGGTTGTGCTTGTGGGTGTAGGTGAAGCCGCGCTTGCCTCGGTTGGCCTCGATGAGGGACCGAAGCTCTCCGGCATTGATCGACTCGCCGCGACCACAAAGGTCTCCCGCTTGGTTGTGACGCCATAGCTGTTCGGCTGGCAGGGCAGCGATCTGCTGGCAGAAGCTGCGCCAAGCCGTGCCGCGCTGATGCTCGGAGACCAGCTTCCAATGCAGCTTGAGCGGTCCCTGCTCGGCGTAGCAGCCGCCTTCGTTGCGGTGATTGAACGGACAGGACGGCGGACAGGTCTTATCCTCGGTCGTGCTGACCGGGATGGGACCGACCTTGGCGTTGTTGCTGACGAGGGTGAGATGAACGAACGTGCTCATTGTGTGTCCTTGATAGTGTATCAGTTGTGGATCATATCGACGCGAAGCTGCCACGCTCCGGTCTCATTGCGCAGGCGCTCATCCTCGACTCGCTCAAAGTAGACGACCGAGCACCAGTTCTTATAGGCGCTCGGCTTGTGTCCCGTAGCGATCACCCTCTTGCGATGCTCCTTCGCATTCGCCTTCGCCTTGCGGAGCATATCTTCCATCTCGCGGATGCTGAGTACGTGATACAGTTTCATTTGTGTCCTTGTTGTTGTGTGTTGCGTTGCTTGTTACTTGGCGGTGATCCAGAACCCGACCTTGTCGCAGATCATCTTGCCCTTGTGCTTGATGAAGAGCGTCGTGCTGTAGAAGCGGCAGTTGCCGTCGCGATCCTCCAGACGGGGACGCGAGTAGCGGCTGATGCTGCCGTAAATCTTGGTCAGAACCTTTTCGGCTCCGAAGTCTACGGCGTCGCGGAGCGACTGCTTACGGACTGACGAGGTGCGACCGATGCTGATCTGGCGGCTTCCGTTCCCCCAACCCTTCTTGGCGAAGCGGACGGAGAAGACGACTGCGGCGTTGCTGATGCTGTACGTTGTCATTGCGTGTTGTGTTGTTGTTGTTCCCTCTGCTTGCCGTTGTGGCTTCCGGACTTGGGACCGGCGTAGTAGCATTACCAACAGGAGTGCGGACCATTGCTTGGGTCTGCTTCTGAGTCGCGGGATGTTGGTCGGCGGCGTTGAAAGGGTTCAGGACGCGCTTGGTTTGCCGTGCGGCTCAGAGGCTCTATCGCCGGGCTCCTTGGGTTCGCTGGTGTCGAGTAGTGCGCCGCGTTGCTTGGTGCGGCGTCGTAGCCTTACTGGTCACAATCAGGACCGTACCGCGATGCGACTCGCGGAAGCGCTTACGTCTCTCACAGGCACGTTGTCAGGAGATGGGCGATCAGCGTTTCCCCCCTTGCGGGTTTGGCGCTGGCGTGACGGTCGCGGATTGGCAGGCTGCTAGGCTGGTTCCGAATCCCGTGCGGTAGAGGTGCCTTCCTAGGGGCCGCTCACCGACTTTTGTTTTCCCTTTGCCGATCCCTAGTAGTCATTTGACCTTTCCCCGTGAGACCGGGGAGGGCACCGGCTGGTGCAGCGGTCAACTGACCGCTCGGCTCGAGAGCCGGAAAGAACGCCGACAGGAGGAGGGTAAAGGACCCCCTCCCCCGGTCAACGCTTTCTTTCCTTTTTTCACAATCCTAAGTCGTTGCACACCAAGAACTTACGGATTTATAACTGCTTCTGTTATTACCTAAGTCGTTGGTCCTGAGCTACTTACGACAGTAGGCTCATTGGCAACTGTCGGCGTCTGGGTAGGCGTCAGAGCGTCTGTCCTGAACTGGAGGACGTTGGCGTTTATGACCTCGCGGATTTCGTCGAGGATCATCCCACCCTCCACGTTGGCCTCGGCGGCGTTCTTGCCGGCAATGCGCGGGCCGAGCTCCACCTCCAACTTCAGGCGCAGCAGAAGGTCGAGCTTCTGGGAAAGGATCGTCAGCATCTCGACGACGATCTCCCGATCAACGACGTAGCCCTGTTGCTGCGACAGCCGAAGCTCTGAGAGCTTCCGGTCGGTACGCATCTTCGCCAGCTTCTCTTCGGCAAGCTCGCCGTGCGTCCTCTCCTTGTGTTCGCGGTAGTACTTGAACAGACCGCGTATCGTCGCAGCCCATTGGTACTGTCCGTTCTCAGGTTGCGGGAAATAGCCTTCCTTCGCTAGCTGACGGTGACGCCTGTCGGTCAGTCCCGTGAGCAGCGAGAGCTTGTCTCCGCTGATTAGTTGCTGCGCCTCGCTCATAGAACGCAGCAGTCCGCGACCCGTGATGTTCCACGGATCGCGGCTTGTAGCTTAACCGCGTGCGCGATTACCGGCGACCGCGACGGCCACGGCGCGTAGCGCCAGCGCGACCAGCAGTACGCGCAGCACGACCGCCACCGCCACGCGCAGCGCGGCCACCACCACGCGCGGTACGACCACCGCGACCGCGACCGCGACCGCCAGCGCGACCGCGCCGACCGCCACCACCACCGCCACCACCGCCACCCTTGAAGCAGAATTCGCGGGCGGCAAACATAGAAGGAATGTTGAAGTTCATCACTATTGTGTGACACGTTCAATTTTGTGCTTTGAGCCACGCGCGCGATTTGCCGTTGAACGACTCGCAGAAGACAAGTCTCGTCTGTTCTGGGAAGATTGCCCGCGTGCGTTTGCGCCAATCATCGTTCGCACCGTACACAAGCAGCGACTTCGGCGCGATGTTCTCCGCAACCCAACGCAGACCGTCCTCGCGGCTCTTGATCTCGTTCACGTTCTTCAGCACGGTCTGCAATTGCACCGACGCGCTCGCGCAGTTCTTCGGTATGCCTAGGCCTGAGAATTCGAAGTCATCTGGGTTCACCCACTCCATATCTGGTATGACCTTGATGCCGACGGACTGTAGGTAGCGCGTGAACCAACGCACGCGGTACGCGATCCAGATGCGCTGCGCGCGCGGATGCGAAGGAAGCATCGACACGTTGGGGGCAACGATGGCGTGCCACTTCTCCGTGATCATCCGCTCAACGTGCTCGGCTGGCTCATCGAGTATGTGCGCGAACTTCTCATCTAGGACGTAGAAGCACAGGATCGACTTGCTGCGATCACAGTTCCCGATGGAGTCGCTCTTGAACGTCACCAGCCTCGGGATGTCCCGCTCTTCGTGCCGGATGTGCGTCTCGATCCCTTCCGGAATCTCAGCGATCATATCGGGCAACAGGTCGGGGATGCCGAGTGGATTCTTTGATGGGAAGAAGACATCGTTCTTCAGCCACATTGGGGACATCTCGCCGCCGATTGCGTCAGGCGGTAGCTCCTCCTCGTCGCGATTGTTGAAGTCCTTTAGATCCTCAAAGTCTTCTGGCGTGAATCCTGTGAGCTCCAGATCGACCTTGGCTTCCGTTAAACTTTCTAAGATGTCGCGTACTTCTGGTACGGACAGGTCGGCTAGCTCCGCGATGCGGTTGTCAGCCACCATATCCGCGAGCTCCTCGTTCTCGTTCTCGTAGTGCTGCTCATCGATGGGGACTTCCTTGAAGCCAGCAAGCTGCGCAGCCTCATAGCGACCGTGACCCTTAATGATCAGGCCCGATAGTCTGGAAACCACGATGGGCGAACGCCATCCGGTTGTCTTGATGATCTTCGCCAGCAGTTCCAGTTGGTCTTCTGGGTGATGGTTCGGATTGCGCGGGTGAGGCCGTAGCTGGCTGATTGGCACCACCTTAGTGTACGAGCAATGGATTTGCATAGGCCGAGTGGGTGAAACTGAAACGACTTAGGGGGAAACCGCTCGCAAAAAATTGCACGAGGTCGCGTAACC
>Ga0209358_10000395_pt1 | contig 38496 bp, 35 predicted proteins | sample LauGreFa1BDMLBSN_2_FD_187574 | JGI IMG/M metagenome (GOLD analysis project Ga0209358, IMG submission 187574) | Freshwater lake microbial communities from Lake Michigan, USA - Fa13.BD.MLB.SN (SPAdes) (version 2) | ecosystem: Environmental > Aquatic > Freshwater > Lake | place: Lake Michigan, USA... | reverse complement strand
AAGAGTGGTTCATAAAGTATTAGCAAAAGAGCTAGGCGAGCATTGGCGAGATAATTTTGCAGAATTTAATGACACCCCAGCAGCCTCAGCATCAATTGGACAAGTTCATAAAGGGATTTGGAAAGATGGCAGAGCAGTTGCAGTAAAGATTCAGTATCCTGGAGCTAAAGAGGCGTTAATTTCTGATCTCAATCAGATTCAACGCTTTGCAAAGATTTTCCAATTGCTTCTTCCTGGTGTTGAGATGAAACCATTACTAGAAGAGCTCAAGGCAAGAATTATTGAAGAAGTTGATTATCGCTATGAAGCAAGTGCGCAGAGCGCCTGCTTTGATGCCTATAAAGGTGATAGCGATATTGCAATTCCTGAAGTGATTATGGCAACTGATCGAGTGCTTGTAAGCCAGTGGCTCGAGGGAACTCCGCTATCAAAGGTAATTACAAATGGCACACAAGAAGAGCGAAATAGCGCCGGCATTCGCCTAGCTCGTTTCCACTTCACAGCTCCTATGAGAGCAGGTTTATTACATGCAGATCCTCATCCTGGAAACTTTAGAGTCTTAAAAGATGGTCGCCTTGGAGTTCTAGATTTTGGCGCATGTAATCGTCTGCCTAATGGATTTCCAGAACCTTTTAAACGCTTACTTAAAAACGCACTTGAAGGTGATGCAATTGCTTTGTATAACGGCTTTAAAGAAGATGGCTTCATTCTCGCCGATGTTGAGGTCAGCCCTGAGTTAGTTCTTGATTATCTACTTCCGCTAGTTGAGCCTTTAAGAACTGATTATTTCGCCTATAGCCGCGACTGGCTTAGAACTCAGAGCGTGCGAGTGGGGGATCCAAGAAATCCAACTGCAAAGATTGGTTTTCAATTAAATCTTCCCCCTGAATATGTCTTAATTCATAGAGTCACTCTTGGAACTACTGGGATATTTTGCCAATTAAGAGCTGAAGGAAATTTCAGAGATGAAGCTCTCTCCTGGTTTCCAGAGATAACCCCAAGTCATCTGCAGAAGAGTTAAGAGATTAATTCTGCTTTAGGCAGGGCGGGTTAGATAAGATTCTTAAGGTTGCATCTTTCTCTGCTCTTGTTACCCAAAGGCCGTACTTAACTTTTACCTCAACTTGTCTTGAAACATAATCACAGCGAAATTGCTTATTCGGTGGAAGCCAAGTTGCAGCATCACCATCACCTTTCTGGCTATTTAGAGAACCTTTAACTGCTAGAAGATTTAGCGGGTCATTAGCAAAGCTCTTTCTAGTAGCAAGATCTGCCTTAAAGATTCCCGTCTGCCAGGCATTAGATAGCGCGACAACATGATCGATCTGAACAAGTGTGCTTGTTTTTTCTCCCCTTTGAAAATTAATGCTTTCGCCAGAGAAGGGATCTAAAAGCACTCCACTTTCCACAACACAATCTTTGGTTTTTGCTCTGAAGGTGACTTGAGTTAAATCTCTTTTAAGAATGTCATTTCTAGTATCACAGCCATTTCTATCCACATCTACCCAGGCAGGACCAAAGGCTGATCTTGAATATCCCGTCTTTGGCGCCCGTCCTTTCACTGCCAGAGTTTCAAGTGCCTTAATTGGATCAAACTCTGCTCCATTAGCTGAAGCAAGTTCTAGTATTTGAATCTGATATTTCGAGCTCGGTGATACAAGAGAGAAAGAAGTAAGTGCAAAGCTTGCGATTAGAACTATCAGAGTTGCTTGTGAAGTAAAAGCTGCTCTGTGTTTCAGCTCTTTTTTCGACTTCAAAAGGCTAAAAATGGCTTTTTGCCAATTGGACATCATGGCTTCATTCTCATCTATTTGGCTTAGAAATTGGTATCTAAGGCGGTACTGGTTATAGTGTGCTCCGCTTGATCACGACAAATGGTCAACGGGTTGTTAGCTCAGTTGGTAGAGCAGGTGACTCTTAATCACCGGGTCGTAGGTTCAATCCCTACACAACCCACTCACTAGTACCAGTCACTCTGCCTCAATCTCGGGGTTGCCAATTGTGGTTCGAATACATATTGACGTTGTCTGCGCCTTAATAAAATTCAACTAATAGTCAGAAAACTTGTTTAAACTCTTGGGGCACTATCCTAGGCAGGTGTCTAGAGCCGCAGTACCGATAATCAGATTAAGAGATTCTGATTCTGTTGGTGAGTTTGTTGGCCAAAAGATTGCGACCTCGATAAAACAGGCTGGCTCCAATCCTTTGGTCTTAGGCTTTCCCAGTGGTCGCACTCCCAAGCCAACAATTAGAGCACTTGCCCGGATTGCAAGTAAGGAAATGTTGGATCTTTCGCAAGTGCACATTGTGTTAATGGATGACTATGTCTGGCAGGATGCAGCAGGTAAATTTAGAAATGTTCCTTTAAGTGAGCATTTTAGTTGTAGGAAATTTGCACACGACGAATTGCTAGGGCTTATAAATTTGGGGCTAGAAAAATCTAAACAAATAAAGGTGACAAACCTTCATGCACCTGATGCCACAAATCCATTAGCCTATGAAAATTTAATTGACTCCCTGGGCGGAATTGACATTTTCATACTGGCCAGCGGAAGTAGCGATGGCCATGTTGCCTTTAATGGACCTGGTGCTGCGCGGCAATCATTGACATCGGTTATGCAATTGGCAGAAGAGACTCGCAAAGACAATTTACTCACATTTCCAGATTTCAAGAGCATCGAGGAAGTGCCCCGATTTGGTGTTTCTGTTGGGATATCAACAATTGCTGACAAATCTCGACTAGCAATTATGATTCTGACGAGTAAGGAAAAGCGAGAAGCGTTCCAGACGATCAGCTCTGCTAGAAAATATGACCCAGCATGGCCAGCTACTGTAGTTGCGGAGTGCCGAGAAGGGATGATTGTCGTCGATGAGCTTGCGGGATAAAATCAACAAGTGTTCGACTTAATCACTATTGGCCGCATCAGCGTTGACATCTATGGGCAAGAAGAGGGAGCTGGACTAGAGGATCAACAGAGTTTCAAAAAGGCCATAGGTGGAAGTCCCACAAATGTTGCCATTGGAACTGCCCGATACGGACACAGTGTCGCGCTAATCTCCGGCGTCGGTGATGATTCATTTGGAAATTATGCTCTCTCAGAATTAAGAAAATTCAAAGTAGAGACTGAATTTGTAGGCATGTTTCCTGGAAAAACCCCTGTTGTTATAGCTGGCCTTAAAAATCCGGATGATCCCGAACTTGTTTTTTATCGCGATTTGGATGCGCCAGATACCCAGATGCAAGTAAATTCTGCCATGGAATCTGCGGTTTCAAAGTCTAAGTTATTTTGGTACACCGGCTCTACCCTCGCTAATCCAAAATTAAGAAGTACTGTGCTCTCCCTTCTTGCTTCTCGAGGATTGGCTAACGGAGAAGAAAACATTTTTGATCTAGATTACCGTCCTTCATTTTGGAATAACCAAGCAGAAGCCCATAACCAGATTTCTGCAGCTTTGAAATATTCCCAGGTGGTAATTGGAAATCGAATTGAGTGCTCAGTAGCTACAGGATTACCCAGCACCAGTGATTCAAAGGAATTTGCTGACTCACTCTTAGCAAATGGGGTTCGACTCGCAATTGTCAAAGATGGGGCTAATGGCGTACTTGTAGCTGACAAGAGCGGAAGCAGAGTTATTCCTGGAATCAAAGTAAAGGTTCGCTGCGGACTTGGAGCTGGCGATGCATTCGGGGCTGGAGTAGTACATGGATTACTTAATAATTGGACTCCGGCTCAAAGCGTTGAATTTGCCAACGCGGCAGGGGCTCATGTAGCAAGTCAATTGATGTGTAGTGATGCGATGCCAACAGAGATTGAAGTCAAAAAACTTATGAGTACCAAGTGAAGCGATACTTTCCGGCAATAGATGGCAACCAGTCGATTACGCCAGAAGTGGCAAATTGGCAGTATTGCGGGTTATCTATTTTTTCTGATTTTGTTGGAGATTTTGAGATTCCACTACAACTTACAGAGAGCAGTGAAGCTGCTCTTATTCCCCTTAAAGGCAGAGGCATAAAATTAAAAATCGATGGCAAGGAATTCAATCTAAATGGACGCAGTGGGGTCTTCGAGGGTGCAACTGATTGGATCTATTTAGCACCTGAATCAAGAGTAGAAATTAGGGGCGATGGTGAGATTGAGATTGCCCTTGCCACTGCTAGGGCGGAGAAGCGATTTCCCACCATTTATGTGGCTAAGTCTGATGTAGTGGAGATAAGAGGTTCTGGCTCGGCCACCAGAGAAATCAGGCCATTTATGCATCCGGATAATTTTGCCAATGCAGTCAAACTCAATGCTGTTGAAGTTATAACCCCTGATGGCAATACTTCAAGTTATCCCCCACATCGCCATGACGGGATAGGCGATTGTCCGTTTCACAATGAGGAGATTTATTACTTTAGAATTGGAGAGATTGGTCAATCTCACGGTAGTAACTCAGGCTTTGGATTCCATCGGACTTATTCTGCTCCACAAGATTCAGACTTCTTCGATGACAACATCTCAGTGCGAGATGGCGATATCTATCTAGTTGATCGTGGCTATCACGGTCCTTGTGCCGCGCTTCCTGGTTATCCCATGTATTATCTAAATGTGTTGGCCGGCCCGGGCTTGGAGCGGACCATGGGTTTCTGCGATGATCCAACTTATTCACATATTCGCCAAGACTGGAAGGATCAGATCGCTGATCCCCGAATTCCCTGGAGGATAAGCAAGTGAAAATTACGGTCTCAGAAGCAATCGTGCGATGGCTACTATCCCAAAGAATCGAAACTGATCAAGGTTTGCAGTCTTACTTTGCAGGAGTTCACGCCATTTTCGGTCATGGAAATGCTCTCGGATTGGGTGTCTCACTATCTGCCGCAAGGGAGCAGGTTGTAACTTATCGTGGTCAGAGCGAGCAAGGTATGGCCCTAGCTGCCATTGGCTTTGCAAAAGCTAAGCGTCGCCAACAATGCCAAATAGTGACCACATCAATTGGTCCTGGGGCGCTAAATGTCGTAACTGCTGCAGGCGTTGCACTTGCCAATCGACTTCCACTTTTAATCCTCTCCGGCGATACTTTCAATTCCCGAAATCCAGATCCAGTTCTACAGCAGATGGAACACTTTGATGACCCTTCTCTTACTGCCAATGATGCTTTTCGAGCGGTGACGCGATATTGGGATCGAATAACTTCACCGACTCAGATTCTCACCTCACTACCGCAGATGCTAAACACATTGCTGGATCCATCAAGCTGCGGTCCGGCATTCCTCGGGCTTCCGCAAGATGTTCAAGTAATCAAATATGACTTCCCTGAAGAATTCTTTAAGCCAAGAACACATAAAATTCCTAGACCTCGACCAGATTTGAGAGAAATAGAGCAGGCTATTGATCTGATAAATAAGTCGGAGAAACCGCTAATCATCGCCGGTGGCGGTGTTCATTACTCACTAGCGGAATCCGTGCTATCTCAATTCGTAGCAGAGAAGAAAGTCCCTGTCGTTGAAACAATGGCGGGTAAGAGCGTTCTATCTTGGTCAGATGAGCGATTAATCGGGCCAATAGGTGTTACTGGAAGCGCACCGGTTAATCGAGTTGTTGCAGAATCCGATTTAATCATTGCAATTGGAACTAGGTTGCAGGATTTCACCACTGGATCTTGGACACTCTTTGCAGAGAAGCCGATTATTGGAATTAACACATCCAGATTCGATGCTTCAAAGCGGAGAAGTGTTGCAGTAGTTGGAGATGCTTTAATGACTTTGAAGGAAATAGCTCCAAGAGTAGAGGTGAAGTCAAGTACTTGGCTAGCTCAAGCGCAAAGAGCTCGAGTTGAAATATTAGAAGAGATTCAGACTAGAAAAGAGTTGAAGTCTGAATTGAGCACCTACGCCCAAGTAGTAATAGCTGTTAATGAAATTGCTGAAGAGCAAGACTATGTAATGACAGCAGCAGGCGGACTTCCCGGAGAATTGAATATGAATTGGCTCTCAAAGTCAGTCCATTCCTTTGATTGTGAGTATGGATTCTCTTGCATGGGCTATGAGATAAGTGGTGCCTGGGGCGCCGCTTTGGCTCGTAATACCGGTAGGGTCATAACGCTTCTTGGCGATGGCTCGTACATGATGTTGAGTTCTGATATTTATAGCGCGGTCCTACATGGAACTGCGCTAACCGTTGTCGTTTGCGACAACGGTGGTTACGGAGTTATTTCAAGACTTCAGAGTAACAATGGCGCTAACTCCTTTAGAACAATGATTACCGAAAATGAAAATGCGCCACGCGTTGATTTTCAAGCACATGCAAAATCAATGGGCGCTAGTACTCATCTTGCAAAGAGCGCAAATGAAGTGGCTCAGATTGTGGCAGCAACTCGCAACTCCAAAAAAGTGGAGGTAATCGTGATTGAAACTGCGCCTGCAACTTGGAGCGAGGGAGGGGCTTTCTGGGAGGTTGGCGTAGCAGATGAATACGAAAATTCGGAGTCAATTGAAATGAAGGATAAACAGCGAAAATTCTAAGTCGTCAACGCTCTTTCAATATTTCGATAAGACTCTAAAGATTTTTCTTCTGAAGGCTCCCATGCCGAATCCTGTTCGCTCATCAGCCAGCCACGGAAACCAACTTGATTTAGCGCAGCAAAAAGTCCATTCAAATCTAGGGCTCCCGTACCAGCGGGGGCAAAGAGCTTATCTTTGGTGACTGCTATATCCATGCCCTCATATTTGCCAGCTTTTAGATTCGCCAGTACCTGAGGGTCAACATCTTTAACATGCAGGTGGGTAATTCGAGATTTATACTCTTTAACCGCCGCAACTGGGTCGCCGCCGCCAACTAACCAATGCCCTACATCAAGACAGAGTCCAACATTTTCATCTAATTGAGAAAAGAGAGCCGCAGTCTCTTCTGGGGTTTCAATATAGGTTGCTGCATGAGGATGAAAGGAGGCGCGCATTCCAAGGGAATTGCAGTACTTGCTCCACTTATTAAAGTGCTCAGCTAATTCAGTTAGCGCCTTCGGGGTTAAAGAAGGTCCTTGATGGGCATTGGATGCGATTTGATCACGAATCGCATCGCCATCTACAGCAAAGACAATCATCTCAACGCCTGCAGTTTTTGCAGCGTCAATCTGACGCTTAGTCTCCTCGTCTGAATTATCTGCAATCGACTCAGTATCACACTTAATTGCTATATAAAGTTCGGCTGCAGCTATCGAGTGTTGCTTAAAAAGATTGCGATACTCAGATGAGTTTGCTTGCTTCTCAGAAACTTGAATACCAAGAAAGCCATATTCAGCAAATTTTGCAACAACTTCACTCTTGCGTTCATCGGTGAATCTCCAATTAAGCGGAACTAAGCCAATCTTTGAGCCGACCAAACGTTTGAACTCTCTCATTTAGATTACTTCCTTTACTAAATCGATTAGAACAGTAGACCAACTAAAATCTGGTGCTCCCCATCCTGCACCCGTGCTGGGGTTGTAATACTCACGTACTCCGCTCTTCTTCACTAACTCTATGCTCTGAGCCGCGATATGACGCGCTAAATCGAGTCTGCCGTGGCGAATCAAACCTCGAGCTAGATACCAATTGCTATTCATCCAGGTCGGCCCGCGCCAGACTAAATTCCCTCCAACAGTATCGGGCCGGTAAGTCGGGTGATTCATCGAAACTGATGGAATTGGGTAAGTTGCCCAATACTCTTTGGGATCTAGGAGGTGGGCCATCAATCGATCTCGCCGATGAGGTGCAAGGTCAGGCAATAAAAGTGGCATCAAAGATGTGAATGTATTTACCCGTATCTTCTTATTGTCCTTGCCATTTACGTCGTAATAAAGACCATCGGTTTCATCCCAACATAGTTGCTCAAGTGAAGATTTTGCTTTATTGCCTCGATCATCAAAAATTTTTGCACTCTGGTTATCGCCGATTTGTAGAAATAGTTTTGATAAGACCCGTAGATTTTCAATGTATATAACGTTCACCATTACATCGGCTACTGCGAAATAGTCCACCTCAAACATTTTCTTCGGGTCTCGATTGAATGGAATGTACTTATCGCAGATTAAATTCCATCCCTTGAACCAGGAAGCATTCTCTTCATCTTTGATTTCCATCAACTCATCCCACTTGGGTGAGTGATCAAGCCCGGTCTCATCTGGCTGCACCACGCGAATAAGTCCATCGCCATATGGGGAACGAACTGCATCAAGCCAGTCATAAAATCGCTTCACTCCAGGAAGAATTTCTCTCAGGAATGCCTCTCCGCGACCTCGAGCAGCTACTGCTGCGACTGCTTCAGCAAGCAATGGCGGTTGCATCTCGTCGGTGAGGTATTTGTTTCGGAAAGCTATGGCATAAGTTGAGACCATCTCCTCAAATGCATCTCGTTGCCAGAAAGTTACATGAGAGATAAATCCATCTTCGTGTTGATTTTTCATCAAACTAACTAGCTCAGCCTCCGCTTTCTTAGAATCAATATGACTTAGAGCAATTGCGTTGAAACAGGAGTCCCAAAACCACTGGAATGGATATGTAAGATGCGATGGACAAGAAAAGTCGTAGGAGTGAGCACACCAATCAGCCACACCTACTTGTCGATTCATTTGGTGGATCTTCTGGAACTCCTCTTTAAGCCACAAAAAGTCGGCTATGGAAGGTATTTTTGTCTGCATTATCTCTCCTTTTTTCGAGCTCTTGCGACTCTTTGGACTTTGTTATTTATAGTTGAATTTCTAATAACTAATTCTGGCAAAACTTCTCTACCCTTAGATTGCTTTTTCCCAGCTAGCAGAGTCTCAATTGAATTCATGGCAAAGTGAGCTAGCCGGTCGAGATTCTGATTCACAGTAGTCAAAGCTGGGTTTACTAATGCACTCATTGCAATGTCGTCATATCCCACTATTCCTACTTCTTCTGGGATTTTCAAGCCACGGTTCATAAACTCATGCATTAGCGCTATTGCGCTAACATCATTGTGAGCAACGACTGCAAAAGGAGTTTTATTCTGAGCAAGAATTCTTGTCACTAACCCCTCGGCATCATTTAACAAATTATCTGGCGCAACATAGTCAACTCTACGGCCCGCGCCTTTCTTCAGGCCCTCAAAACGAGGTAACCCATCTTTCAATTCACGAGCTACTCCAACGTAGATAATCTTCTTGAACCCTCTCTTTTTAAGATGCTCGCCGATCTGCCTACCGCCTTCAAAGTTGTCGATTGCTATTGTGGGAAAATCTTTATCTACTCTGCTTTCATTTAAAAGCACAATTGGTCCTACAAATTTTCGAAGTTTATTTCGCTGACGATTGGCCATGCCTGGTACGCAAATCAAGATTCCATCTGTTCTGTGGCTAGCGAGATAATCTAGATATGCGCTCTCTCTTTCGCGATCTTCTTGAGAATTACAAAGAATTAATGAATATCCTCTTCTTTGAGCCTCATTTTCGATACCACTGACAAGTTCTGGATAGAAGGGATTTTTAATGTCCGTTATTACTAGTCCTATAACAGTTGACTTCTTGGTTCTTAGGGATTGAGCTGCAAAAGATGGGCTATATCCAAGTTTTTCGATACTCTGTAATACTCTTTCTCGGGTCGCGCCACTTACATAACCATCTCCGCTGATTACTCGACTCACCGTCGCAGTACTAACCCGAGAGCTGCTGGCAACATCTCGAATTGTCACATGGCTACTTCGCGCCATATCCCTCGCGGTCTCTTAGTTGGTGGTATGAAACCGATACCATATCGATAAAATAGGCAATTATCGAGGGGTTTAGTTAAATACTTTGATTCAGGCTGACTTCTTTGGAGCTCGTGGCGAGAAAGTCAAGAAATTAGCTATGTACATAGCCAAGACTATGTACAAATCCTTTGGAATCAGTGAGTCTATAAATTCCTCGCTGAGCATCTAGCTCTTGGCGGGGAGATAATATCTTTTTCTCTGAACCACTTGGAAGCTTGAGTGTAAGGCCCTCGCCACCAATCACGTAAACTTTTTCTTCAACGTTAAGTATTACCGGCGCTAAAGTTGAAGCACTTATTGCAACTCGTCCATTGGCAAGTGCATCAAAGACATCGCTCTGGGTGATTTCAAAACTCTCTGCTTGGCATAGAATCCAAGTTGTCGGTTGGCCAGGAAGTCCATCTCGACCAGGTCTGTGAAAGTCACTCCCACCGATTGGAATCGGTCGTCCAACCTTCTCCCACCAATCAAGGGGCTCTTCACTTCTTCTATCCCAAGATGAGTGCCACAACTCAAGGAATTGAAGTGCTGATGGTATCTCTCTATCCCAGTGACATGGATATGCAACAGGGTGGTTAATTGATAGTAGCCCACCCCGCTCTTTGGTATCAGATAGCCACTTATCTGTAGCCTGGCGGTAATCAACCCAATCGATCTTTCCAAAGGCATTTGCATGGCCGCTGGCAGTAGTTACTTCCTGGCCTGGAAGTAAATTGATGCCAAACTTTTTTGATATTTCTGGCAGGAATTTATGATGGCTAACCGTGTTATGGTCGGTAATAGCCATTAGCTCTAGACCTTGCTCTAGGCCAAGATTTGCTAGCTCTTCAAGAGAGAGACTTCCGTCGGAGTGAATTGAGTGGGAGTGAAAGTCTGCTGGAATCCAGCGCCATCCTGACGGCGCAATTAATTCACGACTCGGCGGACGACTTGCATGAATTGGTGGCTTGCGTAAAGCAGGAAACTTTGGCTCACCAAATTCAACTTTGATGCTCACATTGATGCCAGCTTCTTCAATTTGATGCAAGCCAATGGAAACAATCCAGGTTCCAGTAACTATCTCCCCTGAGATATAGCCAGGCGTAGCTTCATTTCTTGAGATTCCAACCCATTCTCGCTCTGATCCAGACCATCCTCTAAATCCATGTGGATCAAACAAGCCTAAATCTACGACCGAGGCTCGACCGTCATGGGTCATCGTGACAGCAAGGCCATTAACCCCAGTTGGAACATCAAATGGAAAGTATTGGTAAATCGATTCTTGTCTGTCTTGATTTGAGAAGTATCTAGAATATTCCATTTCCTAAATCAGTTCACCGGACTTCGTGTCATAGAAAAGAGTTCGTTCTGGATCTGGTTTGAAATGAATTACTTCTCCAATGCTTGGCTCACTTCCATCTGGAACAGTGCCACGAACCACATTTCCATCTGCGTCAATTAGGACCAGGTAATGGGTGCCTAGATTTTCTGTAATCTTTACCTTGCCACTAAAGACACCGGATCCTGAGGACTTGGAGACCGAGACATACTCCGGTCTAACTCCCATGATTATCTTAGCTCCAGTAGATACTTCTTTCGAGACATGTGCTGGCAATGCAAATTTAGCCTCACCTATCTTCAAATCTTTCCCTTGTACAACACCTTCAAGCAAGTTCATGGGTGTTGAGCCTATAAAAGATGCAACGAATAGATTTGCAGGACGATGAAAGAACTCCACTGGGCTGCCAACCTGTCTAATCTTTCCAAGCTCCATTACTGCCATTCGATCAGCCAGGGCGAGAGCTTCGCTTTGATCGTGCGTGACAAGAATTGTTGTCACGCCCAGCTCTCGTTGTAGTTGCTTTAAAAATGAACGTGCTTCCAGCCTTAAGCGTGCATCGAGATTGGAAAGGGGTTCATCGAAGAGATATAGATTTGGAGTAGTCGCCATAGCTCTGGCCACTGCAACTCGCTGTTGCTGACCCCCTGAAATCTGACCCGGTTTACGATCCAATAAATTCTCAATTGAGAGAGCCTTGGCCGCCATGTTAACTCTACGTTCGCACTCATCTTTTGGATATTTCCGAATCTTAAGAGGATATTGGATATTCTCTTTCACATTCATGTGCGGATAAAGAGCGTAATCTTGAAAAACCATAGCAACATTACGATCGCCGGCTGAGGTGCGAGTCACATCGTTACCATCAATCAGAATGTGACCATCTGTAGCTGACTCAAGTCCGCCTAGGGTGCGCAATAAAGTAGTTTTTCCGCAACCAGAGGGCCCTAGAAGTGCGAAGAATTCACCATCCTTGATCTCTAAATCAAGATTATCTAGAGCTCGGACTCCATTTGGGAAGACTTTGGTAATCCCTTTTATATTTACCGTGCTCATCCTTTTATACCTCCGTAGAATCGGAAACCGTATTTACGGTTTACATAGAAATACATCAACAAAACTGGGATCGTGTACAAAAGGCCAAATGCTGCAACTGTCCTTATCACAGCATCGCCCGCCTCAGTGTAGAAGCTGTACATCATTACGGCAGCAGGTTGTTTATTGATATCTCGTATTATGATGAAGGGAATCAGGAAGTTTCCCCAGCTCTGCACAAAAGCCCAGACAAAAATTACGGCTAATCCGGGTCGAATTACGGGAGCCACAATATCCTTCAAAATCCTAAAACTTGAGGCTCCGAAAATCTTTGCAGACTCCTCGTAGCTTCTTGGAAGCGAATCAGTGAAGTCCTTCAAGATGAATATCGCTGCTGGCAACAGACCACCAGCAAGTATAAAAATTACTCCATGATAAGTATCCAAGATATTGAAGCGAAGAGCTAACAAAAATAGTGGAACCATTGCTGCGCTTCCACTAACAACCGAAGAGAAGAGAAGTAAAAAATAGAGAAAGACATCGCGGCCCTTAAACTTAACGCGGCTCAGCACGTAAGCTGCTGGAGCGCCAATCAAGATAATCACTAGGCCGGTACCAGCCGAGAATATTGCCGAGTTTAGAAGCGAGCGATAAGCATAAGGATTTTGAGACATTTCGCGAAAGTTATTTAAACTTGGATCTGACAACTTCAAGCGATAAGTTGGTTGTCCGTCAAAAGGCGCAAGGAATAGCCAGGCTATCGGTAGCAAGAAAAAGAGCGAAACAATAACCACAAAGAGAGCAGAGGTGATGCGCTCGCTAGCACTCTTTTCCATATCTGAGGTAAAAGGGTTCTTCATTGAGACCTTTTCTTTCCTGTGGTGATTACAATCAAAGAAAGAATCAAATTTATTAATAGCATTATTGCTGCGATAGAGGAGGCATAGCCAAAGTCTAAGAATCTAAGAGCATTGTTATAGACGAATATCGCCAAGAGCTCTGTCTCTTGCCCTGGACCACCGGATGTAATGAGATACGGACCGAAATCATTGAAGGTCCAGAGAGTGATTAAGAGAATATCAGTCAAAATATAGGGTCGTATCGCAGGTAAAACAATTGTTCTGAGTTGTTGACCACGGCTGGCTCCAGCGACCCGGGCTACTTCAAGATGAGATTTTGGAATTGATGCAACGGCAGCAGCAAAAAGCAACATTGAAAAAGCAGTACCACGCCATATATTGAAAACAACTATCGATTCAAGTGGATAATCAATAAGCCATCTAGTTTGCGAACCCAATATGGCATTTAAAGTTCCTACATCGCCATTTAGAAACGCAATCCAAAGAAATGATACAACCGAGCTTGGAACCATCCAAGCTGCAATTACGATGATTTCTACAGTGCTACGCACTCTTTTACTCAAGCCAAAAAGAATCCAAGCCAAGAAAAACCCAAGTACTGCCTGGCCAAGTATTGCAGAGCCAATAGTGAAAATAAAAGTTACTTTTAGTGAATTAAAAAATGCTGGGTCACTTAAAGCGCGTCTGAAGTTTTCCAGGCCAATAATCTCTGGATCTACCGCAGAAAAGCCCGTAAGACGGTAATTAGTTATTCCAAGATAGATCGTCCAGAAGGCAGGGATGACGAGAAATATAATGATGATTATGGTCGCAGGCGAAAGAAAAAAGCTCGCAGCGCCACCACGGAGGACAGCGTTCCCGGACTTGTCAGTCCGGGAACCTGCCTTTATTTCAGTAACCAAGGCCTGAGCCTCGACCCTTACTTAGTAAATGTTGATTCACCCCAAAAGAATCAATCAGTTACTTGTCACTTTGTCAGCGCCAACAAGAGCTTTCAGCGCTGTTTCATAATCAGCTGCAACTTGTGCAACTGAGGAACCTTCAACGATTTGAGAGGTTGCCTTTTGAAGAAGCGTTGAAACCGCGTTGTAATCCGCACTTGGTGGTCTAAAGAAAGTAACTGGAATTGCCTTTTCGAAAACGAACTTTAGGCATGGATCAGTTGTAAGAGTGACTGCGTTTACGTCAGCGCGCTGGGTAATACGCACCACGTTTCCAATTGACATGAAAGCCAAGATTGCCTCTTCGCTGTTCATGAACTTGAGCAGCTCCCAAGTAGTAGCTTTGTTAGCCGTATTTGGGTTAACAACATAACCGCCGCCGCCTGAGTAGGAGACAAAGTTTTGCTTACCAACACCAGAGCCAGCAGTTTGTGATGGGATTCTTGCGAAGCCAACATTGGTATCGCGGTCAGCCATCTTGAAGTTACCGGTAGCTGGATTGATAACTCCACGCCACATGTAGTCGCCTTCAATCATCATTGCTAGCTTGCCTTTTGAAAATGCTTCAAAAGAAGCATTACGTCCAGCTTCTCCTGCTAACTTCTGCCACTCTGAATTGCCAACTTTCTTCACGTTGTAAACCTCGTTGTAGAAAGTGAGCATGTCGCGGACAGCCTTAGTGTTACCTTGCCATTTCTTTGACTTAGAGTCATAAATTAGTGAACCAGCTCCGGCAAGGAAGTTTAAGAAGCCTTGCATCGCTGTCGCTTCGCCCATGCCCGCGCCAGCGTTGAGCTGGAATGGGATGGTATCTGCTGGAAGTTTAGTCTTCAGCGTTTGAGCTGCAGTTAGTATTTCAGCCCAAGATTTTGGTTGCCAATCTGTTGGCAGACCTGCATCAGCAAATAGCTTCTTGTTGTAATAGATGATGCGGCCATCTGTCCCCGATGGAGTTCCATAAAGTTTTCCATCGTAAGTCATAACACCTTGGATTGACTTTGGCATCTGTGACCAACCCTCCCAGGCATTTACATTCTTTGCACCAAGTACAGTTGCTAATGGCTTTATGTAGTTAGCATCAGCAAACTCTGCAATCCAGAAGCCATCTAAGTTTATGATGTCAGCTCCGCGCTTTGCAGATAGATCAAGTGCTAGCTGGGTCTTAAAGGCATTGTCGTCAATTCCTTTAGGAACAAAATTGACTTTGACTTGTTGTCCTTTTTGAGCGCTTGCCAAAGTGAATTTTGGAATGACAAAGTTGTTAATCCAGGAGGCAGTTTGGGAGTTTTTTCCACCTGGAATCGCATTTGCCGCGATTTCAACTGTTCTTACTTCGGTATCAGTCCAAACAAGCTTTGAGCCAGCTTGTTTACAGATTACATTAACCTTGCCGACCTTGGCTTTCTGGCCAGCTTTGGCGCAAGCAGCGCCAACAGAATTTGCGCTAGCAGGAGTAATTGAAGTGACCCCGATAGCTAAAGCAAGCGCGAGTCCAATCGCGACACTGCTTCTTGTTCGCTGTTTCATGGATACTCTCTTTCGAAAAGTGGGAAGAGTTGGGCGGTTGAGTTTTCGTTTGCCACCAAGGTTTTGGCCCCTGTGTGTAAACGATTTCATATCCGTTCCCCCATCTTTATGGCTGGGCCTTCTGAAGTCAATGATGTTGAGGTGACTTCACGATGAATATTTCTACCGATTCGGACAACATTTGGGTGGCCAGCGTGGAACATTGATGCAATCTAGCTCGAGCGCAAGACTTGTCCAATTGAGCGCCTTCTCATTTCATCGCAATTCCAGGGGTGACTACTCGGGAGGATAAAGAGGTTAATAAATAACGATTTGTTATTCTGCAGGAGAATTCTTGCTTGAAGTTCTCACATTATGGGCTTTTTCCAAGATATGGGTTGATCGCAGAACGATAATGATAGTAAGCGCGAAGGCCGCTGCCGTAATATAAAAACCAAGTCCAACTGCGATCCCCATACATGCTGTGCTGAACACGGTCGCAGCAGTTGTGACACCTTGTATCTCTTTGGATCTCTCTATAGTGAAAATCAGTCCCGCACCAAGAAATCCTATGCCAGTTACTACTGCATGAAGTGCACGAGTTGGATCGCCAAAATCTGAACCTTCGTTCAGAACTTCACCAATTGCTACAACTAGAGCTGAGGAGGTTCCAACTAGCGCCATCGTACGCGTTCCAGCAGACTTGCCGGCCCGATCTCGTTCCCAACCAATAATCGCTCCCAGAATTGCTGCAATCACCATCTTCAGGGTTACAAGTAATTGAATGTCTATCGAATAAGCCCCTAAATCATTCATATCAAAATACTATCCAAGGATGGCCCATAAGTCTAGAGGGTTAAATTAACAAATCTTGTGATTGCTCAAATAGAGTGTGAGATAAATAGTAATGACAGGTGATTGATTTAGCGCGCCCGTGTTAGAAAAAATTTAAATATAATTGGTTTCTCCGAATTGTAGTTACTAAATAGACTTCAATAGTTTATTGGGTATTGGTTAAGCTTGTTATGAGAATTGGCCGATATTTGGCTTGTTTTACAGGACAGTCCTGAGACTAGAGTGAAGATAGTCAAAACTTCAGGAGTGGTTTTGGACTCCACTTAATCTCCTAAACTGAGCTAAACCCCTCAAAGCTTGATTAGTCAAATTCTTAACTAAAACACTTTTGTCCAAAAAGCCCGCCACATACATGCTTAAACTTTTTTTTCAGATACCCTTATTCGCATGATGAAGCGCCTCCTAGGACTAACCAGATATGTAGTTGTCGTTCCCGCCCTTGCCTCAATTCTTGGGGCATTACTTCTCATGGCACAGGGATCTTGGGCGATGGTTCTAGCTGCAGTTGATTCGATTAAGAGTCAATATGGACTCAAAGAAACTATCGTTGAAGTCCTAACTGCTATTGATGCCATATTGCTGGGCACAGTACTGCTAGTCATTGGCTATGGACTCTATGAACTATTTATCGACACCGATATTGATGTGCCAATGTGGCTTCGCGTTGAAGATCTTGATGATTTGAAATCCAAACTAATTGGTGTCGTTGTAGCAATTATCGCCGTGGTCTTTGTAGGTGTATTTGTTGATTCAAATCGAGCTGATGATGTAATTGCCTATGGTGTTGGTGCAGGCGCGCTCGTTGCAGGATTAGCTCTCTTTGCTTTTGCCACTGGAAAATTAGGCAAGAGAAGTAGGGAAAAGCTTTAGCCTTCAACAATTCTTAACCTTTTAGAAGGCGTGATTTGTCAACGTTTGCCAAAGGTTAGTTGGAGACAAGATACTTATCTCCTATGTGAATAGAGGCAGCAGATTCAGATGGAGGAGTAAATGAAGTACTTCATGGCTGTTGATGTCGGGGCTACAAAAATTCATGGCGGAATTTTGGATGAAAACCTAAAGATAATTCATGAAGAGACGATAGCTTCTCGGGAATCTTTACTTGGTTTAGCAGATCAGGGATTGCGTCGAACAAAACAAATCGTGGTTAACTTAATGTCATTAGCAGCAAAATCCAATATCAAGATTTCTTCAGCATGCATCGGCTTTCCAGAGTATGTTTCAAACGATGGTCAAATAATGAGCAGAGATACTATTGATTGGCAAAGCCAACCCAAAGGTGACCTACTTGAGCTAACTGAATTGGATTGGATTGTTGAATCTGACGTCAGATGCGCAGCTATGGGTGAGTTGAGCTTAATAGAAAATATGTCCCAATCTAATTTTCTATATGTTTTAGTCAGTTCTGGTATTTCTCACACGTTGGTAATTAATGGCCGCCCATGGACAGGTGCAAATGGACGAGCAATCGGATTTGGAGTAACCCAGATTGAGCACCATGGGGAATTTAGGTCTTTAGAATCCGTTGCATCTGGTCTTGGCATAGCACGAGAATATGAAAGGTTAAGTGGCGTCTCAGTGCGTGGGGCTATTGAAGTATTTCAAAACTTTGATTCAGACCTCACTTCCAAAATTGTAATCGTAAATGCCGCTGAAGCTTTTAGTATAGGATTATTAAATCTAGTTGAAGTTATAGATCCTTCTAGAGTTATTATTGGAGGCGGACTTTGGCTTGGATCACAAAAGTACAGAAAATTAGTAAGTGAACTCTTGCCAAAGGCAATCAATGGCATCATGAGCGTTGCATCGCTTCAAAATTCAGGTTTAGTTGGAGCCGGCGTAATAGCACGAGATTCTTTGATAAAGATTTAACAGGTTTACCCAGTTACGTTTTTACAAATTAATCCCTTTAGAAAAACTTTTCTGTTATCTATTAACTATGCAAATCCCATTGAACAATCTTTAAAGATCTTCCGGAGCGAATTTCTGTGAGACTTTTTCTTCAATCTCGAGATTTCTTTGTGATGACTTCTAAAGAGCTAAATTGACTTTACGGTTTATGGAGATATCTAGAGTAATCGTGCTAAGGTCCAGTCATGGACCAAGATTCCGTAGGGGCCTCAGAAATTAAACGCAAACCAACTCCAAGACCAGAGTTCAAAGAACCCACTCATATTAAAAGAGAAAATATGGTCTTGCACACCTGGGGGGATTCAACATCAGGCTTTGTCACCGATCGCGTTATTTCATCAACAAAACAATTACATGTACTTGAGTTTGAATTAGGCCCTAGTAGTGGGTTTAGACATAGTTCAATCAATCAGACAATCTTCGCTGCAGATATTCTATATTTTGTACTTGAGGGTGATCTAATTTTGGCCAATCCCGAAACTGGTGAGGTTGAATTAGCGAGTGAGGGAAGTGGATTACTGTTTCATAGAGAAACCTGGAATCACGGCTTTAGCATGGGGAGAAAAACGACTCGTGTTCTTGAGTACTTCTCCCCTCCCCCAGCAATGGGAGCTGCCTCTGAATTCTCAAAAAGACAGCCTCCGCTGCAAGTGAATAAATATAATTATGGAAAAACAGTTAGTAATTGGCCAGAGAGCCAGCCTGAATCAAAAAGTAAGTCATCTTTTCTTGAGATTTCAGATAGAACATCGATTCTATCTTTTCGTGATTCAGATCCAACTCATCTCATATCAACACTTGTCGCTACTGAGTTTCTGTATGTTATTAAGGGGACTATCGAGCTGGGTCATGTTGAGGATTTTGCACTGGTAGAGCGAGAGAGCGTTGTATATGTTCTGGAGGGAATCTTGATCATCGACTCGGTAGATGCTAATAGCGGTCAAATATTAACCTCAGCTCTATCCAAAGGCGATGCTTTCTTTCTTCCCAAGGGTTCAAAAGAGAAAATGTCCGTAAGACAAACGGATCGCGCAGTTTACCTTCGAGGATCTGGGGAGGTCCCGTCAGACTGGAAGCCGTAATTACAGTACAGCCATGAGAGTCTAGAGCTTTTCGCATGATTATTCTTTAATTGCGCCCGAAATTATACCCCTGATTAATCTACGCTGAAGAAAAACGTATGCTAACAAGATAGGTAAGGCAACCATAACGGCGGCGGCAGCAGTCACTGGAGGATCACTGTTTCTTCTATTTCCGGCAAAGAATGACAAAGACAGTGGAACAGTTTGAACTGATGAATTACTTGGAACTAAGACTAACGCCAGTAAGAATTCATTCCAGGAAAACAAAAAGAGTAATACTGCTAGAGTCCCAATTGCTGATTTTGCTAATGGGATCATGATGTATCTTAAGCTTTGCCACCTATTAGCCCCATCCAGTGTGCCTGATTCTAGAATGGCTCGTGGGACAGTTCTGAAAAAAGTTCTTAACCAAAGTATAGAAAACGGAGTTGAAAGAGCAATCTGCGGGAGAATTAAGGCCCAGTAAGTATTTAGGATATTTAGCGCACTCATCATCTCGTAAAGAGAAATTACAATTCCCTCATAAGGCATAACTAATCCAAGTAGTAACAACAATAAGATGGTTCTAGAGAAAGGCACCTTCATTAAAGCAAGGGCATACCCAGCCAGCACTGACCAAATCAAGGTTACAAGAACGACGGAGGTTGATACAAACAAACTAGACAATAAAGCCCGATCAAAAGCACCTCGATTCCATGCTTCGAAATAATTACCAAAATAGATACCAAGAAAATTAAAATCAGATTTCTCAATGCGCTTTGTCTCTGAGATTGAGAGATTAAATATTGACCAGAGGGGATAAAGTGCAACTACTGCTCCAAGTAATAAAACTGTATAGGCTATAAATCTGTCACGAAGACTAATCATCAGATTTTCTTCGACTCAGTAGCAATACACTTGTAATTGAAAAAATCACGAGCGCCAATATAAACGAGGTTGCTGCAGCTTCTCCGACATATCTATTTACGAAGGCAGACTTATAGATGAAAATGCTAGGAACATCTGTAGCATTTCCTGGGCCACCTTGTGTTGCATTCCAGACAATATCAAAATTTCGTAATGCAAGGGTCATAGTTACAATTGACACGATTAGGATTTCGCCCCTTATGCTGGGCAAAAGAATATATCGAAATTCTTGCCACATGTTCGCACCATCAATTCTGTCTGCATCAAGCAAATCTTGAGATATTCGTTGGGCCCCAGACAAAAAAAGAATCATTGCTAGACCATAATTTATCCAAGTTCCAATAATGCCAACAGCAATGAGGGCGGTGTCAAAGTTACCTAGCCATGCAGTCGTGATTTTCTCAGCACCTAAGAATATAAAAAAAATATTAATTGGTCCATCTGAAGCGTAGATCCATCGCCAAGATATTGCCACGACAACTGTCGAAATTATTTGCGGCATAAAAAGTATTGCGCGAAAGAAACCCTCGCCGCGGACTTTTACTCTTAATAATAGGAGAGTGATAATTAGTCCGATAAAGATGGGAATTAGGCTATAAAAAATGACAAAGACAAATGAGTGTGAAAATGCCGAATAAATTTCCGGGTTAGAGAGCACTACTCTATAGTTCTCAATCCCTACCCAAATACTAGGTGATATTCGGTCCCACTTCCAAAAGGATAACCATAGAGTTTGGAATATCGGATATATGACAAAGAGAGAAAAGAAAATTAGAGCTGGGGAGACAAAAACAATAGGAAGTAAATCAAACTGGCGAAGGCGCCACTTCTTTTCTTTATGAGACTTAATTCCCATCTCATTTGTATTCGAAGTGGCGCCTCGCATCTTAACTACTAATTAGATCTTGACTCTTGGAATTTAGTCCAATTATCTTGAATTGCTTGCATCATTACCGATGCATCAATTCTACCTGCCATAAACTCCTGAAGTTTTGACGTGTAAACGTCATACATAGTGTCAGTAGCCCAGTCCAGATAGAAAGTCAGCCCTGAGTCTGCAAACATGCTAGCCCCAGCGTTCTGCATATCTTTCAGCAAACTACTGCTTGCTTCAAGAGGAGTTTTTGCAGAGGGAATACGGTTAAGGGAGGCCAGAGATTGAGCAAACTCTGCATCCATGAGCATCGCTAAGAAGGCAACCGATGCGCTTAGCGCGTCAGTTTTGCTGCTTATGTGCCAACCAAGTCCATAAGATCCTGTTCCAGCTCGCTTACCAGATCCAGCAGCAGGATTTGCAATGAAGCCAGCGTCATCGCCCAACCCCTCGCCAATAGTTCCAGCGAACCATGTACCACCCATGTAAAAGACGCCGTCGCCAGCGGCAAACTTGGCAGTTGCATCATCAGCGCTCACTCCATCATAACCCTTTGTGAAATAACCTTTTTTGATCCAGTCACGCAGAGTATTTAATGCAGTCTCGTTTGTTGTCGACACGAATGAAGATCCAGGTGCACCAGTTATAAAATCTTTTGTGTCAGATGCGGGAGTGAATGCGCCCTGGATTAATCCAAAGACATGCGTAGCTGGCCATTGATCAGAGTTACCAAGAACTATTGGGGTTTCCCCTGCTTTCTTCGCTTTTTCAAGTGCAGCCACAAATTCATCAAAGCTTGTTGGAACAGAAATACCTAATTTAGCTAATTTCTTCTTATTGTAGAAAACGCCAACAAATTCAGCCACAGGGCTCATTCCAAATAATTCACCTGAGCCGTATTGGGAGCCGTCCTCACTCCAGGAAAATTGACCAAAGTCTCCCGAGTTATAAATACTGCTCCAATTATAAGCTGTAGCAACATCAGTAAGTTTTCTGATTAGCCCTGCTTTAACTAGTGCACCATCTACCCCATAACCTTGATTACCTTGAGCCACATCTGGTGCTCCCTCTCCAGCTAAGGCAGGAACTACGGTGCTCATGAGATCGTCAAAGCCTTTTATCGTGAGATTAACCTTTACATTTGGATACATCGCCTCATACTGAGGTATTAGAATTTTCATTGTATTCTCTTCGCCCGCATCTGCCCAAACATCGAGTGTAATATCACCTAGGGCTGCCACTTCGTCAACAGTGACGGGTTGATTTATCGTTTCTGTAGTATTTGCACTATTTTCATTATCTGATCCGGGACTAGAGCAACCCGCGACCGTCATAGATAAGGCAATTAATGCGATTAGAACTTTGATTTTCATTTTGCGCCCCTTTCCGAGCGTGCTTGTGCCGCTACCCTAATTGGGGAGAGCTCAAAATGGAAGAGGGTTACCTTCCTACTCCGGATGGCACCTTACCCACAGGGCTCAAGATCGACTGTTGATTCACTTAATGCATATATTTCCCAATGCAGCCTGAGGTAGTTCAACAAATTTTGCGAATGGGTTACGTATTACAAACTAAAAAATTTTAGTATGAATTGGACGATGCTCTTCGATTCCTTGCCTTGCATGGGCTGGAAAACGCAACGTTAGAGGGGGCCTCAATAGATGAACTGAGGTGGTCGAGCAAACAGAGTTGAAAGCTCCCCAACCTAAATAAATAATTGAGTTATAGTATTGTCTCCCCTAGCACCTCCAGTTAGTAGCCGTAACTCTACGAACCAAGTTCGGGAAGATTAAGAGGTTTTGATGCCTAAACCAATACGTGTCGGAGTTGTTGGCGCTGGTTTAATCGCATCATCGGTTCATCTCCCAATTTTGCGGCGGCGAACTGACCTCTTCGACTTGCGTGCAATCACAGATCTAAATCGAGCCTCTGCAGATGCGCTAGCTAAGCGTTTTGCTATCAGCAAGGTATTCGACTCGACAGCTGGAATGTATGAGTCAGGGGAAATCGACGCAGTATTCATCTTGAATTCTGGAGGACACGCTGAAGTCGCTGCGCAGGCCCTAGATGCAGGTTTAGATGTTTTTTGCGAAAAACCCCTCGCTTATTCTCAGGAGGAGATGGCGTTGATAGAGACTTCTTGGCGAAAGTCTGGCCGTAAATTGATGCTTGGGTATATGAAAACTTTCGATCAGGCTGTCTACAAAGCCCAAGAGCGAATCAAAGGTCGTCCAAGAAGTGTTGATGTGGTCGTTTTACACCCCAGTGGCAATAGCCAAGTAGCCACTACGGACGCACATTTGGAAACATTTCCACTATCAAAAGAATTGCTGGCAAAGATTGAGGATTCAAACAAGAAGGCAATGGTTGATGCGTTAGGTGCTCAAGCCGCCAAGGCATTTGGCTCCGAATATCACGACATCATGATGGGCTCAATAATCCATGAACTCTCCGTTTTGAGAGCACTAGATGTGCATATTGAGAATATTGATTATGTTGATCGATGGCCACAGAAAAGCCGTAGCGAGTCTTTTATCATTCTAGGACATACCTTAGATGGAGTTCGAGTAACAATCCGTTGGTTTTATCTTGAAGATTACCCAAAATATCAAGAAGAAATCCGTTGGGTTAATGAGAACGAGGGCCATCACATAATCTTTTATAGTCCATATATCTTGAGAGTGCCGACTGAATATATTCACACTCAACGAAATGGCCTAGACCACATCGAAAGTACTTTCAAGTCATACCAGCCAAATTTCGAAATTGAGCTAACGGCCTTTGCTGAACTAGTTCACACTGGAAAACAACAAGAGGATCCCATTTTTGCTGGCAAGGAAGACTTGCTGATTACTCAGAAGATGGCACTCAAAATCTGTGAATTAGAGGGAATCACCCCTGGCGGAGACATCGCAAAACTTGCTTAAATCTCGCAAACTCTCTCTTATTTTCCCATCAAGCAAGCCTAACTTTGAATTAGATAAAACTTTAACTTCCATAGGAATTATCTAAATAGAATTCTTAATCAAGCGAGATCGCGCGAAGGTAGGCAAGGGATTCCTCCACCAGACCCATCGGACCTTCTCCGATCTCTGGAAGATCTCCGGTAATTGCTAAATCTTGTTCAATAACATACCAACCTTGGTAACCTTGTTTCTCCAGAAATCTCACCAATTCGGATATTGGCACGTCGCCTTTGCCCAGTACTGTAAATAGACCATCTTGAACGCTTTCCATGATTGATTGACTTCGATTAAGTACCGAATGAGCCTTACTAAGATCTACATCTTTTAAGTGAACATGTCCGATTCTATGGAAAGCAGCTTTTGCAAATTCAAGAACATCAACACCTCCAATTGCAAGGTGTCCTGAATCAAGACACCAATCAACATCACATCCATCTAGAACACGCTCAACATCTGCTTTAGTCTCAACCACCGTCATTAGGTGAGGATGCAAGACATTTGACATCCCATTATCTCTGCACATCAAAGTTATCTCATCAAGAACTTTGAACATATGTTTGGTCTCATCGCTGGTTAAATTCTTGGGCACATCCCAATTCCAGGTGTAGACCGGTGAAGAGACAAGGTGAGTTGCGCCAGTTCGCCTGAATAAGTCGATGGCCTCTCGGACATATTTCATAGTCTTATCTCGTTCCGCTGGATTATGAACAACGATTGGAGTAAAACCACCAAGAAGTTTTAGCTGGTGTTCTTCTAATGTGGCATTAATTTGGTCAGGATTTGTGGGGAGAAAACCTGGCGCGCCTAACTCAGTCCCAGCAAGTCCTAATTGACCCATCTCCGAGAGAACTCGATTTGTGGAAAGCATCTTTCCCCAACCAGGAACTTCACAAATGCCCCAAGAAATAGGGGCAGATGCAACTCTTGAAAGAAATGGCGTTTTCATGATTGCTTCCTCTTAAGAGAGCTCCAGATTTCAAAAAGCTCCGTGGCGACGCCCTTTGTGGCACATAGAACACCGCCGTCTACAGGGAAGAGATCTGACTGTCCTTGCTCATTAAGTACTACTCCCCCCGCCTCTGAAACAATAATTACAGCAGCCAGATGGTCTACGGGGCTAAAGTTAGAAATTACAGCGCCAACACAATGGTTGGCAGCGACTCCAAGGAGAGTCAAAGTTCCTGATCCCATAATTCTCATTGTGCAATATCTCTTGCCGAGCTCTTCCAAGAATTCAGACATTCCATCCCAAGGAAGATATGCATCTAACTCTGTGCCTACAATTCTGCTGGATAGTTGGGTGCCAGTTTCACCATCTAGAGTTATTTTTTTCCCATTACATTTTGCGCCTTTCCCGGCTCTTGCCGAGTAAACGCGTGATAACCAAGGATGAGTTACTACTCCAACCAAAGGCTTACGATTGATTGCCAGCGCTAAGGAGAAAGATGACCAAGGCATTCGGTTGGCAAAGTTCGTAGTTCCATCAACGGGATCTAGGTACCAGGTAGGAGTATCTGGCATCGTATTTCCACCGAATTCTTCACCTACAAAATTGTGACCTGGGAAATTTGCGTTAATAACTTCTCGAACGTGAGTTTCAATCAGTAGGTCTATTCTCGTAACGATATCCCCCGCGTTGGTCTTAAAAGACATTGCGCCTGGATCAAAATGGGTTGTTACCATCGCGGACCATGAGCCAAGAATTTCGGCTACGAGCTCAATTTTATCTAAATCTAAATTCGCTTCCGATTGTGCCATAGGTTGGCCGTTATATAGCGAGGGTTTTTCACCAAGTGTAATCTGCAACGATTCCAAATAATCAGAGGTAATAGAATCAACTCCAATTGCAGCAGCCCAACGCATTGTCGGTTGATCTTGAATGGTCCAGACCGAGACCTTGCAGCCCAATTCATGAACTCGCTCAACTGTTTCCCTTGTGACAGATGAGTAGTTGAAATTAAGGAATTCGGGGCGAAGTTCTTCAATATCTAGTTTGCTTGGCAAGTCAAGTGCGTCCCAGGGCATCCAGATTTGAGCTTCGAGAGAGGCGCTGCGAACTAACTTCATCGCTTCGATATTTCCGCACCATGTCACTTGTGAAATTGGAAGGGCGCTATCCAACACGACCTTTACTGAAGGCACAGCAGGTTCAGTAATCTCCATATCAATCATCAATAGCGAGTTTTTATTTTTAAATAGTTCTAGAACTTCACGAAGCAATGGAATTCGATAACCATCTGTTCTTATTGCTGAGATTTCAGACCACGTTAACTTCTTTACCTGCTTTGCGCACCCCCATAGACGCTCTAGCGTTGGATCATGAATAACAACAACCTCACCATCTGAACTTAGATGTACGTCAATCTCAACGACATCTGCGCCTTTATCGATTGCAGACTTGATGGCTTCTAAAGTATTTTCTCGGTAGAGGCTGGAATCGCCTCTATGAGCACAAGCAAAAGTCATTTAACTTTTAATAATCTTGACTAGGTTGCCCTCTTTATAGAGTAGCGCTTTGACAACTTTTGAATACCCAATAGAACCAGCATCTGGAACTTCGGTTGAAAGAAAGGCTCGCAATTTCATGTCCTCGCGATCTAGGTAAACCTCAAAGAAGTGACCACGCGAGACAACTCGATCCACTTTTGTGGGAATGCCTCCTGGAATCTGCTTTTCAGAGAAAAGTACATCTTCGGGCCTAATACCTACTTGGAATTCCCCGCTTGTTAGTTTGCCATCGCTAAAATTGCCTGGATAGCTGTTAAGACTGCCAATAAAGTTTGCCACGTACTCAGTTGCAGGTGCGTCATAGAGCTCTTGTGGAGTGCTGAATTGTTCAATCTTTCCTGATTTCATTACCGCAATGCGATCTGAAATTGAGAGAGCTTCGTCCTGATCATGAGTAACGATTACGGTCGTTATTCCCAGACGGCGCTGGAGTTCACGGATATCCTCTCGCACTTTTACCCGTAATTTAGCATCAAGATTGGATAGGGGTTCATCTAAAAGCAATATATCCGGCTCCTGCACCAGCGCTCGTGCCAGTGCAACACGCTGTTGCTCACCTCCCGAAATTTGACTAGGACGGGAATCCACATGATGCATCAAATTCACAACAGATAGCACATCATGCACTCGCTTTTCGATTTCTTGCTTTTTCATCTTTCGAATCTTTAATGGGTAAGCAACGTTTTTAAATACTGTCATATGTGGCCAAAGCGCATAATTCTGAAAGACCATTGCACTAGGACGCTTCTCTGGGCCAAGGGCGGTCACATCTTTTCCATCCAGCATTACTCGCCCAGACTCTGGTATCAAAAACCCGGCAATCATGCGAAGTGTAGTTGTCTTGCCACACCCAGAGGGGCCGAGCAAAGAGACCATTTCTCCCTTTTTTACTGTCAGATCAAGATTATCAATGATTACGCGGCCACCAAGAATTTTCCTCAATCCAACTAATTGCAGTCCGCCTTCGCCCGACGTGTTTGACATAGTTTCAACCCACCCTTTTCTTTGCGACTTTGTTCACTTGATCTGGAACCCTTCTGCTAATTGACCACCCAAGATGTGCTTTCGGGCGATACCGATAAGGATTACTGATGGAATGGTCAATAGAATTGAAAAGACTGCAGCAATTTGCGCTGGATAGTTTAGTACTAGGGCATACATCAGGGTTGGCATAGTATAAATAGTTGGTACGCCTACCAAATAAGTGCCTTGCGCTTCATCAAAGGCATGTAGAAATGACATGACCATTGCAACAAGAATTCCTGGCATAGCAAGTCGAAGCGTAATGTCTCGGAAAACACGAAATTTAGTGGCGCCAGCGTCGCGAGCCGCGTCCTCTAAGCTCTGTGGAACGGCAGCAAAAGCTGCCGCCGGTATCCACGTCATAAATATGATGGTGCCCAAGAGTTGAATAATTATCACGCCGAGCACCGTTCCCATGAGATTCAAGGTGTAATAGAGCGTGGCAATAGCTGCAAAAAGTCCGATTTTAGGGAACGCATTTGCTGCAAACATTCCTATTAAGAACGTCTTTCTACCGATGAATTTGTAACGCGCAAATGCATAAGCAGCCGGCAAACAGATTACTGAAGCTGCAAGCACCACAATCGGACTTATTATTAAAGAGTTTCTGATAGCTTTCTTTAGAGATTCATCTCCTGTGATGACACGCCACCATTGCAGAGTCAGTCCATCTGGTAATAGATTTGGGAAAGTCCAGGAAGTTACAAATGCTCTTGCTGCCAACCAGAAAAGTGGGCCAAGAATAAATACCGCCATAAAGACTATAAATAGCAGGATAAAAAATCTCGTAATCAAACTGCTAGCTTGAAGGTTGAGCTTATTGACCTCACGTGCCATCAAATTCTTCCGCTCTGTTTTGCGCTACGAACATTCGCCCACACATATAGAACAGCTACCAAAGATGCCGCAATAAAGATGACAAAGGCCATAACCACCGATAGTTGAGGACGGTTGTAGGGACCAAAGAATTGTGCAATTTCTACCCCAAGCATGGTCGGCTGATTTGCACCTAGGAAGTAAGGGACGGTGAAAGATCCCATGATTCCGATTGCAGTAAAAGTAATAGCAATCACAATGGGTACGAATGCCAAAGGAATCATGATCGTTCTAACTATCCTGAGGAAAGAAGCACCGGCATCCTGTGCAGTTTCTATTAAGGCATCAGGAATTGACTGCAAACCCGAAGAGACCATAAGTATCGCAAAAGGCAGCGAAGTCCAAATAGTTCCGATTGTTATAGCATTTGTAGTCATAGTTATGGTTGGAAAATCAATTCCGAAATGAAAGAGCAGTGACTTTAAAAAACCATTTCCATCATAAAAAGTTCTAATAGCAAATGCGGCTATCACAACTGGAACAAAGAGTGGAACTAGCGACAAAGAGATCATTATCATTGCAAGCTTTCCGCCCACAATTCTCTGATAAATACCCATCCCTAGGGCCATCACAACAACTAAGAAAGTTGCAATAAAGGAAACAGCGAGGGTCGTGCGTAGATCAGGTCCAAATCGAGCATCTTGAAATACTGCTCGGTAAGCATCAAAGGTTCCCCACCATGAATCTTTTTCGTAAATCTCTTGGCCAATCAATGCAATTATTTCATTGGGCCCACTTGTGTGGCCGAGGCTAAAAGAAAATGCGAGAAGGATCGGAAGTCCAATAAAGCCCAAAAGAATGAGCACTGGGGGAAGGGACATAAAAAAGCCCAAAGTAGATAACCTCGCGGCCTTGGGGGCCGCGAGGTTATCTGTTTCTGTTACTTCAATGTTTTGTGACACCTAAGTAACTTTTTATTACTTGCCGGGAACTTTGCTTGCCCAGGCTGATCTCAGGTCTGTTGCGTTGGAGTTTAGATAACCTGGTCTCAAAGTCGTGATGTCGACCGCACCTATCGAAGCTGCGGCAACTGGGTCTAGTAACTCCACTGGAATTACAGGAAGACCATTCATCACTCCAGTAACGATGATGTTTTGAGCCGCTGGGGAAAGAACCCAGTTAACTAGTACTCGAGCAGCGTTACGGTTTGGAGAGTTGTTAGGAATACCCAAGAATGCAGGACCTCCGGTAAAGGAAGGATTACTAATTGTGGTTGTCTTTATGTCTTTAGGCATAGTTCCAGCCTTAAGAGCAGAGGCAATTTGGTCTGACCAAACAGGTCCCATATCAACCAATCCCTTGGATAGTAGATCTAGGGTGGCTGCATTGTTTACTGGGTAAGTTCCGTTCTGACCATAAGTTACTTTATTTAACTCACGTAGAGTCTCAAATCCCTTTTCCCACTTAGCTTGAAGGGTTTTGCTGGGAAGTGTGACAAGAGTTTCAATTTCCTTTTTTGTCAGATAACTATCAAGTACTGTTTGAACGAAGGCAAAGCCAGATCCGCCACCAGATGGGGCGTTATAAGTAAATTTGCCCGGGTTAGCCTTAGCCCATGCAAGGAGTTCAGCAAGAGTTTTAGGTGGGGTCTTAACATTTTTTGAATTGTAAGCAAGAAGAACCAGTGATGCTCTGTATGGAATTCCGCCCTTACCATTCTTGATCAGAACTTGAGGCACATTTCTTAGGTTTGGAAGAAGACCTGGCGTACCGCGCCATAGCAATCCTGCACCGCCAAGTTGAACTGTCATTCCACCATCAATGACATCCATTCCTGGATCTTTTCTTGTTGCCTTTGATGCAACAACCTTTGCAAGGGTTTGAGCATCATTTTGGCCATTACGGTCATAGGTAATTTCAACTGTGTAATCAGGATATGCCTTATAGAACTCAGGAAGTAATGCTTTCTCCCAAAGGTCTTTGACGTTAGTGTCGGCCCCGATGTATAGACGAATAGTTTGGCCAGCATTTGCAGGAGTTGGTGCCATCGCAATCAACATGAGTCCTGCAGAAGCTATAACTGCGACCAACTTTTTCATTGCACTTTTTTTCATTTTTTCCCCTCTATAGAAAATGCCACCTAGGACTTGGCATTTAGATCTTGAATAGGAGTCTAGGGGTGGGCACTTAGGGGGTCAAGGGAGCATTGCTGCTTAATGCGAAGCGTGTCAAGCCCTAATCTGGTACCTGGTTCCCCTGACACAAAAGACCATTTTTCCTGACTTTTCAGAGATAAAAAGGGTCTCGGTGGAGCGATTGGCATTTGAGCTGCTTGTAAATGCTGAGAATTTCTCGAGGGAACTACTTAATTGAGAATTGAGTTAGTAAAAAGGGGGGTCCCTGCCTTAATTGGCTCGAGATCTTTTCGCTAGGCGCCAGTGCATAAGATAAATAGGTCCAGCAATAATTAGGGTGGTTAGTGAATTAACGATTCCCTTAAGAGCTTGACGTTGATTATTCTCAGTCAAGTTCTCTTTAATCTGATCAGGGCTTAAAGCTGAATCTTTAGGAACTGAGTAGGGATCAAAATATCCAGGATCTGGCCATAACGCATCGACTATTCCCCGAACTACACTTACCAATGAAAATAAGCAGGTTAGTAAGGTAACTAGGCAGACCGCATAGATATAGAGTGAATACCAACCAATACGATCTTCTCGCTTAGAAATCGCCGGTTCACTTTGCTTCAGTGCTGGGGAACTTGGCCTTGGAGCAACACTCTTTCGTTTTGCTACTTGCTTACTCTTTGCGCTTTTACTTGCCATACCTTGATTCTGACCCTAAATTGCGTAGTTTTCAATCTGCCGAGCCGATATTAAACTTAGAGCTGTGTTGCCCAAGATCATTCTCTATTACGGCTTTGCCCCAGTTGCAGATCCTGAAGCTCTCAGACTTTGGCAAAACACCCTTGCTCAATCTCTAAACCTCAAGGGCCGAATCATCATAAGTCGCCATGGCATTAACGGCACATTGGGCGGCGACATGAATGATCTAAAGAAATATGTAAGGGCCACAAAAGAGTATCCAGGTTTTAAGAAGATTGATTTTAAATGGTCGCAAGGCACTGGAAGTGATTTCCCAAAGCTGAGCGTGAAGGTGCGAGATGAGTTGGTCACTTTTGGTATACCAGAAAATCTAGAAGTAAATGAAAATGGCATTATTGGAGGAGGAGAACACCTCTCCCCTGAAGAAGTAAATGAGCTAGCTAAGCAATTGGGTGAGGACCTAGTTTTCTTTGATGGACGAAATGCCTACGAAGCTAAAGTGGGGCGCTTCAAAGATGCAGTGATTCCTGACATTAAGACTACAAAAGACTTTGTAGCAGAGCTAGATAGCGGCAAATACGATTACTTGAAAGAAAAGACTGTAGTTACCTACTGCACTGGCGGAATCCGCTGTGAGATATTAACAAAAGTTATGAAAGAGCGTGGATTTGATAAGGTCTATCAAATCGCTGGCGGAATAGTGCGCTATGGTGAGAAATATGCGGATCAGGGACTCTGGCAAGGATCGCTATACACCTTTGATAAGCGTATGGTGATTGATTTTTCTGAGTCCGCAAAATTAATTGGCAAGTGTGATAAGTGCAGCGAGCCAACCAAGCAATTTCATAACTGTGCCAATGTTTATTGCCATAATCTATTCCTGCTCTGCAAAGAATGTGGCAAGGATGAAAAGAATCTAGTGTGTATCCACGAAGGTTTTGTTATCTCAAATAACCATTAAGAGTCCCCACTGCTGCTTGAGCAAATCGCACTGGGCTGATTAGATAGCGCAATGGCCGAATTCATCCCCAATCCCGCTAGAGGCAAAGAGGTCTATGACCTTGATAGACAATATGTGTTTCACTCTTGGTCTGCTCAGGGACAAATAACACCACTTCCAATTGCGGGCGGTAGCGGCTCATACTTTTGGGATTTTGATGGAAAAAAGTACTTAGATTTCTCCTGCCAACTAGTCTTTACCAATATTGGATTTCAACATCCAAAAGTAATTGATGCTATTAAGAGGCAAGCAGATCTACTAACAACTATTGCTCCACAAGCAGCAAATGAGGCACGCGGAGAAGCTGCCTCCAGAATTGTCAGCCTTGCAAGTCCAAATCATGAAAAGGTTTTCTTCACTAATGGTGGAGCAGATGGCATAGAAAATGCGATCAGAATGGCTCGCATCCATACCTCACGCCATAAAATTCTCTCCTTCTATCGCTCATATCATGGCAACACCACCTCTGCTATTTCAGCAACGGGTGATCCAAGAAGATGGCCAAATGAATTTGCCTATGGCCATGTCCACTTCTTTGGTCCATATCTCTATCGAAGTGCTTTTTGGGCAAAGAGCGAAGAGGAAGAATGCCAGAGGGCCCTTGAGCATCTGGAGAGCGTTATTGAATTTGAAGGACCGAAGACAATTGCGGCTATCTTGATTGAATCTGTTGTTGGCACCGCAGGAGTTTTAATTCCACCAAAGGGATATCTAGAGGGAGTAAGGCGCCTTTGTGATAGGTATGGAATTTTATGGATAGCAGATGAAGTCATGTCAGGATTTGGCAGAACTGGAAAGTGGTTCGCCTATCAACATTCAAATGCTCATCCAGATTTAATTGTTTTTGCTAAGGGAGTTAATTCTGGATATGTCCCACTTGGTGGGGTTGTAATCTCAAAAGAGATTGCAGAGACCTTTAAAGATCTAGTATTTCCTGGCGGACTTACCTACTCCGGACATCCGCTTGCTTGCGCCGCAGCGGTTGCAACTATTGATGCCATGAAAGATGAGAAGATCGTTGAAGCTGCAGCCACAATTGGCGAGAAGATAATTGGCCCAGGTCTTCGTGATTTAGCAACCAAGCATCGAGTGATTGGAGAAGTTAGAGGCCAAGGAACCTTCTGGGCCCTTGATTTAGTGACAGATCGCGCCAACAGAGCGCCGCTTGCCCCTTATGGTGGATCATCTCCTGCGATGAATGAGCTAGTAGGTGAGTGTAAAAAGCTTGGTTTAATGCCTTTCACCAACTTTAATCGTATGCATGTGGTGCCGCCGTGTAATATTACTGAGGCAGAATTTAATGAGGGACTAGCAATACTTGATAAAGCATTTTCTCAGATCGATAAGTACTACACGGGGGCATAATAGAGATGAGTGAAGTACGAGGAATTACCCATCACATAAATGGTTCTTATTGGAAAGAGAGCGCTACAAGAAGTGGTGATGTCTATAACCCAGCAACAGGAAGAGTTACTGCAAAGGTTGATTTTGCAACACCAGAGCTAATTGATCATGGCGTTAGGGTTGCAAAGAAAGCTCAAGAGCAATGGGCTCAAGCATCTCTTGCTAAGAGAGTTCAAGTGCTTTTCGCATTTAGAGAAATCCTAAATGCTCGAAAGGAAGAGGTAGCGAAGTTAATCACCGCTGAGCATGGAAAAGTCTTATCAGATGCATTAGGTGAGGTAACTAGAGGACTTGAAGTGGTGGAGTTTGCCTGCGGTATACCCCATCTCCTTAAAGGTGCATACTCTGAAGGAGCTTCTACAAACATTGATGTTTATTCAATTCGTCAGCCACTTGGAGTTTGCGCCATCATCTCGCCCTTTAATTTTCCAGCGATGGTTCCGATGTGGTTCTTCCCAATCGCTATCGCTGCAGGAAATGCAGTAGTTATCAAGCCAAGTGAGAAAGATCCATCTGCTATTAATCTCGTTGCAGAATTCTGGAAAGAAGCAGGCCTTCCTGATGGAGTATTTAATGTTATCCACGGCGATAAAGTTGCAGTAGATAGCCTTCTTTCTCATCCAGACGTTGCTTCAATTTCTTTTGTGGGATCAACTCCTATTGCCCGATATATCTATGAAAATGGCACTAAAAATGGCAAGCGAGTTCAGGCTCTGGGTGGCGCAAAAAATCATATGTTGGTCCTGCCTGATGCAGATCTTGATCTAGCAGCAGATGCAGCAGTAAATGCTGGCTTTGGCTCAGCTGGAGAGCGTTGCATGGCGATTTCAGCTCTAGTTGTTGTTGAACCTGTTGCTGATGAGTTAATTAAGAAAATTTCAGAGCGCATGACAAATCTCAAAACAGGAGATGGCAGCGCTGGTTCAGATATGGGCCCTCTTGTCACCGCTGTTCATCGCGACAAAGTTGCCTCCTATATCGATGCAGGAGTAAATGCTGGAGCAAAGTTAGTTGTCGATGGTCGAAATCCAAAGGTTAATGGAGCAGCAGAGGGTTTCTGGCTTGGGCCAACTCTCTTTGATCAAGTTACCCCTGAGATGAGTATTTATAAGGATGAAATCTTTGGACCAGTTCTCTCAGTTATTCGAGTTTCAAGTTATGACCAGGGCCTTGAGTTAATAAATAAGCATCAATATGGAAATGGAACTGCGATTTTTACCAATGATGGTGGAGCTGCGAGAAGATTCCAAAATGAAGTTCAGGTTGGAATGATTGGGATTAATGTGCCAATTCCTGTGCCCACTGCTTATTACTCCTTTGGTGGCTGGAAGAACTCACTATTTGGAGACACTCACGCCCATGGAATGGAAGGCGTTCATTTCTTTACTAGAGGAAAAGTAGTTACGAGCCGCTGGCTTGATCCAAGCCATGGCGGGATAAATCTAGGATTTCCTCAGAACAGGTAATCCGCTCTTCACTCTAAGTAAGTCAAGTGCTGCAACTGCTGAATCAAAGCCTTTATCTTCCTTACTTCCAGTGATTCCACTTCTTGCAATTGCTTGCTCAACGGTGTCGACGGTTAAAACTCCAAAGCCAATCGGCTTGGATCTTGTTAGAGATACTTGCATAATCCCTTGAGTCACTCCCTGACATACATAATCAAAGTGTGGAGTTTCACCTTTTAGAACCACTCCTAGAACCACTGCAGCATCAAAGCCGCTATCAAGAGCTAATTGAGCAGCAAGAGGTAATTCAAAAGAGCCAGGGACATATATGACTGGTTCTGGCTTAATTTTTGCCAAATCTAACGCTTTTCTAGCGCCAGCGATTAAATCAGCGCAGATCTTCTCATGCCAACTAGCAGAGATGATTGCAACCCTATATTGGCTTAAGTCACCAAGTGATACTTTTGGAACTACACCTGACATTATTTATGCCCCAATCTCTCTTTTTTGGTTGCCACATATTTCTCATTAAAGGTATTGATATCTCCGGAAAGAATTTGAAGGCTCGCCTTGATGCCACTTGAAGTAAGAGTTTCTAGCTTTTCAGGGTTATTGCTCAACAAGACTACCGAATTGATTTTCAAAGAGTTAAGGATTTCAGCTGCATCACCAAAGTCTCTTTCATCAATATTGTGACCAAGAGCTAGATTGGCATCAACGGTATCAAGGCCTTGATCTTGCAATTGATAAGCCTTGATTTTTTCGGATAGTCCAATGCCTCGTCCCTCTTGATCTCTAAGATAGATGATTAACCCAGAGCCAGCGCTTTCAATCTCATTCATGGCCCGCTCTAGTTGTGATCCACAATCACAGCGAAGTGAGCCCAGTACATCGCCAGTTAAACACTCTGAGTGAATTCGCACTAGAAGTGGTTTCTCTGAGTTAAGAATTCCAAACTTCAATAACGCATGATCAACTCCACCTCGACCCAGGAAAGTTGCAATCTGCCATTGCTTAATCTGGCCAGAACTACTTCGTGGAAGCTCTGCCCAATTAAGATGAAATTGCTTCTGGCTATCTAATTTATTTGAACCTTCTAGGGCGCTCATAAGCTGGGCAATACTTAGGATAGGAATGCCTTGTTCACTGGCGAATCTAGTTAGATTCTCGCCGCGCATCATCGAACCATCTTCATTTACTAACTCACTAATAACTCCAACTTGGTTTTCACCGACCAACTTGCACATCTCAACGATGGCTTCGGTGTGCCCGCGTCTTGCAGCAAGACCGCCTTCATGGGCAATGAGCGGGAAGATATGGCCAGGTCTTATGAAGTCCTCTGCTGTGGAGCTTAAATCTGCTAGAGCACGTATAGTGTTAGCGCGCTCTTTTGCACTGATTCCAGTGGTTATCTCATGCTTAGCATCAACTGTTACGGTAAATGCAGTTCGCTTTGTATCTTGATTCTGTTTAACCATAAGTGGCAGATGCAACTGCCTTGAGCGCTCCTCAGTCATTGCTACACAGATAACTCCAGAGGTGTAGCGGATCATAAAGCCAATCTTCTCTGTTGTGGCGGCGCTAGCAAGAAGGAATAGGTCACCTTCATTTTCTCGATCTGCATCGTCAGTAACAATTACAAAGCCGCCATCTCTAAAGGTCTCTAGTGTTTTATCTAATGAAAGAGTCACGACTGACCTCTATTCATAAGGCGCTCAACATATTTAGCAATAACATCAACTTCAATATTTACAACATCCCCACTATATTTCTGGAAAAGATTAGTTCTCTCAAGAGTCTCTGGAATAAGCCAGAGCGTTAGTAAGTCATCCGATATCTCGCCCACAGTAAGTGACACTCCATCAATTGCAATAGAGCCCTGATTTACTATGTATTTGGTTAAGTTTTTAGGAACTCTAACCACAAACTTATTCCACTTCTCACCTGGTGAGTTCTCTATAACATTGCCAATTCCATCGACATGTCCTTGAACAATATGTCCACCAAGTCTTGAATCCGCCCTAGTGGCTAGCTCAAGATTAACAAAGTCACCTTCGCTAAGATTTCGAAGACTTGTCACCTTGAGGGTTTGAATCATCACATCGGCTTTAAAAGTATTTGAGCTCAATTCAATTGCAGTTAGACAGGTGCCATTTATGCTAACTGAATCCCCTACTTTTATTTCAGGGGTAAGCACGCTCTCAATTTGAATTACGGCAGATTCTGCGCCTCTAGCAATTGAGATTACCTTAGCTTTATCAGCAACAAGACCTGTAAACATTATTTGCTCACCGCCAAGAGATGAAGTCTTAAATTCTTTTCCTTATCTCCAAGTAATTCTGCTGAAAGCAGTTCAAGATCTAATCTTTGATTAAGGGTTTTAATCTCAAGCTGGCTAGCAAAATCAAGGCCTGATCCAAGAAGAGTTGGCGCTTGATAGAGAAATACTTCATCAAATAGTCCAGCCTTGAGAAATGCGCTAGTTAAAGTTGGGCCGGCTTCAATAAGTATCTGATTCCAGCCGCGTACTTTGGCCAATTCCATTAACTCGCCTAGATCATTTCCCTTTATTTGAATGGTTTCAGCACTCTTATCTAAAACCTTTGAATCAAGCGGAATCTCTCGTTTTCCAAGTATTACCCGCACGGGCTTGAACTCAAAGTTCTCGCGCTCGATATTTCTAACCGTTAGAGAGGGATCATCGGCAAGAATTGTTCCTGTGCCAGTAACAATTGCGTCACATTGACTACGAAGAATTGCCACATCAGATCTTGAAATCTCACTTGTAATCCACTTTGAGCTTCCATCTAGCGCAGCAACTTTCCCATCAAGGCTTGCTGCAATCTTTATAGTTATGTAGGGATGCGAGCTCTCTATCTTTTTTAGCCATGCCCTATTGGTGAAGGCAACCTCATCCTTTAAGAGACCTTGTTCAACAATTATGCCTGCATCAGTTAGTGCTTGCGCTCCCCCATGGGCTATTGGGTTTGAATCGCTAACTGCAAAAACTACTTTCTTTATACCTGCAGAAATTATTGCCTCAGTGCAGGGCGGCGTTTTTCCCATATGATTACAAGGCTCTAGCGTTACAAAAAGCGTTGCACCATTTGCCCTCTGTCCAGCTCTACGAATTGCAATAACTTCAGCATGTTTTCCACCATCCTGGCTGTGATGAAAACCTTCACCAGCAATCTGGCCATCATTGCCAACAATCACTGCTCCAACAATTGGATTAGGAGAACTCTTACCAAGACCTAGTTTTGAAATTTCGTTGGCACGGCGCATTGCAGATTCTGCATTTATCATTATCGCCACCCCCAAATAGATTTCCGGGGTGCGCAAAAGAGTGCGCGCAAGGATGCACGCAATTTGTTTCCTCTCATCCGGACTTTAACCGTCGGTCTTGGAATTTCACCAAGTCCACCGCTAGCTGGATGCAAGCGGGTCGCAGACTTTAACTGCCGGTTCGGAATTACACCGACCCCGGAAACAA